>LULH01001272.1_pt1 | contig 21723 bp, 28 predicted proteins | sample 728201 | NCBI WGS metagenome assembly LULH01 (sample SAMN03860294, study PRJNA289734) | marine metagenome | biome: seawater column; feature: ocean; material: water; isolation source: Red Sea water column Station 169 - depth 100m | place: Saudi Arabia: Red Sea | collected 2011-10-15 | depth 100 m
ATATAAATACTTTATTGTTCATAATTTATTAATGGTATAGTTTATTATAATTAATATGGAAATAACAGAATTAAAAAAAGATTTAGCAGCTACCTTTAGATGGACCGCTAGATTGAATATGAATGAGGGAGTTGCAAATCACTTTAGCGCATGTGTACCTGGTTCAACTGATGAATTTTTAGTTAATAAATCAGGTGTTCATTTTAGCCAAATGAAAGTAAGCGATTTAATTTTGGTTACCAAAGAAAATATCGAGGAATTAAAAAAAAAACCCGACCTTGTGGATGCTACTGCAATAAATATTCATGGGACAATTCACCAAAAAGTACCTCATGCAAAATGTATATTTCATGTTCATTCAAAATACGCGACAGCTCTTTCTGCTTTGAAAAACCCTACTCTTCCTCCAATAGATCAAAACACGATGAGGTTTTATAACAGAGTATCTATATATAATGAGTATGGTGGTATGGGTTTTGAAGAAGAGTCGCTAAAAATGGCAGCTGCATTGGGAAATAAACAGAATCTTTTAATGTCAAATCATGGAATTTTAACCACTGGTGAAACTGTTTCGGATGGATTTGATGCATTATATTATTTTGAAAAATCTGCAGAAACATATTTAACAGCTTTAGCAACTGGAAAAGAATTAAATGTAGCATCACACGAAGTGGCAGAAAAAACAGCACAAGAGTGGTCAAACTATCCTTCTGATATGGGAAGGGCACATTTAGATCAGATCAGATTAATTTTAGATAAAGAAGAACCTGATTATCAAAATTAAAAAAATAAATTATGAAAGATAAAAAAAAATTTTATATAAATGGACAATGGGTCAATCCAATTAAAGCAAAAGATTTTGATGTAATTAATCCCTCTACTGAAGAAGTTTGCGCAATAATTTCTCTAGGCAGCTCTGAAGATACTAATCTTGCTGTAAAATCTGCAAAGTCATCTTTTGAAACTTGGAAAGAAACTTCAAAGCAAGAAAGAATAAAACTTTTAGAAAAATTATTAGAAATTTATAAATCTAGATGGGATGAAATGACTGATGCCATATCAACTGAGCTTGGTTGTCCAAAAGATTGGTGTTCAGCTAATCAAACTGCATCTGGTGCGGGTCATATTGAAGATTTTATAAAAAGATTAAAAGAATTTAATTTTGAACCTGGTTTTGACAAAGGATCTGTTAATCACATTGTATATGAACCAATTGGTGTATGTGGTTTAATTACCCCTTGGAACTGGCCAATTAATCAAATAGCTCTAAAAGTTGTGCCAGCACTTGCAACTGGTTGTACAATGGTTTTGAAACCTTCTGAGATAGCTCCTTTATCAGCAATGCTTTTTGCAGAAATGATTCATGAAGCAAAATTTCCTGCGGGTGTGTTTAATTTAGTAAACGGAGATGGGCCAGGTGTTGGTACAGATTTATCAGGACATCCTGATGTTGATATGGTTTCCTTTACTGGATCGACAAGAGCTGGAAAGTTAATCACAAAAAATGCAGCTGATACAATTAAAAGAGTTTGTTTAGAGCTTGGAGGTAAAGGTGGAAATATTGTATTTGCCGATGCTTATCCTGATGCGGTTAGAGACGGAATACGAAATGTCATGAGTAACTCTGGTCAATCATGTGATGCGCCAACAAGAATGTTAGTAGAAAAATCAATATACAAACGAGCAGTAGAAGAAGCTGCAGATGAAGCTAATAAAATTAAAGTAGATCTTGCATCAAAAGCTGGAAATTAAAGTAGATCTTGCATCAAAAGCTGGTGAACATATAGGTCCAGTGATATCTAAAACGCAATATGATAAAATTCAAAGTTTAATTAAGAGTGGAATTGAAGAAGGAGCGACCTTAGTAGCTGGTGGACCTGAAAAACCTGAGGATTTCAAAAAAGGATATTTTATAAAGCCAACAGTGTTTACAGATGTAAATAATGATATGAGAATCGCCAAAGAGGAAATTTTTGGTCCAGTTTTATCTATAATTCCTTTTGAGAACGAAGAAGAGGCAATAAAAATTACAAACGACACTGAATATGGTCTTGGAAACTATTTACAGACTGAAGATAAAGAAAAAGCAAAAAGAGTTTCAAAAAAATTAAGATCTGGAATTGTGTACGTAAATCATAAACCTGCGGACTCTGGCACTCCATTTGGTGGTTATAGACAATCTGGAAATGGACGTGAAGGAGGTACCTGGGGTTTACATGAATATTTGGAAGTGAAAACTATTACTGAATGGAAAAATTAAGATGATTGGCTATGTAATGGTAGGTACAAATAATCTAGATAGAGCCATTAATTTTTATGATGAAGTTTTACAAATTATAAATTTAAAAAGAAAAGATACTGATGAGTTTTGTGCTGGATACACACAAAAAGATGGCGATGGTGCTATAGAATTTTATGTTACAAAACCAGCAAATGGTAAAACTGCTACTTTCGGAAATGGAACACAAGTTTCTTTTATTGTTTCATCAAGAGAGATAGTTGATAAATTTCATGAGATCGGTTTAAAAGCAGGCGGTAGCAGCGAAGGAAGCGGCGGAGAAAGACCAGAAGGTTCTGGTGTATATTATTCATATATTCGCGATTTAGATGGAAATAAAATCTGCGCTTTTACAAATAACAAATAAATTAAATGTCTTATTCATCAATTGAAAAGCGATTAGCTGAAGGAAAAATAATAATTCTTGATGGGGGAATAGGAGGAGAATTACAAAAAGTTGGAGCAAAAATGGATGAAGGACTGTGGTGTGGGAGATGTTCTTTAGATAGTCCAAATGAACTTTTAAAAGTGCACCAAAATTATGTTAAAGCTGGTGCTGATGTAATAACCGCAAATACTTATGCTTCAACCCCTATATCAATGAAAAAATATGGTTATGAAGATCTGATTAAAGAATGCAATCATAAAAGTATCAAAATTGCAAAAGAGGCCGTGTCAGGTAAAAATGTTTTAGTTGCTGGATCTGTCTCCACTTACGGTTATTTTATGAAAGATGGTGTTGCTAAAATGAAACCAAGTTTTGATGAACACTTAAAAATTTTGTCAGATACAGGAGTAGATTTAATTATTCTTGAAGCTATGTCGTCACAAGCTGACATTGTTGAAACTTTAGTTGAATGTTCAAGTAATTTAAAATTACCAACGTGGTTATCAATATCTTGTGTATTTGATAAAAATAAAAATATTCATCTTGGATATGATGATGATGTGTCTCATAAAGATCCTCAAGTTTATGAGGAACTTGAAGATTCATTACATAGATTTAAAAAATTTCATTCAGGACCAATACTTGTTGCACACTCAAACATGAGTGTAACTGAAGAAGCCGTCAGAATACTAAAAAATAATCATAATAATACAGTTGGCGCTTATCCAAACAGAGGACACTTTGTTAAACCAGAATGGAAGTTTACTGATGATATTAAGCCAAGTGATTATGTTAAAAGTGCAAAAAAATGGATTGATAGTGGGGCACAAATTATTGGTGGTTGTTGTGGTATTGGAGTTGAAGAGATAAAAGCAATTTCAATTCTAAAAAATTAATATAAAATAAAAATATGAAGACGTTTATTGGTGGTATTGGCTGCTTTTGGGATGAAACTAAGTACGAAGGTATTGAAGGAGTAATTTCTACTGAGTGTGGTTATTGCGGCGGAGACGAACCAAACGTCACTTATAAAGCAGTATGTGGTGGAGATACTGGTCATATTGAAGTTGTTAAAGTAGAGTATGATGAAAAAGTTAAATCATATGAAGATATGGTGAGACTATTTTTTAAATTACACGACTCTACTCAAGTAAACCGTCAAGGTACGTATGTGGGAATTCAATATAGATCTGAAATTTTTTATAATAATGATGAAGAAAAAAAAATTGCGGAAAAAGTTTTAGAGGAAATGAATAATAAACTTGGCGGTAAAGTTTCTACCAAAGTTTCAAAAGAGAAAAATTATTGTAAGGCTGAAGGTTATCATCAAAAATATGAACAAAAAAAATCTTTGAAATTCGATTAACTTTATTTAAATTTGACTAAAATAATATCATATAAAAATCCTGAATTAGCAACAGTCAAAGATAATAAAGCTGTATGGAATCTTCCTAAAACTAGAAGACATGGTTATAGAAATCTTCACAAAATAAATAGATATGGATTATTTTTAAGATCAGATTTGGTTTTAAAATTAAAAAAAAAATACAAAGATACAATCTATAAAAAGCCACTGGTAAAAAAAATGACTAAACAAAAGTCTTTTTGCTCTTTAATAGTTGGAAATAAACAAAATATTTATTTTGAAAAATACGCAAAAGATTTTCCAAAAAATCAACCTCAAACGATAATGTCTATAACAAAAATGTTTGTTAATCTTTTCGTTGGAGAACTTTTGAATAATAAGTCAATAAATCTTGATAAAAAAGTATCTTACTACCTTCCAAAAATTGGGAGTGGATATGCCAATGCTAAAGTGCAAGACGTATTAAATATGAATGTAATAAATGCCTACACAGAAGATTACACCAAGGCATACTCTTCATCTTTTTTACATGAGCCTGTTGGTGGATGGAGACTGCCAAAAAGTGGTGATACGCATTTAAGTCAGGAAAGTTATTTAAATACTATCAAATCAAAAAAAAATAAAAATTTAAAAAACAAAAGTAATTTAGCTTTTTATAAATCTGCAAATACCGATGTTATAGGATTAATAGTTGAAAAGATCAGCGGTAAATCATTAAGACATTGGATGTTAAGAGCGGTTGAGGCAGCTGGGTTTGAAGATGGGCTTTATATTGCATCTGACAGATATGGTATGCCTTGGATGTCAGGGGGAGGATGTTTGATAACAAGAGATTTTTTAAGAATGGGTCTTTTATTTGCAAGAAAAGGTAAAGGAGTGGGAAATAGGAAGATTGGCTCAAGCTCTTTTTTAAACCGAACTTTAAACAATGTTGGTCCAAAATATATGAACTTATCAAATAATAAATATTTATATTATTCTAACTCTACTATGGTATCTGGAAATATGATCGGCCATTCAGGTTATGGTGGTCAATTTTTAGCTATAAATTTAAAAACTGGAAACGTTGCTGCATTTTTTTCTGTTTTAGAAACTAAATCAGCAACAAAAGAAAGTTACAAAGTAGATATGATTAATATGTTGATTGATTTGGTGGATACTAAATATTAAGCGGTAATTTTTTTATCCTCTTTAGGAGCAAGAACAACAGCTAAAATTCCACCTAAAATAATCATTGAACTTCCAACTATTTCTCTCCATCCAAAAGGTTCATCGGTTAAAATACTGGAGCTTACAACTCCAACGACTATTTCTGTTAGAAAAAGAATTGAGCATAGTCCAGCACCTAGTTTGCTTGGTGCCCAAAGAATAACAATTCCTGTAGGAATGAAATAAAATAATGACAAAACAATTAAGAACATTGCCATTGGAATAAAAGACTCTATTGGTGGTGTTTCGCCCAAATAATCAACTAATAAAAAACCAGCCACAATATTAAATAATGTTCCATAGAAGAAAAATGAAAATATAATTGGGAATACCCCATCAGTCTTTACAACCTCAAGTCTTATCATTCCTCCTGCAAAAATTGCTCCTCCAGCAAGAGCTATCCAATCCCCGGCATTTTGAGGTAAAGGTATAATTGCATCTTTACTAAAAACTATCCATAAGCCAGCTAGAGCTAGTGAAAGTGTAACGGCTCTTTGCCAGCCAGGTCTTCTTTTTAAAAATAAGATTTCAAAAATAGTAGTCCAAATAGGAGTCATGTAAAAAAGTATTAAAGCTCTTATTACATCTGTTAATAGAAAACTTAGTGCATAACAAATAAAACCACCGCCAACCAATAATCCTGTTAATGGAAGCTCGAAGCCACTTCCTTTTTTTTTATAAACTCTCCAGAGAGCGATTGGTAACAACAATAACACTCCAATTACCATCTGGGCAATTGTACCCCATCCGCCAGTTAATCCTCCAGCTTCCAGTGTGCGTTGAGGGAGCCAATAAATTCCCCAAGCTCCAGCGGAAAATGCTAAAGCAAGTGCAATTTTAAAATGATGAGGGTGTCTTTGCATTAATTATTATATTTCCGGTTTTATTTTTGAATAATTGAACATTTGTTCGTATTTTCTTGCAAATGCAAGTACTTTTAAATCATCGTTCTTTTTTCCTATTATTTGCATACCCATTGGTAGTTTATTTTTATTAAAACCAACTGGAACTGTTATAGTTGGTAATTCTAAAAGGCTTGATAATATAAAAACTTCAATCCATCGATGATAAGTATCTAAATTGAAATCATTTATTTTTTCTGGATAATTTAATTCTTTTTTAAATGGAAATACTTGTGCTGATGGCAAAGCTAAAAAATCGTAATCTTTAAATATCTGATTTATATCATTTATAGATTTTTTTCTTTTTTCTAATGCAATATCAATGTCATTATCTTTAATATCTTTTCCCCTATTGTACTCCCAAATTGCCTGAAAAGTCATTTCATTAATATCTTTAATACTCATACTTCCAATATCCATAAATATACTTTTTGATCTGAATGTTAACCACGAGTCCCATAATTCATCAGTATTAATTCCTGATTTCAAATTTTTATATTTTTAATTTCTGAATCTTTTATTTCAAAATTTTGAAAATTAGATTTTAATTCTAAAGAATATGGATCCAAACTGTGTTTACCAGTTACGCTATCCAAAATAATTGTCATATCGTCTGGTGTTCTAGATAAAAAACCAGGAGTAGTTAAAATAGGAATATTTTTTTGGTTGTCTGATCTAGCAGAAGCAATAACTCCTGGGGTTGGTCTAAAACCATATATATTAGAATATGCAGCGGGGTTCCTACATGAACCCATTTGATCTGTACCATCAGCAAAGGGAACTAATTGAGCAGCAACAGCAGAACTTGCGCCTCCACTTGAACCACCAGACGACTTGCTTAAGTCATAAACATTTGAAGTTGGACCAAAAAGTCTATTAATTGTATGTCCTCCAACTCCGAGTTCAGCTGTATTAGTTTTTCCAATTATTATTGCGCCGTTTTCAATTAGTTTATCCACAAAAAAAGAATTTTTTTTTGGAAAATGATCTTTGTAACCTTTAAAACCGTATGTTGTTTGAATTCCAACGACATCACTTAAATCTTTAACAGCTAACGGTAAACCAAACAAAGATTTATTTTTATTCTGTTGATTATCTTTATTTTTAGCCTCTTCTAAAATTTTCTCAGTCTCTTTTAAAAGAACAATTGCATTTAATTTTGGATTATACTTTTCAATCCTTGCTAAATAGAATTCTACTACTTCTTTTACTGATATCTGTTTTGTCTGAATTAATTTAATAATTTCAGATACTTTTTTGTTTTCTAGCATCTGCCCTAGCGAGCTTTTTTAATGCTTTTTAAAGTTAATTCTTCAACCTCTTCTAAAGTTGCTTTTTTAGGATTTTGACCATAGGCCTGATCGAGCATAGATTTTTTCGCAATTCTTTTAAATGAATCCTCAGGTACACCAATTTCATTTAATCCTCTTGGAATATTAAGTTCATCTAACATTTTATTTAAATTTTCTTTAAAACCTTTAACTGAATGATCATCAAATTGCATTGCCTCTGACATTCGCTGAACTTTTTCCTCTAAACCAGGTAAATTATATTCCATTACTGTTGGAAGAATTATTGCATTTGTAAGTCCATGATGGGTATTATATTCTGCACCAACCATATGAGAGATGGCATGTACTAAACCTAAGCCTTTTAAAAAAGCTACTCCTCCTAAATAAGACCCCACAATCATTCCTCCCCTTGCAACTAAATTGTCTGGTTCATTTACTGCCAGTTTAAGGGACTTAGAAATTAAATTTAAACTTTCTAAAGCTGAACCATCACATAACGGATGAAACATAGGAACACTGTAACCCTCAATAGCATGTATCATTGCATCAATACCGGTCCAAGCTGTTAGGTTTGCTGGTAACTTTAAAGTTAATTCTGGATCAACTAATGCTAAGCAGGGTCTAGCTTCTGGATGCCATATACAAAATTTCATACCTTTTTTTGTGTCAGTAACCATTGCAGTTATTTCTGTTTCTGCACCTGTGCCAGCAGTTGTTGGTATAGTTATTAGTTTTGGAAAAGGGTTTTTACCTTTCAGATCTCTTGGAACTTTATCTAAAAATTCAAAATCCCACAAAGGTATTCCACTATTAACAGTTAAGCATATAGCTTTTCCTCCATCCATAGCGCTGCCCCCTCCTATTGCGATTATAGAATCATGATTACCGTCTTTGAATGCTTTGCAGCCACCATCGATTTCATCATCTCTAGGGTTAGGAGATATATTAGAATAAATATTTGATTTAATTTTTGTATCAGAAAGCAGATTTTGTAATTCACTTATAAAGGGCAGCTTTGTGCTTCCACTATCAATTACGATTAAAGGATTTTGAATATTGAAATCTTTGCAGAATTTTCCAATTTCTTTAAATCTTCCTGGTCCATAAGCTGTAAATGTTGGAAAGGTCCAATCTTGTTTGCCTAATAAATCATCTTTATTGAGTTTAAAATTTTGCATATTTATTTAAAAATTTATACTAACTTACAAAAATAAATGAAAATCGCAAAAGAAAAAGTAGATCTTAGGAAAACTTTAATCGCAATACTTACAATGCTATTAGGTGTAGTTTGCGTAGATTTGTATTTAGTAGTAATTAGATTTATAGGAAATGACTATTCAGTGTTTAAATTAGCTGTTTTTAGAAATTTTTTTGCGGTAATACCATTGCTTGTTCTGCTTTTCTTTTCAGGAGAATACAACTCTCTTTTTAAGAATTTAAATAAGAAATTTTTATCTCTCTGTTGTTTTAGAGGATTAAGTTTTCTTGCAATGAATATATTTATTTTTATCTCGGTAATTAATGTTGAGTTTGCAACAGCAATGACTTTAACTTTTTCATCTCCATTTTTTATAGTAATACTTTCGATTATATTTTTACAAGATAAAGTAGGTATATATCGATGGTCAGCAATTATAATTGGCTTTTTAGGTGTGGTATTAATTTTAAGGCCAACGAGTGATATATTTAATTATTATTCTATATATTCAATACTAACAGCTTTTGCTTGGGGAGTAACGGTTATAATACTTAAGTTCATTCCTTCAAACTTCTCAACGTCCAAAATACAATTTTATACGTTGATGTTTAATGTGATAGGTGCATTTTTTTTATTTGTTATTTTATCAAACGATTTTACGGTTAATAATCTTAGAGATTTACTATTAATGGTTTTAACAGGAATACTTGGTGGGACAGCAGCAATATTATTTGTATACGCATATAGACTAATTTCATTAAGTAAGCTCGCCTCCTTTGAATATTTTGGCATCCCATCTTCATTTTTATTAGGTTGGATTTTTTTTAATGAAGCTCCGTGGCAACAATTATTTCCAGGTGTTTTATTAATAGTTTCTGCTGGTTTCATAATTATATGGAGAGATTCTCAAAAAATAAAAACAGTTAAAGCTAATAAGAAATTTTACTAGTTTATGTTTTTGATTTCATTGACCTCATTACTATAGAACGGTCTATCTCTCCTAGAAGTTCTCCAGTCTCTGAGCATACTACTGGGTAAATTTTATCTGACTCAACTAATTTATCAATTAAAGTTTCAATTTTTGAATTATCTAAAATGCAGTCCGACTTATTTTTAAATAATTCTTTTGATTGATTGCAACAATCTTTTCTCATTACTTTACCTGCACTTAAAACTTTATATTTTGGAACATCCTCGCAAAAGTCTTTGACATATTGATCTTTAGGATTAGCAACAATTTCTTCAGGTGTTCCAACCTGAGAAACCTCACCATCTTTCATTATTGCGATGTGATCTCCCATCTTAATAGCCTCTAAAAAATCATGAGTAATAAAAACCATAGTTCGCTGGAGTTTTTCTTGAATTTTTAAAAGTTCGTCTTGCATCTCTCTTCTTATTAGCGGGTCTAAAGCTGAGAATGGTTCATCAAAAATTAAAATTTCAGGATCAACTGCAAGTGCTCTTGCTAATCCAACTCTTTGTTGCATACCTCCTGATAGCTCTCTAGGATAATTATTTTGCCACCCATCTAATCCAACCATTTTTAAAACTTCCATGGATTTTTCTAATCTTGTTTCTTTTTTTGTACCTCTAACTTCTAATCCGTATCCAATATTTTCTACAACTGTTCTATGTGGAAAAAGTCCAAAATGCTGGAAGACCATGCTCATTTTATTTCTTCTTAATTCTAATAAATCTTTTGAACTCATTTTAGTAACATCAACATCATCCATTTTTACAGTACCTGATGTAGGTTCAATTAATCTTGAAATGCATCTTACCAATGTTGATTTTCCACTACCAGATAGACCCATCACCACAAAAGTTTCTCCTTTTTGAATTGAGAAACTTACATCTTTTACAGCTACAACGTGCCCTGTTTTTTCTTGTACCTCTTTAATAGACAGGCTTTTATCTAAATTTTTTATTATTCTTTTTTCATCTGGTCCAAACAACTTCCAAATGTTTGAGCAGGTGATTTTTTGGTCTTTATTCATGCTTAAAATTATAATTTATTGTCAAAATAGACAATATTTTGCTTTAAAAGTAAATTTAATTATTCTAATTTTATAAATATGTCTGCCAGTACTGAAATTATAAAAAAATCAAGCCAATCAAAAAATATCATAACTTATTTAATAGTTGGCTTAGTATTTTTAGTTGCTCTATGGCTTTCTACTCAAAACGAAGGCCCATCAAAGTTTCCAAAGTATGTAACAGATCAATTTACTTTTACTGCATGGGTAAATGAGGGAGAAGATTTTTTAAAAAAAAACTATAGATGGATGACCAAAATTGTAGCTGGATATATTAAGGCAATATTTTTACCATGTTTGATTGCGGGTGGTTTAAGACTTGGTCTCTACTCATTGTTTGTAGTTTATTTTTGGGGCGCAACAGGTATGTGGGAGCCTTCTCTTCAAACTGTTGCTTTAATGGGTTTATCAGTTTTACTTTGTGTGTTTTTTGGATTTATTCTTGGAGTGTTATGTTCTCAAAGTGACCGGTTTGAAAATTTTATGAAACCAGTTTTAGATACTATGCAGGTGATGCCAGCTTTTGTATATTTATTTCCTGCTTTATTTTTTTTTGGCATCGGTGGTGCGCCAGCAATTCTTGCAACTATGATTTATGGAATGCCTCCAATTATAAGATTAACAAATTCAGGAATACGACAAGTTCCAGCACAAACAATAGAAAGTGCAACTGCATTTGGTTCGAATAAATTACAACTTTTATTTAAAATAAAAATTCCTTTATCACTGCCTAGTATCATGATGGGAATTAATCAAGTAATTATGATGGCTCTAGCTCTCGTGGTTCTTGCATGTTTCATTGGAGCTGAAGGTATCGGTGGACAGGTTTGGCAGGCTATTAGAAGACTCGATGTTGGATGGGCTATGGAAGGTGGGCTTTGTATTTTGTTTATGGCAATTATGTTTGATAGGTTCAGTATGTCATTCAGTAAAACTGAAGAAAGAATTCCAGATGATGTATGTAATAAAATATGTCTGTTTATTTGTTACTGGTTTAATCGCCTATTTTTTTCAATTTTCAATTTCAATATTTAATAAAAGAACTGCAAATGATATTAAAGAATTTATAAGTAAACGATATTATATAATACCGTCATTTATAGTTTTTTTTCTAATTAGTTTAATCGATACATATTTATTTAACTTTGGTTCTTTTCCTGAAGAATGGAAACTATCTATAAGACAACCAATTACAAATGCTGTGGAAAGTTTAACTGTAAATCCAGGTTTTATTGCTTTTACAAAAAGTTTAAGAGCTTTTGTCTATCTAAATTTATTGCGTCCATTAGATGTTTTCTTAACTCACATACCTTGGTGGTACACTATGGCTGTATTTGTGGCCTTAGGCTACATTACCGTTGGAGTAAGATTTGCAATCATTACTGCTATGTTGTTGCTTTTTATTGGTGCCTGTGGAATCTGGTCTCAATCAATGATTACTCTATCATCTGTTTTAGTTTCAGTTGCTTTATGTTTTGTTGTTGGAGTACCTTTAGGAATAATAGCATCATATAGTGAAAGATTTAGGAATATTCAAAACGTTGTATTAGATGCAATGCAAACTCTTCCTTATTTCTGTTATCTAATACCAGTTCTAATGTTTTTTGGTGGTGGAATTGTTTCTGCTGTTTTAGCTACTGTTATTTACTCGATACCACCTATAGTAAGATTAACTTGTTTGGGTTTAACACAAGTATCAGGAACTTATTCAGAAGTATCAAGATCGTTTGGTGGAACGTTAATTCAAACTTTAAAAAAAATAAAGTTTCCTTTAGCGGTTCCAAGTTTAGTTATAGGCTTTAACCAAACAGTAATAATGGCCTTTGCAATGCAAATAGTTACACCATTAATTGGTGGTAAGGGTCTTGGGTTAGAGGTATTTAATGGATTAGCCAGATCTGATACTGGCAGAGGTCTAGCAGCGGGAATCGGTATTGTTCTTTTAGCAATAATAATAGACAGAATTACTTTGGCTTGGACAAGAAAACAAAGAGAAGCATTGGGTCTTTAAATTCACTCTATATTATCAAGTAATTAGTGCGCTCATGCTAAAAGACTACACGCAGCTATTGCTGACTGGACTGGTGGTATTATCACTTGTGAAGTTGCTGTAGCAATTCTTGAAAGAGAATATGGATATAAAATTAAGCAAACGGTATTTCCATCAGGAACTGGTTTATGGGAAGCAATTGCAGCAGGCGAACTTGATTTTGCTTGTGAAAGTTGGCCAAGTTATGCTGAAGCGGACTCTGTAATGTTAAATGAAGATCTAATTTATGAAGGTAAAGTCGTAGGATCTTATAGCGGAGACGGAAGCGTAGATTTACTTGGAACAGCAGGAATAATTGGTATGTCAGACTACTGGATACCAAAATATGCAGCTGATGAACTAGGTATTAAAACTTGGAAAGACCTAAATAAACATAAAGCAAAATTTGCAACTATTGAAACTGGAAGCAGAGGTAGACTTATTGGTTGTCCGGTAGCTGGTTGGAATTGTCATGACCAAAAAAGACTTGATCTTTTAGGAATTGATTTCCAAGCTGATGAACTTGGTACAGAAGCAGCAGCTATTGCAGAAGCAAAAGCAGCTTATATGAGAAAAGAACCTTTCTTATTATACCTATGGTCACCACATTGGTTTTTTGGTGAGTATGAGATGGTAGGAGTTCAACTTCCAGACCACAAAGTTTGCGACCCAGATACTTTTACTGAAGCAAACAACTGGAAAGACTGTGGAACAAAAGGTTGGCCAGCAACTGGTTGGGCTAAGGATTATACAATGAATTATGGTAATCCAGCTACTTTTGCAAAAGCTGAACATGCTGATGCTAAAAGATTCTTCGAAAACATGTCTTTACAAAATATTGATCAAGCTAAAATGTTAGTTGAAGTTGATATTAAGAAAAGACCTGTAAAAGAAGTTGTTAAAGAGTGGTTAGACAACAATCCAGATAAATGGAAGCCTTGGCTAAAATAATACTTTTTAAATAATTAAAATCAAAGGCCCTTTTTTACAAAAGGGCCTTTTTTTATTATGGCAAATCAAACATTAAAAAATAAAAAAATCATAATATCAGCTGGAGCATCTGGAATTGGCTTAGCCACAGTTAAAGTTTGCTTAGATAGAGGTGCAACAGTATTCGTAAGTGATATAAATGAAAAATATATCAATAAATTAAAAAAAAATTCAAAAATAAATAAAAAACTCTTTGTTTTTAATTGCGATGCTTCAGACGAGTACCAAGTAAATGAATTATTTGAAAAAATAAATAAAAAGACGTCCAAAATTGATTGCCTGATTAATAACGTTGGTATAGCTGGTCCAACTGCAACATTAGAAAATATCTCAACAGACGATTGGGAAAATACAATGAAAGTAAATGTATTTAGTCATTATTATTTCACTAGACTAGCAATACCAATGTTAAAAAAAAATAAGGGTGGATCAATTATAAATATTTCATCAGGTGCTGGAATAATGGGCTTCCCTTTAAGATCACCTTATGCTGCAAGTAAATGGGCAATTGTAGGAATGACAAAAACATTGTCTATGGAACTTGGTAAATTTAAAATACGTGTGAATGCATTATGTCCAGGAACAATAAAAGGTGACAGAATGATTAGAGTTGCAAAAGATAAAGCTAAACTTTTAAGAGTTTCAAAAAAATCTATTGAAAAAGAATTTATATCAATGGCATCCATGAATTGTTGGATTTATGAGAGCGATATTGGGAAAATGTGTGGCTTTTTGATTTCTGATGATGCAGCAAGAGTATCTGGGCAAGTAATCGGTGTCGATGGAGATGCTATTAGATTACATTAGATCTGTAATTAATTTTGAGGTAATAATTATTTAATGACAATAAAAATTTCGACAGCAAAAATTAAAAAAGAGTGGACTGACTATAATGGCCATATGAATGTGGCTTATTACATTTTAATTTTTGATCAAAATGCAGCGGAAACTTTAATGACAAAACTTGATATGGGTGAAAAATCTGCTTTAGAAACTAATAAAAGTACAATGGTAGTTGAGTCACATATTACGTATAACCAAGAATTGATTGAGGGGGATGAAGTTGAATTAAACCTTATACACTTTGACCACGATAAAAAAAGAATACAGTACAAGTTTGAAATGGTACATAAAGAAAAAAAATATTTAGCATCAACAATTGAAGTTTTAGCCCTTTACGTTGATTTAAAAGAGAGAAAAGTTGCTGAATTTGAAAAAGAAAAAGTAGACCTTATGGCAAAATTCATCAGTGAAAATAAACATTCCTTCAAGAGCGAAAATCTAATATTCTCAAATAAACTAAAAAAATAGTTTCATTCTTTTCAAATTAAAAAGATAAGTTTTTTGTTGTAGGTACAGAATATGGAAGCAAATAATAATACAAAAGGTATTTTTTTTATAATGACTGGTATGGCCTTTTTTTCCATTCAGGACTCTCTTATTAAATTTATTTTCGAAGATATTGCGTTATTTGAATTATACCTTGGTAGAACACTAATCCAAGCGACTATACTTTTGGCATTTGTAATAATAACAAAAAAACATATTACTTTAAAAACACACTACCCTTTTTTAACTCTTTTAAGAGTAATCTGTTTCTTTTTTGGATTTAGTTTTTTTTATATATCTTTAACTTTTATGACACTTGCTATGACGAGTGCACTTTTCTTCTCCTGTCCTTTTTTTATGTCAATGTTTGCTAAATTTTTTCTAAAAGAGCAAATTGGTATAAGAAGATGGTCTGCGATTGTAGTTGGATTTATTGGTGTAATAATAGTTTTAGACCCAAACTGGGAAGACTTTGATTATTTTAAATTAGCACCAGTTGCTTGTGCTATTTGCTATTCATGTTCAATGACAATAACAAAATATACATCTGACAAAGACAGTATTTATACTCAGATGACTTGGCTTTATATTTTTGCAACGTTTGCAGGTTTGATGATATTTTTAATAACTGGGGATGGAAAATTTAATACTTTTACAGATCCAACAATGCAATTTATTGTAAGAGAGTGGTTTACTAATCCTTCAGCCTCATGGCCATACGTTCTTGTAATGGGGATTGTTGCGTCTATATCATTCTTTTGTGTTTTCTCGGCTTACAGTATTGCATCTCCATCAATTGTATCATTGTTTGAATACTCATATATTGTTTGGGCTATGCTAGCTGGTTATATTCTTTTCGAAACTATTCCAGTACCTAGAACTTTTTTAGGTGCAGCAATCATTATTGCAGCTGGGTTCTATATTTACTTTAGAGAAAAAGTAAGAGGTCAGATGATAGCAACAGATACACCAAACAGATAATGAAACAAAACTATATACCAACTATAAATATTTCATCATTAGTTAGTAAAGATCTGGGTTCCAAAGAATCTCTGAAGATCATTAAAAAGATTGAGAAAGCTTGTGTCGAGGTTGGTTTTTTTCAAGTCATTGGTCACGGTATTGATCATAAAAAAATTAAAAAAATTGTAAAAATTGGAGAAAAATTTTTTAAACTTAATAAAAAAGAAAAAATTAAACTTTCTCCAAATAAATGGAATAAAAAAAATAAAAACTTTTATAGAGGCTACTTTCCAAGTGAACGTAAATGGAAAAGAAGGTTTGGATATTGGAGACTTAAGAGTATCAGAAAATTTTTCACAGAAAATTAAAAATCAATATATAGAATACTTAGATTTGGAAAAATGTTTCCAAAAAGATTCGATAAATCATTTATCAAACTATTATGATGATATTTATTTATTAAGCGAATTACTTTTCAAAAGTATTATCAAACTATACAAGAAAGATCCTTTATTATCCGGTAAAGCTTTTTCAAGATTTAAAACACTGAGTACTTTAAGATTTAATTTTTATCCAATTCAAAGTAAACCTGTGGAAATCTCTAAACAAGATGGTGTTGCATTGGGTTGTGAAACACATGTGGATAGTGGAATATTTACAGTTTTATATCAAGATAAAGTAGGAGGACTACAAGTTCAAAATAGAAAAAACAAGAAATGGCATGATGTACCTTTTAATAGAAATGCTCTAGTTGTTAATACAGGAAGAGCTTTAGAATATCTAAGTAAAGGAAAGTTTAAAGCTACAAATCATAGAGTTCTTTGGAATAAATCAGAAAGAATTTCAGTACCTTTCTTTTTTGAGCCCTCTTACGATTTTAAAATGTCTAAATCATTTTTAAATGGAACTAATTCAAAAAAACAATCTATTTCTTATGAAAGTTTTATAAATAAATCTCTTAGGAAATTTGTCGAGTACGCAAGATAAATTAATTATAAACTTCTTACGGTTTTTCTAACATCTTCTAAAAATTTTTTTCTCTTATGATCAGAAACAAAAGGAACTGCAAAATACCTTTTATATATTACATCAGTTATTCCACATATGTTAAATACACCTCGTCTCAATCTTTTGGTTGGCATATTTAAAAAAAAAGTTCTAATTGCAAATTGAGGTGATCCATAAGTACAAAATACTACTGCTCTTTTTCCTTTTAAGTTTCCAATAGGATATCCATAATTACCAATAATTTTTTTAAATCTAAATGCCCAAGGTGGAGATAAAACTTTGTCTATCCATCCCTCAACAATTGCTGGCATTCTAAAATTCCAAATAGGTGCAATCAAAACAATTATATTTGATTTTTCAATTCGCTTTTGGTGATCTAGGACTGTATCATCTGGTTTTTCACCTGCAAATACTGGGTCGAATTTTTCTTTGTATAGATCCACACAATCTACAGAAAATCCTTTTTCTTTTGCTTCTTCTAAAAAGGCTTCTCTTATCGCCGCATTAAATGAATTATCATTATAATGTCCATATACTAAAAAAATATTTTTCATTGCCAAATATTATCTAATTTCCTTTGTCTTCCACATCCCTCTTTATATAACAAATAATTTAAAAATTTCTCTTTATAATAATCTTGATGATGTTCCTCCGCTTTATAAAATATTTCAAACTTCCTAACATATGTAACTACTTTTTGATTAAATTTTTTCTCAATTTCTTGAATATCATCCTCTATAAGTCTTTTTTCGTCATTATTTGTATAGAACGCAACAGACCTATAACTGTATCCTTTATCACAAAACTGACCTGCCTTATCGAAAGGATCAATATTTTTCCAAAAAATATTTGCTAGATTTTCAAAATTTATTTTTGATTTATTGTAAACAACTTCAACAACCTCGAAATGTCCTGTGTCACCATATGTAACTTCTTTATAAGTAGGATTTTTTGAGGTTCCACCTGAGTATCCTGATATAACTTCAATAACTCCTTCTGTCTTTTCAAAAACCTCTTCCATACACCAAAAACATCCACCTGCAAAATAAGCTTTTGATATTTCAGATTTAACAACATTCGTTGCTAAAAAAAAAATAAAACTTATCAATAAAAAATTTTTCACTAATTTTTCAGTGCTGGAAAAACAGGATTAGATTTTTGGAAAATCTTTTGGTACTCCTGCTTAATACATCTATTAGATATAAACTCCATATTCGAACTTTCAGCAATTGCTTTTGCTTCGTCACTATGAATTCCATATTGCAACCATAAAACTTTTGATCCGATTTCTTTAGCTTGTTGTGCAATGCCTGGTGTTTCTTTTGAAGGCCTGAATACGTCAACAATATCAATTTTTTCTGGAACATTTTTTAAGTCAGCTAATACTTTTTCATTATTGACTATTTCACCTTCTGCAAAAGGATTGATTGGATACACTTTATAACCAAAGTCTTGCATATATTTCATCACTACATTTGCAGGTTTTCTTTTTAAATTTTTTGGATCTTCACCTTTTTTTTCTGAGCTAATACCAATCATTGCGATTGTTTTTGACTTTTCTAAAATATTTTTAATCTGATCGTCGGTCATTATCTATTTTTCCATTTAGGTTTTCTTTTTTCTAAAAATGCTTGAATACCTTCTTTAGCATCAATTGACATCATATTAAGTGTCATCATTTTTGCTGTGAAATCATAAGCTTTTTTTAATGGCATTTCTAACTGTTTATAGAAAGCTTGTTTTCCAATTTTAATTGTTAAATTTGATTTTGAAGAAATTGTTTTAGCAATTTTCATAACTTCTTTGTTTAAATTCTTTTTTGAAAAATGATCATTTATTAAGCCAACTTCTTTAGCATAGTTTGCTTTAATTGGTTCTCCTGTAAGAAGCATTTTCATCATTCTTTTTCTTGTAACTTTTCTACTTACTGCAACCATAGGTGTGCTACAAAACAATCCAATATTAACACCTGGCGTTGCAAAGATTGCATCATTAGTGCTATAAGCTAAGTCACAACTTGCAACTAATTGACATCCAGCCGCATAAGCAGCGCCATGAACTTTGGCAATTACAGGTTTACGTCCTTCTACAATTTGGATCATTAACTTTGAACAAAGGTTAAATAGTTTTAAATATTTTGATCTTTTTTTAAGTCCTCTTACTTCTTTAAGGTTATGACCTGCGCTAAAGCCTTTACCAACTCCTTCTAAGATAATTACTCTTGTCGAATTATCTTTGTCCATTTTCTGAAAGGTTTTTAAAAGTAGGTTTAGAGTTGCAAAAGTTAATGAATTATATGACTTTGGGTCATTAATTTTTACATTCTTAATTCCATTTCCAAGATTTTTTACTAATACGGTCATGATATTTAAGTACAATCATTTCCTTAATTTGTCTTCATATTTCTTTCTAAGCTTTTGAAGATTAACTAGATATTCATCTCGGATACTGGAGATCATTGCCACAGACTTACCTTTTGCTTGTGATTTTGTACCACTGATAACTCTACTAGATAATTTTTTTGAAAGTTTCGGAGCTTTTAATTTTGTCCATGGTAATTTTAATGCTGGTCCAAATTGTTCTAACATATGTTTCATTCCGAGTTTGCCGCCTGCTAAGTGAAAAGTTAAAAATGTTCCCATCAAAGACCATCTAAGTCCTGGTCCATCCTCTATAGCTCTATCTAAATCTTTAGTAGTTGCATAACCTTCATTAATAATATGCAAACCTTCCCTCCATAATGCTTCTTGTAATCTATCCGCTAAATATCCAGGTAATTCTTTTTTAACAATAATTGGATTCATAGAAATAGATTTATAAAATTTATTAGCTTTATTTAAAAATTTCGTTTTAGTTTTTTTACCAGCAACAACCTCAACTCCGGGACATAAGTAAACTGGATTAAATGGATGTCCAATCATAGTTCTTGCAGGATTTCTACATTTTGAATAAATTTTTGTAGGAAGTAGGCCAGAAGAACTAGATGAAATAATTGCATTATTTTTTGCGTACTTTCCAATAAGATTCATTAATTTAGTTTTAATTTTATAATTTTCTGTAGCGTTTTCTTGAATAAAGTCTGCATCTTTAAGTGCTACCTCTAAAGAGGTTGCATATTGAAAATTTTTAAGATTGATTTTTTTTTTGTTAAAGAGTTTTTTAACAAATGGTGATGCTCTTTTTATCTCTTCTATTATTTTTTTTTTTAACCGAGGGTCTTTGTCATAGGCTACAACCTTAAAATTATGAGCCAAACATCTAATAATCCAACCAGTACCTATAACTCCAGTACCAATTACAGCAATCTTTTTAATCATTTAATCTGTTAAACCATCTGATCGAGCAACATTTCTTTCTAAATGTATAGGTAAAACTTTTCCATAAATTGCTTTTGAATGCTCTGGTGTATTTACTCTCCAAGGATCAAGAACATAAGCAGGAATACACATATATCTAGATTTGTTTCCTTCTACTTTAGTTACTCTATGTAATGTGAATCTTCCTTTGAATATTTGCAAATCTCCCCCTCTGGCTCCATAACATTATAAGCATGACAAGCTAAAGGATCTGCCCATCTATATATTGGTGAGACTCCTAAACATAATGAAACAAATTTTAAAAGTTCTTCAGTTTCGTACAAAAACTTCATTTCAGAACCTTTTAAAAAACAATCTGAATTCAAATATCCATTAAATCTGTTCATGAAGGTTCGTTTAGGATGATCTTTTGGTAACTCTGGATCGTCTTTAGCATATAAATAAGGATTAATTTTTTCTTTAGACATATAAACTTCATCAAGTTGCTTTTCTAATTCTGTATTCATTATTGCTAGTGACTTTGGCAAAATAAAATTTGGGATTGTCGAACAACTATCTTCGTCTAATTCTTTTTTACATTTTTCAACTAATTTTTTTATTATTGGTGAGTTTAAGTCTTGAATTGGATATTTTTCTAAATCTACAATTGATTTAAGTCGTTCATTCACTTTAAATCTCCATCTTCTCGCATTTTAGCTCTAATTTTTGTTGCAGATATTTTTTGTATTTCTTCAGATAACACTATTTCCTCAATTTTATACCCTACTCCCCTACCGTAACAAATATTAGTTATATTTGGTACCAATATCACTTTAAATCTTCCTTCAAATTCAGGGTTTAATCTCTCCTCTATTTTTTTCTTAACTGTTTCAAAATCAAATGGATTATCATCTACTCCTTGCACATCTCTAATTTGAATACAAACTTGTCCAGTTTTTTTAATTATTTCTTTGAATAAAGCATAGTGGCCGTCGTGAAATGGTTGCCATCTTCCTAGCATTTGTGCAGTTGGTTTTTTGTTATCCCACTTATAACTCATCGGTACTCCTCAATGATCAGTTTAATCTTAATTATTGAAATTAAAAGACTTTATTTAGTTCAATATAAGCTTCTCTTGCATCGCCTATATTTGTTAAATCATCATTCAAATTAAATATTAAATCAAATCCTTTTATGTCTTTTTTAACCTCAAGTTTTGACATTAAATTTTCTGAGCCATTTAATATAAATGCGTATTCAGTATTTTTGCCAGGAAGATATCCAAGCGCAATATAAAGATTATCGGTATATCCTGTGCTATGTCCTTTATTAAAGTTACCATGACTGATAGCTTGTTTTCTTTCATAGATTATAAAAAGGCTGTAATTTTCAGGAAAAATTATATCAATTCCAACTTCACCATTAATATTGTGTAAGGA
>LULH01000168.1_pt1 | contig 21530 bp, 13 predicted proteins | sample 728201 | NCBI WGS metagenome assembly LULH01 (sample SAMN03860294, study PRJNA289734) | marine metagenome | biome: seawater column; feature: ocean; material: water; isolation source: Red Sea water column Station 169 - depth 100m | place: Saudi Arabia: Red Sea | collected 2011-10-15 | depth 100 m
AACAGGTGGAACATGGCTCCCCCGAAGACTAGGGTGGCTGCCTCGGTCTTGCCGTTGTTGTAGAACCAGAGCGCCACTCCCAGCCCCGTGAAGATGTATGCCAGCTGGCTCATGGTGGAGTAGGCCAGCACCTTCTTGATGTCGTTCTGGACGAATGCTATGGAGGCGGCCATGAACGCCGTTATCCCACCGACGTAGGCGACTATCAGGCCCAGCTCGCTGAGCCCGTCCACCCCGTGGGCGCCCACGTCGACGAACGGGACCATGCGAGCGACCAGGTAGAGCCCTGCGTTGACCATCGTGGCGGCGTGAATCAGGGCCGAGACCGGGGTCGGGCCCTCCATTGCGTCTGGCAGCCAGACGTGCAGCGGGAACTGGGCGGACTTGCCCACCGCCCCGATGAAGAGCATCAGCAGCGCCCAGAACAGCTTGTCCGAGTCCACGGTGCCGTTGATTGAGGGGTCCTCGAATATCACCGAGAACTCCAGCGAGCCGTATATGTCGTAGAGGATGAGGAGCCCGATCATGAGGAACACGTCGCCGACACGAGTGGTCAGGAAGGCCTTCTTGGCCGCGTAGGCGGCGCTCTCCTTCCAGAAGTAGAAGCCTATGAGGAGGTAGGAGCACAGCCCCATCACCTCCCAGAATATGAAGAGCCACAGGAAGTTGTCAGCGAGGACCATCCCGAACATGCCCATCGCGAAGAGGACGAACTCGGCGTAGAACCGGTGGTTCCTGTCCTCGTTGATGGGGTCCGTGTTCATGTATCCGAGGCTGAACCAGCAGATCAGGAAGCACAGGAAGGTGGCGACGAACAGCAGCATAAGGGTCACTGAGTCGACCCACACCCCCACGCCGATCACCCTGCCCGAGCTCATCGAGTAGTCGGAGAGCAGGACGTCGAAGGAGATCCAGTCGCCCCAGGAGGCCGCGACGTTCCCGCTGGGGTCCTTGGCGATCTCCCTGGCGCCCCCGAGGTAGTCGATGACCACCCATAGCGCTGTGGTGAGGGAGACCAGGAGCGCCGATAGGCCGATCACGCCTCCCTCCTTCAGGTTCTGCTTCCAGGTGCTGTTGCCGTTGTAGAGCTGTCCGGAGACGAGTATGATGGGGAATGCTAGGAAGGGTGCGAGGACTATCAGGAACGCCGCGTCGACGGACTCGACCCCCATGATGGCCAGTATGGGCACTACGAGCAGGGCGGGGATAAGCGGGGCGAGGAGCCTGTACTCGTTTCCTGACTCGCCCATGTGATCACCTAGTTCCTGAGCTCCCTGGCCGCGTCGAGCGAGATGGTGCCCTGGGTGCTGTACAGGGACAGCAGGATGGCGAGCCCGATGGCGACCTCGGCCGCGGCTATCGCTATGGCTATGGCCGTGAAGACCCACCCGTTCACGTCACCGTAGTGCGTGGCCGCTGCGACGAAGTTCAGGTTGGCTGCGTTGAGCATCAGCTCTATGCACATCAGAACCACGATCGCGTTCTTGTGGTAGAAGGTGCCGAGGAGGCCCACGCCGAACAGTATCACCCCGAGGGCGGCGATCCAGCTGGGGTCGATCATTCCTCGGCCCCCATGTCCCAGAGGAGGTTGATCAGGCGCTCGTCCCTGACCAGGTAGGACGCTCCGATCATGGCCATGGCTAGGAGTGCCCCGAGGATTATCGTGGCCATGGTCCAGTCGTTGAATATCGAGTCTGCGAACTCCAGGGTGCTTGGTGGGGAGGCTGCCTCCGAGTCCCACATCGAGTGCTCCATGACCCCTCTGAGGAGGGCGAGGATGAATGCGAATACGCCGTCAGCATGACGCCGAACTGGACCACCAGCATCACCGAGCCCAGGTAGACCAGTATCTGGATGGCCGAGAGCATCTCCGCGCTCGCCATCAGGAACGCCCCCGCCACGGCGAAGAACGTGAACATCAGCCATAGCAGGGAGTGGGCCACCCTGGCCGAGAAGACGCATCCCAGGGCCCCGATTACGGCAGCCCCCGATACGATGACGAATATGACTGTCTCGAAGTCGACGGCCATGATCAGGCCTCCGCCTTGGCTGCCTTCCTTTCCCTCTTCTGCTTCTCCTTCTTGGCGCGCTTGGCCAGTTCCATGTCGACCCTCTCCTTGTGGACCGACGGGAGGACCCTGGTCCTGTCCGCGTCCATCCAGAGCTCCTCCCTGGAGAAGCCGGACATCCCGTCGTACTCGTTGGTCATGAAGAAGGACTCGAACGGGCAGGCCTCCATGCAGAGTCCGCAGAACATGCACCTCCCGAGGTCGATCCTGCCGGACACTATGTCCTGCTCCGCTGGCTTGATCGTGGAGAGGTCGACGTCCTGCTGCCCGGACCCGTCCATCCAGTTGACCGTGGCTATGTCCCCCGTGATGTCGATGACCTCCGCGAAGTCGTACTGCTGGGGCGCCGACGTGTGGTCGATCACCAGGTCGTGCTCCTCCTCGATCTCGTGGAAGTCGTCCTTCGGCCTGGCGGCGTATCCCCCGACCTCGATCTCGCTCCCGTACCCGTGCCACTCGTCGCCCTCCTCGGCGGTGTCGAGCACGTTCACTCGGACCTCGGAGGTCATGTGGAGGCAGTCGTTGGGGCATGCCCTGACGCACTGCTTGCACGCTGTGCACGTCTCCCAGATCACGCCGATCCTCCCGTTGTAGTTGCCTGGCACGAATAGCCATGGTTCCAGGTCGTCGAGCCTCTCGTAGGGGTACATCACCGTCACGGGCCTCTCCACGAACGGCATCAGCTGGCTGGTTTCCCTGTCTGCGGAGAACTTCTGCCCGGAGCTGGGGTGGGACTCGCCCACCCTCCTGGCCGTCTCGGGGTCCAGCATGTCGGCGGACTGGGCGTGGTAGCCGCTCTTCAGGAACTTCAGCTTGCCCAGGAACGGGACCGTCCTGAGGGCCGTCTTCAGGGTGATCCACATCGGCCTGACGACCAGGTTGCGGAAGCTGGGGGTGCCGTGCGGGTGGTAGCTCATGAGCCGGCCTCCGTTTCTGAGAGTGATACCGAGGTGGCTGCCTTGACGGCGGTGTAGGCCGTGTACTGCCTCTGCAGGTCCTCGAGCGAGGTCTGCGGGTGCCTTCCTGGGTAGGCCTTGGTGACCGCGTACGTGCTGTACGGCCTGGTCATGCTCTCCAGGGCCTCCTTGTCCTCGTCGGCTACCAGGATGACGAGCCCGACGATCCCGGAGAGGATCATCACGGCTGGCGCCACGATGCCCCAGCTGCCGTCCCAGACCCAGACCCTGAGGAACATGGCGATGGCGAGGTTGACTATGGACAGGGGCAGCAGCCACTGCCACCCGAACTCCAGAATCTGGTCAGTCCTGACCCTGTGCAGGGATGCCCTGATCCAGACGAACACGGCGAACAGCAGCCAGGCCTTGATCAGGACCCAGGCTATGCCCGGGATCAGCGAGAAGAGTAGTTCGAGCCCGCCGCCGGCGATGGGGAGCGACTCCATGGTCCCCTGGAAGGGGGCCTCCCAGCCGCCTAGGAAGAACAGCGCGAAGAGGAGGCACGCGGCGTAGCAGCGCTGGTACTCCGCTGCGAACATTAGGCCCCAGCGCATCCCGCCGTACTCCGTCCACCATCCCTCTACCAGCTCGGCCTCGGCCTCCGGCATGTCGAAGGGGATCCTCTCGACCTCCGCGATCATCGTAATCAGGAAGAGCGCGGCTCCGAGCGGGAGCATGAACAGGTTCCAGACGTTGGATTCCTGGGCTTGGAAGTCTACTATCTCGATGACGTTGAACGAGCCGCTGATGACGCACACCCCGAGCACGGTGATGAGCAGTGGTATCTCGTATGCGGTGAGCTGGGCCGCGGACCTCATCCCGCCGATGAGGGTGTACTTGTTGTTAGATGCCCACCCGGCGAAGAAGACCCCTAGCGGGGCCACTCCGAAGATGGCCATCATGAACACGACGGAGAGCTCGGGGCTGGCTGCGTAGAAGTGCGGTCCGAAGGGGACGAATGCGAAAACCAGGACCGTGGTGGAGATTATGATCACCGGGGCGACCTCGTAGACCGTCCTGTCTGCCTCCTTGGGGACTATGTGCTCCTTGCCGGCGAACTTGGTGAAGTCCGCGAATGCTTGGAAGAACCCCGGGAGCAGGAACCAGTAGCCGTGGTACCCCCTGTTGTTCACCCTGGAGACGGCCTCGATGTGGTGGTCGTTCCCCCATATCGAGTTCAGGGTCTTGTTGAGCCATCCTATGGGCGCTCCCATTCCGAAGGGGAGCTGGTCCCACCACTTGCCGGCCGTGACCCCGCTCTCGCCTATCCACAGGCTCCTGAGGGTGGTGGTGGCTCCTAGCCTGTCCATGAGCCTCCCGATGAACTTCCTCTCGATGTACGGGATCGGGAGCATGGTGAGCATCATGGTGGTGAAGACCACCGTGCAGATCATCGTGGCTGCGAAGAATCCCTCCAGCGCTGGTTGGATCTGCCCGAACCCGTCCTGCACGTTGAACACGCGTCCGAGGATGATGTCCTCGGGCCAGATTCCCGTCGGCAGTGATATGGTGACGGTGGCGTCTATGTCGTCCGAGGGGAGTGCGTCGTGGACGTTGTCCATCGACCAGCCGACGAGGCCCTCTATCCAACCCCTCAGGTCTAGCCAGTCGCTCGTCGCCATCATCTCACCTGTCCGTCTCCCCGATGCATGGGTCGAACGAGCCCATTATCGCAGGGATGTCGGCTACCTTGTAGCCCACCATGCACTTCGATGCGTATGGAATGGTGATGAACATCGGTGAGCGTATCGATACTCGGTACGGGTTCTTCCCCCTTGCCTCGCCGCCCCCGGCCAGGTAGAACATCGACTCTCCTCGGCTGTCCTCGAAGTGGTGGGATCCAGAGGTCCCCTCCGGGGCCCTGCTGGGTGCCTTGGCAATGATCGCCGGGTCACCGGGCTCGTGGTAGGTGTCTGCCCCCCGTGGTATCTTGTCCAGGGCCTCGAGGACCATCATGGCGCTGACCCTCATCTCCTCGACGCGGATTCTGTACCTGTCGTAGCAGTCGGCGCCCTTCACTGACGGCCTCTCCACGGGCACCTCCCAGTCGAGCTCGCTGTACACCGAGTAGGGGTGGGAGGTCCTGACGTCGTAGTTCACGCCGCCTGCTCTCAGGTTCGGCCCGGTTACCCCGTGGTTCACCATTTCCTCCGCTTTGGAGTAGCCGACGCCTTGGGTCCTGATCAGGAAGATGGTGCTCTCGTCGAACAGCGCCTCGTACTCCTGGATCCTGTTCAGGAAGAGGCTGACCTTCGCTCTGGCCCTCTGTGCGAAGCCGTGGGGAAGGTCGCGCTTGACCCCCCCTACCCTGGGGAAGTTGTAGTGCATCCTGGATCCGCCGAGCTCCTGGAGGAGGTCCATCATCATCTCCCGCTCCCTGAGGCACCAGACCATCACGGAGAGGTTCCCTATGTCGGGCCCGTATGCGCCCAGCCACATCAGGTGGGATGCTATCCTCTGGAGCTCCACGGCGATCAGGCGGATGTACTCCGCCCTCTCGGGGACCTCGACCTCGAGGAGGTCCTCGACGGCGTAGATGTAGGAGTGTGACCACGTGTTGGCGCTTGCGTAGCAGAGTCGGTCGCAGTAGGTTGTGATCTGGGTGAAGTCCCTCGCCTCGCATATCTTCTCGACCCCCCTGTGGATGTATCCCAGGTCAGGCTCAGTGTCGACGACGGTCTCGCCGTCCACCTTGATCTCCATGGAAATCCACATCTCTGCCATTTTCTCACCTCACTTGATCTTCCCCGCGTCCGAGGGCTTCCTGAGGAAGCCCTGGGCGTCGTCGTACATCTCCTCGAAGTCGTGGTAGCGGAGCTTGTGCTGCTTCTGCAGCGGGTGGAAGCCTACTGGGGTCTCGTGCGGCTGCAGGACCCTTCGCATTCCGACGTGCCCCTCGAAGTCTATCCCGACCAGGTCCCATGTCTCCTTCTCGTTCCAGTCCGCACCGACCCAGATGTCCTGGACGGAGGCGACTTTCGGGTCGGTTGTCTCCGGGAGCGCTATCCTGACCTCGATCTCGAGGGGGACGTCGGCTCCCTCCACGGTCGTGGGGTCCGTTATGATCGGCTGGACCATCCCGTCCTCCACGGGGGGGTTCGAGATTCCCATCCTCATGAAGTGGTAGACTACCTCCCAGTTCTTCTCGGCGCCTCCCTCTGGCCAGTGGATTCCCGCCAGTTGTCGCTGGCGCAGTCCACCGAGACGACGTTCCTGGGATTGGTTCCGCTTGTCCTCTCGGAGACCTCGGCGCTCACGCCGTCCATCGCGGACAGGGCGCTGGCCATCGACTCCGCTGCGGCCTTCTGGCTCGATGCTGAAACTGTCTTGCCCAATCAGATTCCTCCTAGTCGTCCCCTACGATGATTGGGTTCTGTGACTCGGGGGCTCCGTCGTCCGGGGCCGCGCCGATCCTGATTATCTTCTGCCTGAGCTTGTCGAAGCCGTCGATCAGGGCCTCGGGCCTGGGGGGGCAGCCCGGGATGTAGACGTCGACGGGGATTACCGTGTCGACTCCCTCCAGGATGTTGTATGACTGGAAGTAGGGGCCTCCCGAGATCGCGCACTCACCCATGGCTATGCACCACTTCGGCTCGGGCATCTGCTCCCATAGCCTGACTATGGGGTCTGCGAACTTCTTGCTGATTGGCCCGTTGACCAGCAGGACGTCGCACTGCCTTGGGCTTGATCTGAAGAATACCCCGAAGCGCTCCGCGTCGAACCGGCTGGCCCCTGCGGCTGCCATCTCCAGGGCGCAGCACTTGATTCCGAGGTGGAGGGGGAAGAGCGACTTCCTCTGGCTCCAGTTGAACACCCGGCCGACCAGGACTCCGATCACGTCCTTGATCCGGCTGGCCTTGAGGGCGTCATCGGTGATGTCCCCCACCGTGTCGACCAGCATCCTGCTGTTGAAGACCGAGTAGTTCTGACCGTCGCCGTCCATTCTTTTCCCCTCAGATGTATATCCTTCCTCTCTTCCTGAAGACGTGCCAGACCCCCAGCCCCATCAGGATGATGAAGATGGACATTGTCACTAGGGCGCTGACTATCGCCCCGTCGTCAGGCAGCTCGCCGGTGCCCTTCTGGATCGCCATCACGCCGCCGAAGGCGAGGAACATGAATGCGATGTCGAAGACTAGGAAGACTATCGCGTACCAGTAGTACTGGAAGTGGAAGTTGATGTCAGCATCGCCGATCGGGTCCGAGCCGCACTCGTAGGTCGAGTCCCTCCTCGTGTACAGGGTGTGGTCTGCCTCGTAGCCCGGGAGAAGTATCGATCTCGTCTTGCTCGAATCTGACCCCTTCGCTGTGGGTCTGAGGAAGCGAGTGGCGATGAAGCTGCCCACCGGGAACCCGATTCCTACGAGGGTCATCACGGCCACTGGCAGGTACATCTCCGCTACGGTACTCATGGCATCACCCTCGGTCCCGTAGGGACCGTCGTGCCTAGCCACAAAAAATCCGGACATAAGCGTATCCGAGCGCGGGCCTTGGAACTGTCAGTCGTCTTGGTGCAGGAACATGGCGTCCTCGATCATCCGGTTCTCGGCTCTGGTCCTCATGAAGAGGAAGGCCACCCCGAGGGTCCCCACCACGATGATTGCGATTGCCACGGCCCTCTGGGTGTCGCCCGAGAGGATCCCCGTCCCGACCTTTGATTCGACGGAGAGGTCCAGGGGCTCCCCTGCCACTGGCATGTCCTTGGGCTGCACTATCACCGTGAACGTGTACTCGTCGTCTGCGATCAGCTGGCTCGGCGGGGTCACCCGTACCGTGACCTCTCTGGTCTTGCCCGGTTGCAGTTTGAACTCGTCGCCGATTACGTCAACGGTCCACCCCCTCAGGGAGTCGCTGGTCAGGACCTCGACCTCCTCCTCGACGTTTCCTTGGTTGGTGACGAATATCGTGAACTCCGCGTTGTCCGGCCACGAGGACTCCATGGCGGTGTCGCTCTCGATGTCGACCTGGAGGTCGTGTATTGACCTGATGTCCATGACAAGTTCGACGTACGAGGGGGTCTGGCCGGTGTTCTTCTTTGAGGTGACGGAGACCCGGATGACCCCTGAGGTGCCGCTCTCCACGTCCAGCACGTCGAAGTCGATTGTGACTAGGACCTGCCCGTCCGCGGGGACTGTGACCTGGTCGCCTTCGAGGACCTGCCCGTCGACGCTGATCGTCCTGAGGACTGAGGAGTCCATTCCCGAGATGGTGAACACCGCGTCGTCAGCGCCCCCGTCTCCGGTGTTTGCCACCACGAAGGAAAGGGATGAGGACCCTCCGGGAGGTAGGGCGTATCGCATCAGGGTGGGGTCTTCCCCTGGTTCCTGGAAGGCCACTGACATGCTGTAGTTGAAGTTGGAAACGGTCACCGTCAGAGTCTCCTCCATCAGTATGTTTGTTCCGACGATGCCTATCCTCGCGTCGAACGACTCCGAGTTGTTGTTGATGTTGTCTGAGACGAGGACCTCGAGGAAGACCTGGATGGTCTCCTCCGACTGGATCGTCACCTGGGAGATGTCGTTGCCCATGCCGTCCTTGTACCTGGAGTCCCACTTCGTGTCCTCGCAGGTGTCGGGGATGTTTGGGTCGCAGGAAGATAGGGCGAAGTTGTCCTGCGTGTTTCCGGTGTTGGTGAGCCCTATGGGGAACGAGACCCATTGCCCGAACCGCCCCGTCTGGGAGTCGGAGGGCAGGTCCAGGGAACCCCCATGGACTGCGGCGACCGTCACGGTCGCCGTCACCTCGTCCAGGGTCACCCCCTGGGAGTTGACGTACATGGTGATCTCGAAGTCTATTCCCGACTTCGCATTGGCTGGTACGGTGATCTGCACCTGGACGCTCTTCCTGTCGCAGTTTGTCGAGGAGGTGCAGTGCCTCCCGTCTATCGTGACGTAGGTCTCGGAGAGTTCGACCTGCCAGCCCGGGGAGAGGTCCTGGACGCCCAGTGCGAAGTTGTCCTGTCCGTTCCCTGTGTTGGTGACCATCATCGAGGTCGAGGCGGTCGCACCTGGGTCCACGTTGTTCAGCGTGGGGTTCGATAGCGAGAGGGACGCGTCATGCACCTGGCCAAGGTTCACCCTGAGCAGTGACTCGCAGCCGATGCTGCTGCCCGCCCTGCCTTGGATGTAGACGTCGACCGTCCCGGGCTCCACTGAGTCATCGGGGGTGATCTCGAAGTCGAATGATGTGGTGTCCTGGGAGCCGCCTGGCTCGGAGAGCAGCCTGCTCGTCGGAGTCTCGAAGTCCACCCAGTCGCTGACGTCTGTCCCCTCGGATGTGGCGAATGCGCTGACCGTCCAAGCCGTGTTGCCCGTGTTGGTCAGGGTGAACGAGTTGGTGGCCGACTCTCCCGGGTCGAGGTTGTGGGATGGGCTCTGCAGGGAGGAGTCGCACGTCTTCACCTCTGGGATCTTCAGGTTCAGGTTGATGCTGTCGTTGGCCTGGTCTGCAGGGTTCGGGTCGTTTGAGACTGTGGCGTCTAGCACGAAGCAGTGGTCCCCGGATTCGGTGGAGCTCCCGTCTGGGAGGGTGACTGTCACAGTCGCCGTTTCCTTGTCTCCTGAGCTCAGCGACATCTGCTGGGGGTCGACGGTGGCGTCGAGGCCGTCCGAGTCGCAGTCCGATTTCGAGGACATGGCCAGCTGGACCGTAGCATCGTTCTCCCCGGTGTTCTCTACGTCTACGGTCCACTCCACCTCGTCGTCCTCGCCGTCGTAGTTTATCGCACCGTTGTTCGGGTTGATGTAGTCGAGCTTCACCGAGTACTGGCCGCCGCCCTCGGCGGTAGTCGTCACCTCGACGTCGGCCTGTGCGTTCTCGGTGGGGTTGGATGCGACCCCGTTGGCGTTGACCGTCGTCACGCAGTCCCCCGATGCCTGGTCATTCACGCTGACCGTGAGGGTGGTGGTCTCGGACTCGCCCTGCCCGACCGCGAACACGGTCTGCTCCAGGTTGGAGGTGAACCCGTTGCAGTCGGAGTCCTGCGACGCGCTGAGGGTTACGGTGAGGTCCTCGTCACCGGTGTTGATTATCGTGATGTCGTACTCTGCGGCGTCGTCAGTGGTGGCAGCCGAGTTCTGCGGGCTGGCATTGAGGGCGATGTCGGCGGCTGCTGAGACGGGGGCTGATACGAATGATCCGAGTATCAGGGCCGCCATAATCACGGCATAATCCGGCCTTCTCATCGATTGACCGACACATCCGCCCCTCTAAGGGCTTCGGGCTCGAAGTTCGGTGATGATCGCGGTTTTTCGGGTCGGGCGCTTTCTCGGCTATTGCTCTGAGTGCTCGTATTCGGGGTCCTCGACCCACTCCTCCGTGCTGGGGTTCCAGAGCCAACCGGGGTAGTCTGGGTACCTCTGCAGCTCCGGGCCCTCCTGGGTCGTGACCTCTTCCTCGTCGGCCCGGGGGGCCGTGGGTTCCTGCGAAACGGTCGTCTCTTCCCTGGGGGGCCTCTGTGAGCCCGATCGTGCGGGGATGGCCGATGAGAGCCCTCTACCCCCTCTCGTGAATGCGATCGCCCCTCCGATCGCTGCGACTGCCAGGAGGAGGACTGCTCCACCGACCAGGAGCAGGGTGTTGGATCCGCCCGACGAGGTCGAAGTCACCTGTATGTCCAGGGTCTTCTGGGAGATTGGGTCCTCCTCGGTCCCCAGCCTCAGGGTGATGGACCCGTCAGACCCCGAGTCGGGGGTGAACTGGATCACGACGGACTTGGCCTCCCCTGGCTGCAGGGTCAGGAGCTGCCCGTCCAGCCACAGGTTCCAGCCGTCGGGGGCGTCCGTGAATATCCTCTCCGACAACGCCACGTTACCGGTGTTTAGGGCGTCGAGTTGTATGGTGGTTAGGAAGTCCTCCCTGGCCTCGTTGAAGTTCGCGAGGGTCCATTCCACCTCCTTGACGGTGTCGACCAGTAGCGTGACCTCGCCCCTGGACTCGATGCCGTCCCCGGACAGTACGAGGGCGATTCCCGGCTCCGAGCCCGCCTCCTGGCTCAGGGGGATGGTGATGGAGCACCAGACCATGGACGACTCTCCCGGCCCTATCCTGGCGGGGTTGGCAGCGCAGCTCGACTGCCAGTCATCGCTGGGGAGTTCCAAGGAGACGTCTGGCTCCCAGATCGAGGTCCCCGTGTTCTCCAGCTTCCAGCCCATGTCGAACGGGCTCCCGACCGGGTGCGCGCCTAGGCCGAGTGGGGTCGTCGAGGATTCTATCGTCGTCCCCTCCACGAAAACAACCTCGTGGAACGAGAGCACGGGGATGGCCCCGGATATCGAGTCGACCGTGGTGTTCCAGTCGAAGAACTCCCCGTCCTCCACGAGGAACCTGACCTCCACGAGGCCGCTGGCAGCCAGGCCGTTGCCCTGTATCGAGAAGGACCACTGCACGTTGGACCCCATTGGGATTGTGATCTGGCTAAGCCCCCCCTGGATCGTCCATCCCCCTGGAAGGGACCTCTCAATGGGTGTGAGCGTCACCTCCCTGTTGCCCTGGTTGGATATCTGCACGGATATCTCGTGCAGCGAGTCGGCCGGGACCCCCCCTTGCGTTCCGCCGGACTCGGGAGTCAGTCCCAGGGAGTCGCTGGGTTGGATGACCATAGGCATCTGGAAGGTCCATACCTCCGAGCTGACCCTCGACTTCACCTTGATCTCTGCGAAGAAGGTCGATCCTGCCGTCAGGAGGACTCCCGGGGGGGTGATCATGATGCCAGCGGATATCGAGCCGCCCTTGGACAGCGTGCCGGTCGAGCCCTGCTTGGATCCCTGGAACGGCCCGAGTTCGAGTAGGCCGACGTCCCATCCCGCGGGAGAGTAGAGCTCAATGTCGTAGGTCTGGGCCCCGTTGCCCAGGTTGTGTATCTGCACGGACGTGTTGGTGATCTCGAGGGAGTCGACTTGTATCTCCGCCGAGGGGAGGGTGACCTCCGGCTGAGCCAGTACCGGGACGTCGAAGTATATCTCCAGCTGGGACTCCACGTCGAAGTCCTCGTCAGTGGCGGTGATGGTCATCGAGTAGGTGCCGGGATCGGGTGGTGCCGGGTGGACGAGGGTCAGGTTCACCGTGGTTGATTCGGAAGGTCCCAGCTCCACGTAGATCTGGTCGAAGCTCTTGAACCAGTCGAACTCGACCCCGTCTATCATCCTGACAGGCTTGGTGACCTCGATGCTGGCGTTGGTGTCGAATAGGGCTAGGTTCGTCATCTCGACCTCCCACCTGGTAGTGGTGTCTGATGGGTCCTGGAGGGTCTTCCAGGCAGTGTCAGTGGAGGCCTGGATCCCAGGAGCGCTGACCCCTATGGTGACCTCCAGGAGGTTGTTGTCCTCGTACAGCTCCTCGAGCTGGTCGCTCGGGTCGATCTCGATTCTGATCTGAGTCTCTCCCTTGTCCGACGACTGTGGCGTCCAGTCCCACTCCAGCCTGACCTCCTCGCCCGGTGACATGCCCAGCGACTTCGTCTCCAGGGGGTCCCCGTTAACGTGGGCGGAGACGAACGCCTCCGCGAAGGACCCCGATCCCTGGTTGACCACCGAGACCGAGAAGCTGGTGGGCTCCCCCACCTGCGGGATGGGGGTGGAGATCTCGAATGAACCCGGGGCTATGGACGGGTCGGGCGTCAGGTCGTTCACGTTGACGCCCCTGACCGCTATCGCGAATGGCTGGTAGGTCCTGCTGCCACCGTGGGAGAAGTCCTTCACCTTCACGTTCCAGATGCCTGTTGTGGCCGAGTCGATTAGGACGACCTCGACGTTGTTCTTCGTGTCCTTGGCCCCTCCGGTGGTCGACCTCCCGTTCGCGAAGTCGTTTCCGAAGTAGGTCACTGACCCGTCTGGGGAGGTCACCTCCAGGTTGAGGTTGTTCCTCAGCTGCGTGCCGGAGAATGTCGAGCCCGGGTAGTCCGACCATGTCAGGACCACCTTGAGCGGTTCCCCCGACCTGGTGACGTCGAAGTTGTAGGATGCCTCCTGACCGCTGGACAGCCTGGACCTGTCGTCCACGAATATCCCCACGTCGCTGTCTGGGAGGAGCGTGTTGACCAGGTTGACCCTGCCCCATCCCTCGTCGTTGTTCGGGATGTCCCTCGTGCCCATGTCCTCCGCACCTAGGATCAGCATCGCCTTCACGAGAGCGCCTTGGGGCTCGGGCCTCTCTGCCACCTCCATCAGGTACTCCCTGACGATGGCGGAGGCGCCTGCGGCTGCGGGCGTCGCCATCGAGGTCCCGCTGTACTCCACGTACCAGTCGTCGTTGATGTTGTCCGGTGCTTCGGAGGCCTCCTGGGCCTTGCATGACCTGACGTAGTCGCCAGCGGCCACGATGTCGGGCTTGATCCTGCCGTCGTCGGTGGGTCCCCTGCTGCTCCAGTAGTACATCTCGTCTTCCGCGTTGCTGCTGTACCTGTTGACGTGGGCGCCCACCGTGATCACGTTCTTCGCGGTCCCGGGCGGGGATACGCCGTCATCCCTCTCGTTGCCGGCTGCGAACAGGACAGTCATCCCGTCGTAGGTCCAGTACTGGTCCCATGTCGAGGTTCTGTCGTCCGCGTCCTCGGACTGCGTCGAGTAGTCCCCCCCTGAGTTCCAGCTCCCCCAGCTGTTGGTGTGGATCCTGGCACCCCCGGAGCTGTAGGCGGAGTTGAGCAGGGAGTAGACCCCTGGTCCCGATAGGGCTCCCGAGTCGTCGTCCTCCATAGCCTGCATGTACAGCTCGGCCTGTGGTGCGATGCCCTCGTAGGCGCTGGTCCTGCTTCCCGAGCCTAGGACGGTGCATGCGACGTGCGTCCCGTGTCCGTCGTTGGTGTCTGCGGTCGACCCGTCGTTCGCGACGTCTATCCTCTGGACAATCCGATTTCCGAAGTCACCGTGATCGTGGTCTATCCCAGTGTCGGCCACTGCGACCCTCTGCCCGCTACCGTTCAGTCCGGTGAAGAAGTACGACTCGACCGAGTTGGCTTCCATGTGGGTCCTAGCGAGGTTGTTCCAGGTTGTGAGGTGCGGTGTCGTTGAGATGTATGCCACTTCCGGGTTCATGGCCAACTCCGGTATGGATGAGGGCTCTACCTCGCCGAAGTGTATCCCTGTAGTTGGGGACCAAGCCCCATGGAGGTTGAGCTGGGCCAGGGAGGACACCGAGCCCGTGAGGCCTACCCCGGGCGAGTCGAGCCTGTTCAGCTCTGCGTCCTTCCATCCGGTCATCTCGACCTCCGTCATCGATTCGCTGTCCCAGAGCCTCTCCTCGATTAGCAGCGCTAGTGGTACGGAGTGGCTTGCTTCTATGAAGGGGAGTCTGGAGACGGATTGCAGTGCCTCCTTACCTCCTTGGATCAGGAACCCAGAGGGAGGGATTGTGGTCCTCACGGCCACGTGAGCCGATTCGAGTATGGAGGTCCTGGCGTCCCATAGGCCCGTGTCAGGGGAGACGAGGACGACCATCAGGTCTGGTCTCGCCTCCATCAGGGAGTCCGGGACGTCCGTGTGCGGAAGCAGCCCGGAGGTGGTGTAGATCCCTATGGATGAGTCCGCCCACAGCCCCCTGTGTCCCTCGATGCCCTCTGATATGACAGGCGAGCCGAGGTCCCTGACGCTGTTCGGATCCGGGGAGATCGCTATTCTCGTAACCTCAGGGTAGAGTTCCCCGCCTGTCCCTTCGCCCGACTGGGAGCCGTTCTCGGGGGTGCCAAGTGTGGAGGATAGCAGGACTAAGAGGATGAGCGCCGAGACCCGTTTCTCCATTGTGTAACCCCCTATTTCTCCTGCTTTCATACTATGGGTCAATCGTCAGTTTGGAATCGTTTTGGGTCAGAATAGTTCGAATGGGGTCTGGTCAACGAAAGACTCCCTGGTCCAGTAGCCGACCTCGTGGGTCCATGTGTACAGGTCCCTCTGTCCGCCGTTGTCCACGTACTCGAGGGTGATCTCGATCAGGTAGTCGTCCCATACGGACTGCCCCAGCACCACTAGCTCGAGGTCGTCTGAGGGGGTGTTGGAAATCGAGCTGTGGGCTGGTAGTTTGGCCATGTAGAAGTCGTGCCTGTCTATCTCCAATCCCTCAGAGTCGAGGAACCTGATGGTCAGGCTTACGTCCTCGATGGCACGGCTTCCCTTGTTGTCCAGCTCGGCGAGAACCACGTGCCCCCCTCCTGCTTGCATGTAGACGACCTCCACGTCCACGTTCTCGTATGGGATGATCCACACTACGGCCAGTAACGAGGCCAAGCCGATTAGGAGAGCCATGATTGAGGCGAAGACCACCCTCTTGGGAGTTACCCTCTCCGCGACGTCCTCGATCTTGTCCAGTATCTCATGGGCTATCTCGGAATCGGCTTCCGATGCCTGTCCGATTATCCCCCTGGGCGACCGCACTACGCCATCCCCCCCAAGGTTGCTACGACGGTCAGGATTCCCGAGGACATTGGTTCGGGCGCCATCCAGTGGCTGGTTGATCCTGAGAATCCGGGGATCTTGTTCAGAAGCGATAGGTCTGAGGCGAAGCCGTTCACGCCCAGGGAGGTCCCTGAGGGGACTCCTCCGGTTATCTGCGCGTCGAGGACCACGCCTCGGAGGTCGACTTCGATTCCATTTATCTCAGCGGTCGCTCTAGCCGAGATGATTATCCTCCCCCCCTGCACGTCGGAGACCTCGATCAGCTGGTATCCTGGTATCATCACGGTGACTCTCCCGAATTCGTGAATCTGGATGTTTGCGCTCTTGAGGTTCTCGCCCATCGCCTCCATTTGGTCCAGTTCCACTGGAGGGAGGGTGGGCATTTTATTGGCCCTGAAGTACAGCCTGTCAACTCCATCGCCGCTGGATCTTATGTTCAAGCCGTAGGAATCTGTTGGCTTGATGGAGAGCCTGTCCGCGAGTCCCTCTGCCATGAGCACGATGTCCCCCTTGCTGTTTATCGCCCTCCCTTGCGCCTCGATGTACAGAGACATGCCCTCGCTGGACGCGGAGAAGTCCAGTACGGGCATACCCTGGAACGCCAGGTTCCTCGTTATGTCGAAGTTCAGGTCGGGCTCGGTTGTCAGGTTCATCGAGCCGGGGACTTGTGTCAGGAACAGGGTTGCTGGCCACCAGGATCCCTCGAGCCACTGCATCTGCTGAATCATTATCGATCCGACCCCCAGGTCTCCCCTACGGAACTCCTCCGGGACGGTTACATCCATCGAAACGGCGTTTCCTAGGCTGGCCTGGATCTCCACTGACTCGGGGATGTCTTGCACCATCATCTCCGTCCTGCTACCTGACTGCCTGTTCAGGATGAGTGCGTGGAACCAGTCCAACCTGTTCGACATCCTGTACAGCGTTGATGTGGAGGTCTCTGTGATTCCCCCCACTGTCTCGGTCCGGAAGACGGATTCGACGAGCAGGGAGGTTGGCGTTCCTACCTCGAGCCCCTCTATCGTTAGGAAGACGTCCTGACCGTTGACTCCCCGGGAGGAAATGACGAACTCGGAGTTGAATGGCTCCCAGCCGTCCAGTCCTATGGTCACTGACCATACCTCCCCGCTGGTGACCATCTCCCTGGATACCGAGATGTCTGCCGAGGGAGGGAGGTCGGGGACCCACGTCTTCAGGTGGAAGCCATCGGTGATGCCGGTGGCTGCCGAGTTGAGGACTATACCGTGGACCCACTCGGGTTCGTCGATGGAGTCTTCACCCATCTTGGACTCTACCACCAGGTCGAAGTTGGAGTCTGCTTCCAGGCCGAGGGAGAAGGAGAAGTTCCCGTCCCCCGAGCTCGAGCCGGTGGAGATATCCGTGGTTATTCCAGAGAGGACGCCGTTAACCGATCTGCCGAGGTCCGACAGCCCGCCTATGAAGAAGGCGACACCGGTCATCCCCTGCGAGGAGTTGAATTCCGGTACGTCCAATGAGGGTCCTGAATCCGATCCGCTTGGTATCTGTAGAGACAGGCTGGAGGGCAGGGGGTCTATCTCTGCGAGGATGCTCAATGGTAGTTTTTCGCTGGATGGGGCGTTTGCTACGTTGATCTTCATCGAGTTCCTGCCTTCTATTGTCGCGAATGCGGTGCCTATACCATCTGGTCCCGGAGCCCCCTCCTCCACTGGCGGTATCCAACCGACCTCGCTTATCCCGGTCAAGGTGGCCGACAGAGAGGAGGTGTTGCTCTGGGGGTCGTGATGGAAGAGGAAGTGGTCTCCGACCATGGATTGCGGTTCGGGGGAGTCGCTGATTTGCGCTTCGACCAGGTCTATGGTTGAGTTCGAGGACCAGGAGAGGACGCTCCCTGATGTCGTGGAGAAAGAGTCCGGGAACCCGGTTACTCTGACTGCCTGGCTGAGGGAGCCGTCGTAACCGGTGTACACTATCGATGCTATTTCAGACGAGGCGGAGTAATCGACCCCGCTTGGAGACGCTGTTATGGTGATGTCGTCAGGGACGTCGGACAGCCATGCAGACTGGTATTCGGAGTCATCCAGTGAGGATGACTTGTGACTGACGTAGACCAATCTGAGGCTCTCGGCTGATACGGTCTTCAGGGTGAGTACCTGGGAGTCCGAGGAGTTCGAGTCGACGAGGGAGAACGCCTGGAGTCCTGAGAAATTTACACTGGCCGCTATGGGGACGAGCGGGTCTACCAGGCCCTCGTCGGTCTGCATCATCCCCAGGTCCCGATCTCGAGATAGGATCACGTGGTTACCTGTTGAGGTGACGTGGGCCGAGGACCCGATCTGCATGGAGAAGTCCCCTAGTGGGAATGGGTTTCGCGATGCCAGCCACGTGTCCGTCATCAGAAGGTGCATCTCCCTGCCAGAGACTCCTGCGGCATCCACGCTCCCGCCGATCAGCTCTACGACCGTGGATGGAACCTCGTTGAGGATGCTTCCCACGTCCAGGAATACGTCGACTAGATTCAGAATTACTGAGTCAACTATCTTGGAGATGAAGTCTAGGTTGTTTCCCGAGTCCAGGGTGTCGTTGGACTCGGCTGCCCCCCCGATTCCGAATGATCCGTAGACTGCGATTGCGGATGGTATGGTGTCAGCGAAAATGTGGATTCTCCTGTGATCTTCGCTCTTCCCTCCCCTTGAGAACCAAGAGGTGTAGTCGATCTCCTGGAGTGGTTGAACGGACCTAACGACGATCAGGCTGTCCGGTGGGTCGGCTGGATTTATCGGAAGAGTGGGGTCGTCTACGTTCTGACTGCTGTCCCTGGTGAAATTCTTGATTCCTATGATCAGCCCCAGCTCGTTTGGGATGTCTCCCGGGAGTTCCGGTTGATCGGTCGAACCCAGCATCCGGAATGCTCGCTCGATCTCGTCCTGTTCTAGCGAGCCTGCAGGCATCCCCCTCAACCATCCCACAGAGTCGGTAGTGTTCCCGTAGGCCCCGTCTGACTCGGACTCCGGGAGGTCGGACCTGTCTTCGTGGAAGTGGATGTGGAGATCGGACCTGCGGTCCGCCCAGTACTCCAGTGTCGTGAGGCTCTTCTCTCCCTGCAGCCCTCCTGATACTGGCAGGACGCTGTCCGTCCTTACTACCAGCTCCGCATCCCGTGGGAGGCGCTTGGACTCCCCATGGGGGTGGAATCTGGCCTCGATGTACGCGAGCTCCCACATCCTCCTGTCTGAGTCGTCGTCTGGGGGGGAGAAGTGGATGTACCCGAAGCCAGCTGATACTCCGCAGCTGATATCCAGGGAGCTCATGGTGTAGAGTTCCGATGTGTTGTAGCTCTGGGAGCATTCGTCCTGCCCCCCGTTGTCGAACTTCAGCGAGTAGGGCGAGGAGATCGAGGAGAAGGTGATGCCGCTCTCGTCCGGGGGTGTCGGGTTGAAGGGGTTGAGGAGGGTTTCGAACAAGGTGTCGAACAGGTCTTGGGCCCCCCCTACCACGTCGAAGTACAGCCTCTCGATTCCAACGGTGAATGTGAAGTCGTTAGGGGGGGTGGTGAATCTGGAGTCGATGACCCAGACGTAGCTCTCACCGCCTCCCAGGTTTAGGAGGGAACCCGAGTCTGAGTACGAGAACGCCTTGATCAGGGACACATGAAGCGACTTCATGTTCTCCCAGTCAGGGTCAGAGGCGCTGCTGCCGATCTCCTTCACGGTGAATTCGATTCCGGGCTCGATCCAGAGCTTGCCGCCCTCAATCCCGAATCCACCGAGGAACTCCAGGTTGATCTGCAGGCCGACCTGGACGTCATCGTCACCATCGCCGTCGACATCCACGGCATGGAGGAGAGCGTCGGTGTTGGTGTTCAGGAGGGAGAAGAGTGACGCGCTGAAGGAGACTATCTCGTACCCCTCGATTATCTGACCGTTAACATCGACGTACTGGGTCCAGATTACGTAGTCCGTGATGTTGAACAGGGTCTGCCAGATGTTGTCAACCATCCCCGGGTTGTTCCCCCCTGTCAGAAGCAGGTCGTAAGGCTCCGGGTGTTGGGGGGCCGGTGGGGATGAGGAGACCATGGAAAGACCGTCAATGGACGGGCCCACATCTGAGATGACGCTCGACGGGTCTGAGGATATGACCGAGTCTCGGACTGCGTCGATTCGGGAGTCCGCTATGGGTGAGACCGAGTTCGACCCGAGGAATGACTCCCTCTCCTCGAGCATGTCGCTTAGCTCGTCCAGGACGTCGAAATCACTGGATTCGAATCGAGGTTCACCACTTGCGTAAGTGAAGGGGAGGAGCAGTGGGGAGGCGAAAATCAGCACCAGGATCAGAGTGAGCCTGGAAGAGTTACGATTTTCCTCCTTGGGGGTCCTTTCTCGGTCCATTCTAGACCGCACCTCTTAGAGGTGCGCTATAGGGTGTTGCCCTGCTCGCGCTTCCGAATATCACGGTTTAGCGACTCTATCAGAGGGAGACAGGCTGTTCCGAGCCACAGTGCGGGCAGTTGGTGAGAGCAGCGTCTATACCCTCGGGGAGAGTGATCTGGAACTTCTTCGAGCAGTCGGTGCATTGCTTCCTGACGGTCCTATCATCTGGGCCTTCCTGTGATTGTGGTTCTGGTAGCGAATCCAGGTCTCCGAGGAGTGAGTCCTCTAGGGTGTCCTGAGGGATGGGGGCTTCTGCAGGCTTACTCGCGCCCAGGATATCGAGCATCTCGTCATCCAGATTGGAGCTGGCTGTCGGCTCGGGTGGTTGGAAGGATTGGGGTTGCGTCCTCCCCCACATCTGAGCCTGCATCTGGGCAGAGGGGGGAGGTGCCGGGGATTCGTCCTCCTCTTCGACTTCCGATAGTTCGGACATCCTTCTGTTCACCGCGTTGTTGTAGTAGAACAGCGAAGCTACCGCGATTATTATCAGGACGATTACTGACAAGGCTGCGATGATCTGCCATGTGAGTCCGCTGCTTTCGTCGCTCTTCGTTACGATGACGAGTATTTCTGCATAGGAGGAAAGGCCGGCGTCGTTCTGCACCCTGCAAACCACGCTTGTGGGACCTTCTGAGTCGAACTCGTAGATGACCTGGGGTCCGCTGAACTGAATCTCGTTCTCGGTCCCTTGCTCGAAGGTCCACGTGTAGTCCAGTCCTTCGGACTGGTTGTCCTGCGCGAAGACCTGCAGAATCGTCGGATCCCCGCTCTCTACCTCGATCTGTGCTTCATAGGGGGAAATCACCGGTGCCGAGACGTCCATGAAAATGACCGTGACGTCTTGTCTGGTGGAGATTCCCGACTTGTCCGTGACGATTATTGAGGCGACGTGCTCTCCGGCGGAGTAGTCATCGGAGACCTGGATAGAGAGGGTGGAGGTGGGTTCCGATATGGAGTAGTTTGAGAGCACGATTGAGCCATCGAACAGCCAGTCTATGCTCTCGACGCCCCAATTATCAGTGAACGTCGCGCTTAGAGACATCTCCTCTCCGAACCCCTTCGTTATCTGCCCTGATGGGGACATCGTGACACTGGGCGGGGACATGTCCGAGACGGTGATCGTCCTGGTTGTGCTTGCGCTCCTCGAGTCGGTGGATGTCACGGATAGCCTGACCGAGTAGTTCCCGGGTTCTGGCCACGATTGCTCAGTCGACACGCCGTTCACGTCGTTGACGCCATCGGAATCAGTGTCCCATGAGAAGCCTGAGCTGGGTATCTGGTCGGACTGGTTAGGAGTCTCGGATGCGGACAGGGTCACTGATTGACCGACGTCCACTGAGTCCAAGTCGCTCTCGCTGGAGATAGTCGGTGAGAGGACCGGCGTTAGGGTCACCGTGACGGTGACGGCTGCATGCGAGGTTCCTGCTCCCCCGCCACCAGGGCCCGGCCTATTGTCCACTACTATGACGAGCTCTTCTCCGTCGGTATCGGAGGCTTCCCAAGGAAGGTACCTCTCACTGTTCACCAGGAGCATGTCCGCCGATACGATTCTCAGTGAAGATGACCAGTCGGATGAGGGGGAGTAGAAGGAGAAAGCCGATTCCGTCATCACGAAGATATCGGGCTCCCCTGCCATGGTTCTGGCGTGGATCTCTACGAAAGTTCCCTCGTCTACCGAGAAGGGCCCGTGGACGACGGAGTATTCCCCTGGAC
>LULH01000375.1_pt1 | contig 21281 bp, 18 predicted proteins | sample 728201 | NCBI WGS metagenome assembly LULH01 (sample SAMN03860294, study PRJNA289734) | marine metagenome | biome: seawater column; feature: ocean; material: water; isolation source: Red Sea water column Station 169 - depth 100m | place: Saudi Arabia: Red Sea | collected 2011-10-15 | depth 100 m
GAATTATCTTGTTTATATGGCACTGAGTTATATATTGATGAGGCAGATGGAATAAAACCGCTTGAATTTTTCTTACCATTGTTGTTAGTCCTTTCATTATCAATAATTTCATCGATTATTGAAGACAGGTATTTTATATGTTCAGGTGTTGTCCCACAACATCCACCTATTAATTGAACATTAAAGTCATATATAAAATTCATTAACTGCATTTTTAATTCTATTGGCTTTAATCTGTAGTGAGCTACACCACCAATATTTTCAGGTAGACCTGCATTGGGAATACAACTTATAGCGAAGGGTGAATTTTTAGACAAATATTTAATATGATCCTTCATCTGTTCTGGACCAGTTGCGCAATTAAGTCCAAGGATATCTATATTAAATGGCTCTAATATCACAATTAAGTCCAAGGATATCTATATTAAATGGCTCTAATATTGTTAATGCAGAAGCAATATCAGATCCAACAAGCATAGTACCTGTTGTTTCCATTGTTATAGATACCATTAAAGGTATATCAATATTTTTACTTTCAAGAATTTCTTTTGATGCTAATAAGGCAGATTTAATTTGTAAAACATCCTGACAAGTTTCAATCAAAAGAAGATCAACTCCTCCATCTATAAGACCATAAATTTGTTCTTTATATGATTGCTTTAATTCATCAAAATCTATATGTCCTAAGGTGGGTAATTTAGTTGTTGGCCCAATTGAACCTGCTACAAACCTTGGTTTATCAACTGATGAGTATTTGGCAGCAGCTTTTTTTGCTATAAATGCTGCATTTTTATTTATCTCATAAGCCTTATCTGCAATATCATATTCATCAAGAACTATTGATGAGGCACCAAATGTATTAGTTTCTATAACATGACAACCTGCTTCTAAAAATGAATTATGAACCTTCTCAACTACCTCTGGCGATGATAAAACAAGGTTTTCATTACATCCCTCTAATTCTTTTCCTCCAAAGTCATCTGCAGTAAGATTTAAGTTCTGAAAAGATGTTCCAGTACCTCCGTCAAAAATAATTAATGGTTTTTCATCTCTATTTAGATAGGTTCTGAAAGATTCCATTTTTAGGTAAAAATTAATTTATTTTAGTGAAATTCTTGTTACCCAATTATCATAGTCTTGAGAACGACCTTCTGTTATTTCTATAAGCTTACTTTTTAATTTATTCATTATTGGTCTTTCAACATTTAATTCAGTTGATTCAATTTTTTTAACTGGTGTAATTTTTGCTGCTGTACCAGTTAGAAAAACTTCATCTGCTATTAATAATTCTGTTTTATCAACAGGCCTTTCAATTACATTTATTCCAAATGATTTTGCTAATTCAATTACACTAGCTCTAGTAATCCCCTCAAGGATATCTTGATCAACACCAGGAGTGATTAAGTCTCCATTCCTTACAATAAATAAATTCATACCACTAGCTTCGCTTACCTTACCACTTGAATTTAATAGCAGGGCTTCATCAAAACCCGATAAACTAGCTTCTGTTTTGGCTAATGAACTAGTAATATATGCTCCACTTATTTTTCCTCTTAAGGGGAGAGATCTATCTTCTTGTCTTGTCCAACTACTCATTCTACAAGAAACACCATCTGGGGATAGATAATCTCCTAGTTCAATACAATAAATAAAGAAATCTGTTTCAATATTGTGTAACCTTGGAGCTATACCTAAATCGCTTGTATATACAAATGGTCTTATATAAATAGGTTTTTCTGGCTTGTTTCTTTTTATAACTTCCTCTAAGGCTTTAAAAATATATTCTTCAGAAATATCAGTTAAGAGTAATTTTGCACTTTGAGATAATCTTTTTATGTGTTTATCAGTTCTAAATAAAAGGAATTCTTCTTTATTTGTAGGGTTAGGTATCGCTCGCATTCCTCCAAATGCAGCAGTACCATAATGTAGTGCATGAGTAGCTATTGATATTTTTGCTTCTTTAAATGGAATACATTTACCTTCGAACCAGGCGTATGGAAGAAATTCATGCATATTTAATTTATTTAATTAAGGTAAACTTGTTTTATCCTACTTACGTATTCTAAACCTTATTTATATATAAAAATGCACAGGATATTAAATATAGCAGGAAATGAAAAGAATAAGGATGATTTAATTGAGCAACCAGCTGCAGATTTTATTTTTATAACAAGTGTCAAGGCTGATTTAAATCTTATATCAAACTTATTGTTAGAAAAAGAATTTGCTTCATTAAAAAATAATATTAGAGCTTTAGAAATTTCTAATTTAAATTCCTCAGCTCAAATAGATAATTATTTATTAAAAACAATTAATTATGCAAAAGTTGTCGTACTTAGAATATTTGGAGATAAAGGTACATGGAACTATGGAATTGAACAACTTTTAAATTGGCAAGCAGTTAATAAAAAAAGGAAGTTAGTAATCCTATCAGGTACCATTGATCAGGAAATTTCCTTATGTGAAATAAGTAGTATAGATAAAAATATTGCATTAAATATTTCTAGATTACTAAGATCTGGAGGACTGGATAATTATAGAAAGTTTCTTAATTGTTTAAATTATTTAGTTGTAGATGAAAAATTAATTCCTGATGATTTTTTGAATATTACTTTTTATGCAGATCCCTATTTACATGATTGGAAAAATGAAAGTGGCGAAAAGATAGGAATAATATCCTATAAATCACTTTTTTTGGCTAATGAAATTGAAGTAAACGAAAAACTTAACTTGCAATTAAGAAAATGCGGATTATCTCCTAAAACATTTTTTATTTCAACACTAAAAGATCATATTATTCAGAAGAAATTAATAGAAATTTTTAAAAAAGAAGATATTAAACTAATAATTACCACAACTTCATTTTCTTCATCTCAAATCAAAAATAACGATTTAATTGAAAATTCAACAAATATTTTTACTTCTCTTAAAATTCCAATTTTACAGCTTCTTTCTTCTAATAGATCAAGAAAAAAGTGGTTAAATTCATCTATTGGAATGAATTCATCTGATTTATTAATGCAAATAATTATTCCCGAATTTGATGGAAGAATTACTACCTGTCCTTCAGCATTTAAAGAAATAATTTCTAAGAAAAATACACTATATAGTGAAATAACTAGTTACAAAGCTGATCAAGTAGGTATTCAATGGATTTCAAAATTTGCAACAAATTATGTGAAACTTCAGAAACTTAATAATTTTGATAAAAGAATTTGTTTAGTAATAAGTAATTATCCAGTAAAGAACGGAAGAATCGGTAATGGCGTTGGTCTAAATACACCATCTTCAATAATAAATATTCTTAATTGGTTAAAAGAAGAAGGTTATGACCTTGGATCTTGTAATTATCCTCAAGATTCTTCGGAATTAATGTCAATGCTTATAAAAACTAGAACTAATGATATTGAATCTCAAAATAATAAACCATTAGATTACTTACCACTTAGTGAATATTTAAAATATTGGAATTATTTAGAACTTGATCCCAAAAATATTATTGTTAGTCGTTGGGGTAAACCATCTGATGCGATCGATCTAGATAATAAAGGCTTCTCAATAAATGGTATTAGATTTGGAAAAATAACATTATTGATTCAACCTCAACGAGGTTATGACGCTTTCACTGATAGAGATATTCATTCTCCCGATCTTCCACCTCCCCATAGATATTTAGCACAATATTTTTGGATTGAAAAAGTTTTTAATGCAAATGCTATGTGCCATATTGGTAAACATGGGACTGTTGAATGGTTACCTGGCAAATCTATAGGTCTCAGCAATAAATGTTTTCCAAATATTATTTGTCCAGCAATACCAAACATATATCCCTTTATCGTAAATGATCCTGGAGAAGGATCCCAAGCTAAAAGAAGAACTGCTGCAACAATTATTGATCATTTAACCCCTCCTTTGGATAGGTCAGAATTATATGGAAAATATTCAATATTAGAAAATTATTTAGACGAATATTTTGAAGCAAAATTATTAAATTCTAATCGGATTGAAATAATAGAAAAATCCATTTTTGAATTAATTAAAAAAGATTTTAGCGAAATTACTTTAAAGAATAAAAATAATCAAATAGAAGAAATTGATTCCTTTCTTTGCAAAATTAAAGAATCTCAAATTAGGACAGGTTTGCATATTTTTGGCAATAGGCAGAATGACATTAATGAAATAAATTTATTCTTATGTATTGCTAGAGTACCGAATACGAACCGAATTGGTGTTACTCAATATATAGCAAAACATTTAAAACTAGATTTGAATCCTTGGACAAATCAATATGATCAAATGTTAAGTGAAAAGGATAAAAAAATATTATTGACTTTTTCCAACAAAAACATTTTAAACTTTAGAATGGCTATTGATTTTTTGGAACAACAAGCAAAGTATTTAATATATTTGTTTTTTTACAAAAAGAATACCAATATAAAAAATCTAGAAAAATATAAAAATCAGAAAATAATAGACTATTTCTTTAATGAAAAAAAACATAATAAGTATTTTTTATTATTAAAAAAAGAGATTCTATATCCAATCATTAATTCTTCATATAATGAGAAATTATCATTTATTAATTCATTAAATGGACAATATGTAAAAAGTGGTCCATCTGGAGCTCCTACGAGAGGTAAAACTGAAGCTTTACCCACTGGTAAAAATTTCTTTTCAGTTGATTCGAGAGGACTGCCAACTGAATCAGCATGGAGTGTTGGTTGTCAATCCGCTTCACAAATACTTGATTTATACAAACAAGATAATGGAGAAGATTTAAAAAATATAGCAATATCTGTATGGGCAACATCCACAATGAGAAATGGTGGTGAAGACATTTGTCAAATTCTATATTTATTAGGAGTACAGCCTATTTGGGATGGGCCTTCAAGAAGAGTAGTTGATCTAGAAATCATTCCTTTATCTGTTCTCGAAAGACCAAGGGTTGATGTTACTTTAAGGATTTCGGGAATGTTTAGAGATGCATTTCCACAGTTAGTTAAATTAACTTCTAAAGCAATAAATCTTGTTTCTAATCTTAATGAGGATGATAAATTTAACCCTCTTGCTGGGGCATCAAGGGATGGTGATTCAATTAATCGTATATTTGGGTCAGCGCCAGGTTCATATGGAGCTGGTCTGCAAGAACTAATTTCAAATTCTAATTGGGAAAATATTGATGATTTTGGAGAATCTTTTCTTAATTGGAGTAAGTGGATTTACAGTGATAATCTTGAACCTATAGAGGATAAAAAATCATTAGAAAATGCTCTTAAAAATGTGCAGTTAGTTGTTCATAACCAAGATAATAAGGAACATGATATTTTAGATTCTGATGATTATTATCAGTTTCAGGGTGGATTATCTTCAGCAGTAAAAAAATTGAGCGGTAAATTACCTGAAATGTATCATGGTGATTTATCAAAATTTGGATTATCTAAAATTTCAAAATTACAAGATGAAATTAATAAAGTTGTTATATCAAGAATACTTAACCCTAAATGGATAAATGGAATGAAGGATAATGGTTATAAAGGAGCGTTTGAATTTTCAGCTACACTAGATTACTTATATGCTTTTGATGCTTCTACTGAAGTAGTCTCAGATTGGTGTTATGAGGAAGTTTATAAATCATGGTTATGTGATCTGGATCTTAGGAATTTCTTTCTAGAGAATAATCCATGGGCTTTAAGAGATATTGCACAAAGATTTCTTGAAATTGTCAATAGAAAAATGTGGAATAATTGTTCATCAGATGTCATTGAAAATTTAAAGAACATAATTATTAATACTGATTCAATAATTGAAAAAAACGAATTCTGAATTATCTACCTAATAGCGAAAGTCCATGACTATCTGTTCCGCATGTTTTTAGCATTGAATATTTATCTGCTAATTTATCTATTTCTGAACATACAAATAAACTAGGATTCCATACTTCATTAAGTTCATAATCGTACCAAACCTCTATTCCATCAATACCTTGTATTTTGGCCTCTGGAATTAATTTATAAAAGGGAATCCTGTATCTCGCTGGATGTGCAAGAAATGATAAACCACCAGCTAAATTTATTGCTTTTATAACTGATTTAATATTTAAATCATTACCTATTGGAGACTCTCCAAGGATGTAGGGATTTAGGTATTTACTTTTTATATCTATTCCCAATCCAATTACATGTACTAAACATCCTAGAATCAAACAATTAATTTCTATTCCCGAAATTAATGTAAAAGAATCTTTAGGATAATTTTTGAGTATATTATTTTTTTTTATATATTCATGAGCTTTAATTGTATGATGATCGGTTATTGATAAAAATTTCAAGTTATTTTTATAAGCTTGTTCTAAAAGTTCATATGGTTCTAAACTTCCATCACTAAATTTTGTATGACAGTGAAAATTAATATTTTTAGGACAACTATTTTTATTAATATTGGAAGTTAATTTTACTAAGTCTTCCCTATTCATTACTTAATGAATTCTCATTTTTCTTTCTAATCTTTGCATATAATTGTATTGAAGCCAACATGAAAATAATTAGTCCAACTACGCTCCATGTAGCAACACTAGTTGGAAAATTATTTTTAAAAATAACTAAAAGTACAATTATAAATAATAATAAAGTAGGCAATTCATTTAATAATCTAAGGTTTTTTGCTGAAATGGTTGAAGTACCATTTTGTAATGAATACATTATTTTGTAACAATAAGAATGATAAATTACTAATCCCAAAACAAAAGAAATTTTAATTTGCAACCACTTCTCACTTAACCAACTTGGTTGCATAATAACCATGCATATAGCCATACTTAAAGCTAATATCATCCCAGGTGTTGTGATTATATTCGCCAGCCTTTTTTCCATCAAGGTGTATTGTTTATTAAAGGCAATTTTTAATTCATTATCCATATTTTTAGATTCTTCATGATATATAAAAAGTCTTACTAAATAAAAAAGTCCCGCAAACCAAACGATTACACCAATAATGTGAAGTGATTTAAACCAGAGATATGCTTCAGCTGCCAAATTACTAGATTAATTTAAAAATATATATTTTTAATATAGTTATATTTAACAATATCAAGAAATCTATTTTTCAAAAATTAATTAATATTTATAACTCGTTAAAATATTCATATATATCATTTACTGAATTTTTTCCAAGTCCTTTAACTTTTGATAAATCCTCTTTACTAGCTATTCTTATCGCGTCTATTGATTTAAAATGCTCAAGCAATTCTCTTATTCTTGATGGTCCTAATCCACTGATTTGGGACAATTGAGATCTATTCATTCTTTTAGATCTTTTGTCTCTATGAAAAGATAATGCAAATCTATGTGCTTCATCTCTTACCCTTCTTAATAGAAGAACTCCTTTTTGATTTTCATCAGTATCAAGAGACTTAGTAAATCCTGGAATAAATATTTCTTCATTTTTTTTTGCCAATGAACATATAGTTACTTCTTCCTCAAGATTTAATTCTTTTAATGCTTTAATAGCTGCATTTAACTGTCCTTTTCCTCCATCAATCATTATTAAATCAGGCCAATCTGATAGAAGTTCATTGTCTAATTTACTATTCGTTTTATCATTTAATATTGAAAAATCCCCTCCGCTTTTTTTAAATCTTGACCATTTTTTAAACCTTCTATGTATTACTTCATATATCGAAGCAAAATCATCACTATGTCCTACAAAAACGTTTGGATCTTTAATTTTATATTTCCTATAATGCTGTTTAGAAGGAATCCCATCAATAAAAACGACTTGTGATGCTACAGGGTCACTACCTTGAATATGGCTTATATCATAACCTTCAATTCTTTTAGGTTGTTCGCTTAATTCAAGTATTTGGGCAAGATCCTCAATTGATGATTCATTATCTTGTATCCCATTTAATATTCTATCTAATTCCAATTTCGCATTTTTTAAAACCATTTCTACAGTTTCATGTTTTTTATTTCTTTTTGGGATTAAGATTTTTACTTTCTTTTTTCTTAGCTCCGTTAACCAATCCTCTATGGTTGCTTGTTTTGGAAGGTTATATTGAATAAGAATTTCTGATGGTATTTCTACAGGTTCAACATTCATATAATGCTCTTCTAATATCTTTTGTAAAATAAGATTTTCATCTTCATTATTTAATTTTTGACTATAGCCAATTCTCCCAATGAGCTTACCAGATCTCATTTGGAAAATTTGTATACTAGCTACATTTTTTTCTGAAACTATTCCAAAGATATCTCTATTAATTGAAGAATCTGGTATTGATATTTTTTGTGATTCAGTTAATAATTTTAAACCTGAAATTTGGTCCCTTATTTTTGCTGCATTCTCATAATCTAAATCATTTGAAAATTGCAGCATTTTTTTTTGTAAAAATATTTCTAAGTCATCATTTCTTCCCTGAAATATCATAGATACTTGTTTCATTATTTTTTTATAATCGTCAGATGATATAACTTCTTGGCAAACACCTGGACATCTTCCTATTGAATAATTCAAACAAGTTCTATCTTTATAGACTGGCCTTGGTCTTTGTCTAAGTGGAAATATTTTTTTTATCGTAAATAATGTTCTCCTTAATAATCCGACATCAACATAAGGTCCATAATATCTATCTAAATTATTTCTATTTCTTCTTCTTCTTGTAATAAATATTCGAGGATATTTTTCACTCCAAGTTATACAAAGATATGGATATTTCTTATCATCCTTTAAAAGAATATTAAAGTATGGTTTGTTTGTTTTAATTAAATTTGACTCTAAATTTAATGCTTCATATTCGCTATCTGTGACTATTATTTCTATTTCAGTTATTTGACGAACCATCAAACTTAATCGGGGAGTTAAATCTGAATAATTATTGAAATAACTACTTACTCTACTGCGTAGTTTTTTAGATTTACCGATATAAAGTAAGTTATTATCAATATCTTTAAAAAGATAACAACCAGATGACTTTGGAATTTCGGATAATCTTGATTTTAATAACTCCTTATTATTAATTAATTTATATTCAATTTTAAAATTATATTTGTTATCTATTTTTTCGATAGAGGAATTACTCATTTATAATGATTAACCTCCATAATTCCAGCCAGTTGAAGATAAATTTAGTGAGTCAACATCATTATTCAGATAAGCAGATTGAACCTCTCCTACAAAAACGGTATGGTCTCCATGCATAACACTTCCAACAACATTACATTCAACTCCACCAACACTATCAACTAAAATAGGCAATCCAAGCTCACCTAAATTAAATTCAACAGATTCAAATCTACCTCCTAATGCTTTTTGAGGTTTAAAGAAAACAGCTGCTAGATCCTTTTGATCACTTTTGAGCACATTTAATGAGAACTTATTGGTGGACTTTATTATTTCATGACTAGAACCCTCTGCTCTAACAGCCATTACAACTAATGGTGGGGTGAAGGAACCTTGAGTCACCCAACTTGCAGTAAATCCATTCACTTCATTTTTATCCTCGTCTCTAACGCCACAAATAAATAATCCGTGAGGTATTTTTCTTAATAAGATTTTTTTTGCTTCTAGATTTAATGTCATAATTGATTTATCTAATAATCTTATTTTAACTAAATTTCTTATTCGATCATAATAAATTCATGAAAATTCTTTATCCAGGTACATTTGATCCTTTAACAAATGGGCATCTTGATTTAATAGAAAGGGCTGAAAAAATATTTGGCAATCTAGTAGTTGCTGTTTTAGAAAATACTTCTAAAACACCAACATTTAATCTTGAAAGAAGAATAATACAAATAAAAAATTCTCTTTCTCATTTACCTAATATTGAAGTTATTTCTTATTCTGGTCTAACTGTTGATTGTGCAAATGATCTAAAAGCTAATCTTATTCTTAGAGGCTTAAGAGCAATGAGTGATTTTGAGTATGAACTTCAGATTGCTCATACAAATAAATCTCTTAATAATGATATTGAAACTATATTTTTATCGACAAATACAAATTATAGTTTTCTTAGTAGTTCTTTAGTAAAAGAAGTTGCAAAATTTGGTGGTGAAATTAATCACATGGTACCCCCCTCTGTTGAGAGGGATTTAAAAGAATATTTTAAATAATATTTTTATTAACAAGATTTCAAGTAATAAAGATCACGTAATAATTTAAAAGCTTTTTCTTTATCAATTTTATTAGAATTTTGGATAATGCTTATAATTATTGGCTTTTCATTTTTATATAAAAAGCCAGATAATGCAAAGACATTTGAAAGAGTCCCAGTTTTGCCAAAAAACTTTCCAGATAATTCACTATTTACAAATCTTTTAGCTAATGTTCCTCTTACTCCCGTAATTGAAAGTGTAGATTGATAAGCTTTAAAATCATTAAAATATCTCATTTTATCTAAAAACAATACAACTAACTTTGTTGTAATTTTATTTTTTCGAGACAATCCACTAGCATCTGCAAAGTATGCATTAGTTGCTGGCAGGCCCTTATTTAAAATCTATATTTATTTTTGAATTTGGAAATTTATTTTTTAAATAATTTTTAATAAAATTTTTTAATGCATAAATATCATCATATTTATTGTGATTACTTTCTATTGCAAGAGATGTAATTGGAGATCCATATTCGTAAAGTTTATCAGTATTTGTCCAACCATTAGGCCAATATAATTTTGAATCAATTTCTACAATATTAAAGTTAATAATTTTATTTTCTTTAACATTTGAAATTAGTTCGATTATATTTTCATAATTAAGATCTGGATCACCTTGACCGCGTAAATAATAATCGTTTTTATTTTTAAATAAGGAAGTTTTTAAATTATTATTTAATTTATATTTACTTAAAACATAAGCTGATGAGAATAATTTTTGGTTAGATGCTGGCAACCTTGGAACATCCTCATTGTAGGAACTTATTATTTCCCCTTTATTATTAATAATTGATACACTAAAAGAATCATCAAGCGTTTGATTCAATAAAGCATCATAAGTAGGACATTTTTTATTTTTAGTAATTATTCCAGGGAAATTAAAATAAATACTATTTAAAATAGTTATTTTCTGATTTGCTAGTAAATATCTTATTAAGAAAGGAGATGTTACTAATACAAGAACAATTAAGAAAAATGAATAAATTTTTTTTATCACATTCAATCTATAAATTTACAAAAATAGATTCATTGTCGGGTTTAATTTCAAATTCTTTTTTAAAAAAATATCTTTTATTTTCTTCTTTGAAAAGCAACCAGTTATTTGGATAAATATGCATAAGAGCAGCTTTATTTAAAGGCTGAAGAAAATAAATATTTTTCCATGTTTTGACAAAGTTTTTACGTCGCTCTCTAATAACACTTCCTATACCAATATTGGCATCTTCAAATTTTGGATTTAATGAATAATGCGTACCTTGATAATTATCAGACATTGGTTCAAATGAATCGAAATCATATGGCTGAGGTAGTATCGATATCATTGCACTATCAATATTATTTATATTATTTGATTCATTAAATGATTTAAAAGTAAAGATTTTATCTTTGATATCTGGATAGTCTCTTTGAGCCAAAGCCACAGCACCTTGATCAGCAAATGTTATGAATACATTATTATTTTTAGACAATATCTTGTAGATAGTTATTCCAATTCTGTTAAACTTCAATCCTTCAAAATTAAATTCTATAGTAAATCTTTTATTTGAATCTAATAAACTTGGAATAATTGCATCCTCCATATTCTTAAGAGATTCATTTAAATCTTTAGGTAGTCTGTAATTGGTTTCCATTAAAATTTGTCAATACATATTTGAATAAGTTCTAAAAATTTATCTATTTCTGACTTATTGTTTATTGAACCTAAAGTAACACGAATATTTGAATATAGTTCATCATCTTTTAAACCAATATTTTTAAGTGTTGAGCTAGGTTTCCCAGATGAGCTTGAACAAGCACTTCCACTACTTATGGCTATTTTATTTTCTGACATGAAATTAACAATCTTATAGGCCCTTATAGGCTCAAATAGTTTATTTAATAGTAGAAACGAAATATGATTGGGAAGTCTATGGTTAATACTACCCGTAATCTTTATATGATTATTATCCTTAATTTTTTGAAAAAAATAATTTTTAAGTTTATTAATATTATTAGAAGGAAATTCAGTTATGTAATCATATAATTTTATTTTTCCTTTAATATTCTTTAATGATTCATACATTCCAGCGATTAATGGCAAAGCTTGTGTACCTTGTCTAATTGAAAATTCCTGAGTAAGTGATATGTCATTATTTTTTAAAATTTGTCTAGACTTTTCTTTTGTTAAAAGAATACCGATCCCTTTTGGACCTCCAAATTTATGAGCAGATAAACTTAAAAAATCACATTTAAGATCTTTCCAACTGAATATTCCATTACTTAATATTTGAGTTCCATCTAAATGAAACATTATATTTAATTCTTCACATTTGGAACCAATAAATTGGACAGGTTGTATTGTCCCAATTTCACTTTGTCCCCAAATAATTGATACAAGCTTAGTATCATTGTTTAAAAATTTTTCGATATTAGAAATATTTAAAATTCCATCATTATTTACCGTCCATTCGTAAATATCCCAATTTTGTTTTCTTAGTTTATTAGCACAAATAGTTGTTGCTTGATGTTCAACATTTGAAATAACAACTCTACCATTTTTAAAGTTCTCATAAATATTATTAAATACAATATTTGTCGATTCCGAAGAACCAGATGTAAAAATTATATCCTCTGGTTCTGCTTCAAATATATAAGCAATTTTAGATCTAATTTTTTCAAGATATGTAGAGCATTTTATCCCTAGCTCATATGTAGATGAAGGGTTATGCCAATAATTCCTATAAGTTGAATTTATTATATTTAAAACATTCTCAGATAATGGAGTTGTGGATGCATTATCTAAATAGATAAAATTATTTTCCATTAATTTACTAACATTGATCCTGAGAAAACCTTTTTAGCATTACCGGTCATCATGACTTCACAATCGTCTTTTGACCAATCAATTTTAAGATTACCTCCTGGTAAGGTTACTATGGTTTGTGAATTACAAAGGCCTAATTTATAAGCTGCCACATGGATAGCACAGGCACCTGTTCCACAAGCTAAGGTTGGTCCTGCACCCCTTTCCCATACTTTTACTTTGATATTATCTCTATTTAAAATTTGACAAAAATGCACATTAGTTTTTTCAGGAAATAATTCATTTTTTTCAAATATAGGACCAAGTCTGGAAAGAACAATTGACTCTATGTCTTTTACAAAGAATATTAAATGAGGATTTCCCATTCCTACGGCATAACCCATATTATTAAAATCTTTCTCAATAAATTCGTGTGAAGGAATTGAATTTATTTTTTTTTCAATTGTTGTTGGAATATTTTGACATTCTAAAATTGGAACTCCCATTTTTACTGTAATTTCATCATTTATATATTTTGCAATTTTTAAACCTGCTTTAGTCTCAATTTTATATTCTATATTTTTATTATTCATTGAATCATTTACGTGGAGATACTCAACTAAACACCTAATTCCGTTTCCACACATTTGTGCTTCAGAACCATCAGAATTAAAAATTATCATTTTTGCATAATTATCTTCATTAGGTTCTTCTATAAAAATCACACCATCTGCTCCAATACCAAATTGCCTGTTGCAAATTTTTTTTATATCAAATATTTTATTTGTCTTGTAATTTTTATATAATTCATTTCCTCTAGAATCTATTATTACGAAATCATTTCCGTTACCTTGATATTTTTCAAAAGTTATATTTTTCATTTGTAGATAATATATTTTAAATTTTAATTATAAATTATTCCTTTTAACAATCTATTTCTATTTTATACAATGGATATTAAAATAATAATTTAACAAATAAAAATTAAGTGATTTCTCCCGATAAACAATATGAGGCTGATACCAATTTATATAATCCATCTGAAATAGAAAAAAAATGGCAGTCAATATGGACAGAAAACAATTTATACAAAACCGATGAATTAACTGAGAATAGTGATAAATTTTATGCCTTATCAATGTTTCCCTACCCTTCAGGTAATCTTCATATGGGACATGTTAGGAATTATGTTATTACAGACTTAATAGCTCGATTCCAAAGGTTTAAGGGTAAATCTGTCTTACATCCAATGGGTTGGGACGCTTTTGGTTTGCCTGCTGAAAATGCTGCGATTGAAAGAGGAATTAGTCCAAGTGTCTGGACTAAAAAAAATATTTCTCATATGAAGTCACAATTAAAGCTTTTGGGACTATCAGTTGATTGGGATAGGGAATTTGCAACATGTGATGAAAATTATTATATTTGGACTCAATATCTATTTTTAGAGTTATACAAGGCAGGTCTTGTATATCAAAAGGAATCAGAAGTTAATTGGGATCCTATAGATAATACAGTCTTAGCGAATGAACAAGTTGACTCAGAGGGTAAATCTTGGAGATCTGGGGCAGTAGTTGAAAAAAAATTATTAAAGCAATGGTTTTTAAGAATTACTAATTATGCGGATGAGTTATTGAAGGATTTAGAAAAATTAGATAACTGGCCAGAAAGAGTAAAAATAATGCAAGATAATTGGATTGGAAAGTCAATTGGTGCAAATATTAATTTCAATATCAATACCAATCCAGAAAAGAAAATAACTGTATTTACAACAAGGCCAGATACTTTATTTGGAGTTACTTATTTAGCAATTTCTGTTAATCATTCATTAATTAAAAAAATTACTGATCAAGAAACCATACAAGATATAGAAAATCTTAAACAATATTTGAAAAATAATAAAAATAATGAACTTGAAAAAATTGGAATAAAAACTAGCTTAATAGCAATAAATCCAGTTAATTCTGAACCTATACCTATTTGGGTGGCTAGTTATGTTCTTGATGAATACGGTACAGGCGCTGTTATGGGTGTACCTGCTCATGATTTAAGGGATTTTGAGTTTGCTAAGAAAAACAATATAGATATTAAACAGGTAATAGTAAAGGATAAAAGTGAACAAAGTAAGGAGCTTGATAATGCTTATTTAGAAAATGGATATCTAATTAATTCAAATCAATACAATGGTATAGCAAATACTATTGCTAAATTAAAAATTTCAGAGGAGGGAGTAAATAATGGATGGGCCGAAAATAAGATTCAATATCGTTTAAGAGATTGGTTAATATCTAGACAAAGATATTGGGGATGTCCGATACCCATCGTTAATTGCAAAAAATGTGGAGCTGTTCCTTTAAACCAATCGGATTTGCCTGTTTCATTACCAAAAGATATAGAAATCTCCGCTAACAAGATTAATGCTTTAGGTGATAATAATAATTGGATAAATACAACATGTCCAAAATGTGGAATAGCGGCAAGAAAAGAAACTGATACTATGGACACTTTCATGTGTTCATCTTGGTATTTTTTAAGATACCCATCTTCAAAATGTTCAACTAAGCCATTTGAAAAGAATGAAATTAATAAGTGGTTACCTGTAGATCAATATGTTGGAGGAGTAGAGCATGCAATATTGCATTTGTTATATGCAAGATTTTTCACTAAAGCTTTGCGAGATAATGAACTATTTGATATTGATGAACCTTTCAAAAAACTATTAACGCAAGGAATGGTTCAGGCCGCAGCCTATAAAAACAATAAAACTGGTAAATATGTTTCTCCTTCCGATATTACTGACTTATCAAATCCTACAGATCCAATTGACAATTCTAAACTCGAAGTTCTTTTCGAGAAGATGTCTAAGTCTAAATATAATGGAATAGACCCTGAATCAGTAATTAAAAAATATGGAGCAGATACAGCAAGAATGTTTATATTATTTAAAGCACCACCAGAAAAAGATTTGGAATGGGGAGATACAGATGTTGAAGGACAATTTAGATTTTTAAGCAGGATTTGGAAGCTTTATATAAATTGTGCAAAAGATATAAATAGTAAATCTAATTCCTATCCAGATAAAGAAAAAAGTTTAATAAAGTCAATGAATATCGCTATAAAAGAAATTTCAAATGACATATTAAATAACCAATTTAATACTGCGATTTCAGAACTAATGAAGTTTTATAATTCATTATCAAATTCCATTAATGACGTAAACAATAATTTAAAAATTGATGCTTTAAAAACATTTTGTATTTTGTTGGCTCCATTTGCACCTCATATTGCAGAAGAAATATGGCATCTTATAGGATTTAAAAAATCTGTACATTTAGAACACTGGCCTTCATTTAATGCCGATGCACTAAAGGAAGATTCATATGAACTAGTAATACAAGTGAATGGAAAAGTTAGAGACAAAGTAAATATTAATAATGATATGAGTGAAGATCAAATTAAAGAATTGACTCTTAAAAGACCTAACATATTAAAATGGACTCAAGATAAGGAAATAAGAAAAATAATTATTGTTAAAGGAAAAATTATGAATATTGTTGTTTAAGAATTTATTTTTTGAATAACTAATGAATTTGGATTTGACCAATCGCCCTTAACTAAATAATTATCATTACCGAAACACATTTCACGGAGTATAAAAAATATAGGTTCACTAACTGAATTATCAAATAATGATGTTATGTCATTTATAGAATATTCTCCACCTTCATCTAATAAATTACTTACTTTTTGTTGATACTCAATAATATTTGCGGCTGCTTTCTTTCCAGCTTCAACTCCAGGTTGATCATATGCATTTATATTTACCAATTCAGCGTAGAAGGATACAGCCCTCTCAAATAAAGCGATTAAGGCACCTAGTGAAAAACAATTTAACTTTTCTAACGTAATAGTGATACTTTGTCTGTTTTCACTAGAGAGTGCTGATCTGGTTCCTTGCAAAAAACCAGAAAGATATTCTTTAGGATTCTCTTTTTCATCAAAAATATTAGTAGATGGAGAATCTAATAATTCAATAAAAATACAAAAGAAATTATCAATACCATCTCTCAGTTGCTGAACATAAGCATGTTGATCTGTAGATCCTTTATTACCAAAAACGGAAATACCTTGATTAACTACTTCACCATTCCTATTAAATTTCTTACCTAATGATTCCATTACTAATTGCTGAAGATATTTACTAAATACCTGTAACCTATCTCTATAAGGTAATACGACCATATCTCTCTTTCCAACTCCATCGCCAGTTAAATACCATGCGGATGATAATAGTGCTGCTGGATTATTTTTAAAATCACTTATACGTGTGGCTTCATCCATTAATGATGCACCTCTAATAAATTCAGATATATTTTCATTAATAAGAGCTAATGGAAGTAATCCCACAGAGCTTGTAATACTAGTTCTTCCTCCAACCCAATCTTGTAAATTAAATATTTTTAACCAATTTTCAGAAGTGGCTTTTTTAAATAACTTACTATCTTTCATAGTTATAGCTATAGCATTAGAATTCCATTCAAGAGAATTGTTTTCGCAGTGACTTTTAATAATTTCCATAGCAATTCTAGGTTCAGGCGTACCACCTGATTTGCTTACTACTACAAATAATGTTGTTGATAATTTTTCAGATAACTCTTCTAACTTTTCGCTAATTAAAAAAGGATCAACATTATCGATATAAGAAAAATTTAAGCCTCTAGAACACTTCTGCAGTGACTCTGTAATAAGTAATGGTCCTAACCCACTTCCACCAATTCCTATCCATAGAACATCAGTATAATGCTGATTATTCTTATTATTTTTGAAGAGGGTGAAATTGATGGATTTCTAAGCCAATAATGTCCAACTTGTCTATTTTCATCAATATTTGAGATTGCACCATTTTCTAATTCTTTTATTGATGAAAAAACATCTATAAATTTATCTTCTAAATTTTTTATCTCTTTACTTGTGAAATTAATTTTGCTTATGTCTAACCAAATATTTAATTTTTTATCAAACCAAAGATAATTACAAAATTTATCCCAAGAGTTTAAATCTCCATTCATTTTATATATTTGTTTCTTTTATTTATTATTCAATTATATCTATACGAATAGTACATAGATTTGAATCATTTAAATTTGTTTAAATTATTATCTTCAAATAAATATGTTTTTGAATATAAACAATTAAAATTGAGGGTTTTTTTTATTTCATATGAATTTATCATTAGATAAAATAAAAAACTTTGGATAGATCATTTAATTACATAATTTCGCCTGAGATATCTGAATTTAGAAGATTTTCACCAAAATTAAAAATAGGTGTACTTGCTTCTGGGAAAGGAACAAACTTTCAGGAATTAATTAATCTCTCAGAAAAAGGAGAATTAGATATAGATATAAAAGTTCTAATAACTAACAAAGATGATGCAGGATGTATAACGAGAGCTGAAAGTAAAAAAATACCTCACAAAATTATAAGAGGCAAAGACTTTCTGCAAAAGGAGGCATTTGAATTAGAAATTGTAAATACTTTAATTCATTACGATGTTGAACTTGTGGTTATGGCAGGCTGGATGAAAATTGTTACTCCATTTTTTATTAATAAATTTAAGAATAAGATAATAAATATTCACCCTTCATTACTTCCAGCATATAAAGGTGGTTCTGCGATAAAGGACTCTATATTAAATGGTTCAAAAATAACTGGTTGTTCAGTACATTTTGTAGAAGAGGAGGTAGATAGTGGATCATTGATAATGCAAGCTGCATTGTCAATTAGAGATGATGATGATATTGAATCACTTTCCAAAAGGATACAAATGCTTGAGCATAAAATTTTACCTCACTCAATCTCTCAAGCTGGGTTTTTGATAAGAAGTAATTTTATGGAAAATTATTAGTTAAATCAAGACCTTCATCCATTGAAAATCCACTCATAATATTTAAATTTTGAATTGCTTGCCCAGTCTGACCTTTTAACAAATTATCAATTGCAGATAAAATAATAATCCTTCCATTTCGAATATCAACTTTAACAGAAAGGAAAATTTGGTTTGTATTTTTAACCCATTTTGTTGATGGGAATGTATCTACAGGTAAGACCTTAATATTTTTGAAATTTCTATAATAATTATCCAAAAGAATTCTGCAATCATCAGAAGTTAATCCTGGATCTCTTAATCTCCCATATATAGTCGAATGCATACCCCTTGAAATTGGAACCAAATGAGGTGTAAAAAGCAGTTCAATTTTATTTCCAGAAATTAAAGATGCTACTTGCTCGATCTCTGAGGTATGTCTATGGTTTATCAATCCATATGCTGATAGACCTTCTCCACATTCTGATAAGAGTAGCTTTTGGTTTGGTTCTCGACCACCTCCAGAAGTTCCGCTTTTAGAATCAATTACTATACCTTCATTTTCAATAATTCCTTGCGAAAGATAAGGAGCTAATGGAATAAGAGCAGATGTTGGATAACATCCTGGACATGCAATTAATCTTCCTTTTGAAATGGCTTCTTTATTTATTTCAGGAAGACCGTAAACTGCCTCTTTGCATAAATCATCGTCACTCCTTTTATAAATAGCAGCTTCTTTAGAATATACTTTTTTCCATTCGTCTAAGGAGTTATATCTCAATAACTTTAAGTCCTCGATCTAATAATTTCCTTGTCAATGTTGAAGATAAGCCATTTGGTAAGCAAAGCAAAGCAACATCTGCATTTTTTGAAATATTATCTACGGAAATTTCTTCTATATAAGGATCATTATCTAGATAAATAAAAGGAAAATTATCATTCCACTTTGATCCAGATGTTTTATTACCTCCTAAAAATGAAATTTTGTATTTTTTAATTTTCTTTAAAAGATTTACCGCTTGAATACCGCCGTAACCAGTAGCACCTACTATTGCAACATTCATTTCTTTGAATTGGCAGACTTTGAGATAGGATTATAAAGTGTTGAATTTAAGGTAACTAAAACACTATTTTTCTATATTGATAGGAATAATGAAAGAAACAAGTCCCAAATCAAATAATGGAACAATTTTGGATATAAATGAATCTTTTAAAATTGAATTTGATCCTATCAGCGATGCGTTGGCAGCTATAAGAAATGGTGAATGCATAATTGTTGTAGATGATGAAAGAAGAGAAAATGAAGGAGATTTAATATGTGCGGCTCAGTTTGCAACTCCACAGCAAATTAATTTTATGGCTACTGAGGGACGTGGTCTTATATGCCTAGCTATGCAAGGTGAAAAACTTGACTCTTTAGATTTACCATTAATGGTAGATAGAAATACAGATGAAAATCAAACAGCTTTTACGATATCAATTGATGCTGGACCTGAAAATAATGTTACTACTGGAATTTCTGCTGAAGACAGGGCAAAGACAATTCAAGTTGCTATAAACCCAAATACAAAACCTGATGATTTAAGGAGGCCAGGACATATTTTTCCATTAAGAGCTAAAAAAGGTGGAGTTTTAAAAAGGGCAGGTCATACAGAAGCAGCAGTAGATATTGCTGCTATGTCAGGTCTTTATCCCGCTGGAGTGATTTGCGAAATACAAAATCCTGACGGTTCCATGTCAAGACTTCCACAACTTAAAGAGTATGCAAAACAGTGGGGAATGAAATTAATATCAATAGCTGATTTAATAAGTTATCGGTTTCAAACTGAGAGATTTGTATTTAGAAAATCTGATGCTGTACTTCCAAGTATTTTTGGTAATTTTAAAGCTTATGGATATGTAAATGAACTTGATGGTTCAGAACACGTTGCATTAGTTAAACAAAAATCATCGAAATTAAGCGAACCTGTATTAGTAAGAATGCATTCAGAGTGCTTAACTGGTGATGCTTTTGGATCATTACGTTGTGATTGTAGACCCCAGTTAGAGGCTGCTTTATCGAGAATAGAAAAGGAGGAAGAAGGAGTTGTTGTTTACTTGAGACAAGAAGGCAGAGGTATTGGTCTAATAAATAAATTAAAAGCTTACAGTTTACAAGATGGTGGATTAGACACTGTAGAAGCTAATGAAAAATTAGGTTTTCCAGCTGATCTCAGAAATTATGGAGTTGGAGCACAAATATTAACTGATCTAGGGATAAAAAAATTAAAATTACTGACCAACAATCCTAGAAAGATTGCTGGATTAGGTGGTTATGGAATAGAGGTTATTGAGAGAGTTCCATTAGTTATTTGTCCAAACGATAATAATGCAGAATATTTGAGTGTTAAAAAAACAAAGTTAGGCCATATGATTGATGAAGATAATTCTAATTCCAGGAATATTGATCCATTTATATCAATTTTTCTTGACGGGGAATATAAATC
>LULH01000167.1_pt1 | contig 20889 bp, 23 predicted proteins | sample 728201 | NCBI WGS metagenome assembly LULH01 (sample SAMN03860294, study PRJNA289734) | marine metagenome | biome: seawater column; feature: ocean; material: water; isolation source: Red Sea water column Station 169 - depth 100m | place: Saudi Arabia: Red Sea | collected 2011-10-15 | depth 100 m
GTGGGACTATGTAGGTATGATGGGGTCAGGCAAACTTGGGGCGGATTGCATACATGCCCCTACTGTCGCATACGACGGCGGCCGCACTTACAAGCTTGCGCCCTGAGCACACATCCGGGGACCAGTAGCCGCGGTCCCAGATGGTCCCTGCAGCCGTGAAATACCCACGCCAATACGGGTTGTATCTGACGACCATGGCCCCATTGTAGTCATCCAGCGTAAGACCCCTGGCATAGAGGTCCTCCAGGATAGCTTTGCTGCCCTCAAAGGACGGCCCACCCCAATCTGTCAGGGATTCTACGCACGCCCTGGCGTGGACGTTCTTTTGCTGGTCCCTGAGGACCCTTTGACGGCTAGACTCGCTAACCTTGAAGGTCGCATTGAACCCGAGCGCATAGCGCCGGCCGCCGCGCCGCGTCAAGACCTTGCCACGCTGGCGAATTGACCAGCGATGAGCGCTGCCCTTCGCTGCGCTGAGGTTCCTGTAAATCTCATATGCGCTCATGACTTACCTCCTGTTGTAGACACGAACCGCCCTTCGGCATCACGCACCAAGTCCAAGCCCTTGGCCATAAAATGGGCATGGGCCGCGCCATAGTCTCGGAAGTAGCGGCCGTTCTCTAGGCCGCCCTCAGGTGTGACCTCGTGCACAACATAGGGTTGTGCTACGTGGACACTATTACGCACGCTGAGTTGGAACGTGCGCTTCTCAAGCGCCTCTAGGTTGATGGTGTCACCGGTCAAGATTGTTGTGAACATATTGTTACCCTTTCAAAAAAAAATGCCCTCAACCCGTTGTACACGAAGGTAACGAGATACGTCAAACGAATTCACTACGCTGAGTTACGATTTTTACTTCATTCCGTCAAACTTCCGACGTCTTAGCAAGCAATATGGGGCTGTAAATGTGTGGCATTGTTGGGGAAAGTGGGAAAAGTACATTTAACTGTAAAAAGTGCAAATAGGTGCTCTGGGAGGGAGGGAGGGGGGTAGCGGCAACCTATATAGTAAGAAAGAGAGAGATTTTATATATTAAACCTCTAAATGACCTAACCTGCTGATTTTATTGAGCTTTTCGGAAATACGTAATTTGCAGGGGTCGGCTAAGTGCCTGTTTTCAGGCGATTATATACCATGAATCGGGCCAAAGCCCCCTGGCCTATGGCTCTAGGGGGGCGCCTAGCCATGGCCCAAGGGCCCAAGGGGGCGGAAATGGCCGCTATGGCCTCTAGAATCGATTGTGCGGGGCGTTCAGGGGTTGGTCGGTACGTTCGGACGTCCGGAGGGCCGTTCGTGGCCTCAAAGGGCAAACATGGAAATTGCCATACGTTGCCATACGTTGCCATACGTTGCCCTATGTAGCACTACACTACATGTAGTGCATGTTAGACGCAGCGCGTTAACTGAGGCGCGATTCATGAAACGGCGCGTCATATCGATATCCCACCCCGGCTCGGGCTCCCCCCTATAAGGTTAATAGACACAAAAACTAATTTCCCCCTCACCCTTTTCCCTCCTGGGAATTTTTTGTTTCACGTGCAACATATTCCCTCTTTGACAAATGCACTGCATTGCCATACGATACATGTATGGCACGTGGCAGAGGCAGACCCTCGGCGGAGGTTATTCCCCGTCGTTCAATTGACAAGCTCCGACAGGGTTACCTGTCAAATTGCCTTCCTCCGCTCGACCTGGTGGCCAATGCGCTCGGGGTCAGCCGCTCGATGATTGGCAAAATCATCCACAACCGGGCCTACTACTCATCGGCCTACGCAAGTCAGTTGGACATCATAAAGGAGCGCCGGGCTCAGTTTCTGCTGGAGCTAACCGATGGCTGACTTCTGGAATGTCGATGCCCTCCTGGCAGAGCCGGAGGAGGAAGAGGAGGAGGTCCTCACCCCTGCCGAGGTTGTGTCGGTGCCGTCAATCGAGGTGGTGCGGCACAACCTGCTGGCCCTGATTCAGCAGGCGCTTGAGGGAGCAATCCACACATCAGCGGCGCGGGAGTTGGAGCCGAATGATGTGAAGGTGGTCTCGGAGCTGATGCGAGCCCTGAAGCTGGCTGAAGATATGCAGAAGGATGACGCACTAAGTCAGATGGATGATGAGACGCTTCAGATGCTAGCGGAGAAGGCGCTGGCGGTGAAGCAGTTGGGGGATGGCGGAAGTGATTCGGATTAGAGAAGGGCGCCCGGAGGATATGGCGTTTGTATATTCCTCTTGGGTGAAGTCGTATGCGGGACGAAACAAAGATGTTCCCAGGGGTCTCGTGTACGGGGCGCAGGTTGATATCATCCGAGAGGTCGTGCGCGGGTGCCGCATCCTTGTGGCAACTCCGGAGGGGTCGGATGATGATATCTGTGGGTGGGTGTGCTATCGTTTGCCCGTGTATCAGTTCATGTATGTCAAAGCGCCGTTTCGGCGATTTGGTGTAGGCATCACACTGATGAAGGCGACCGGGTGGGAGAGTGGGCCGATTATGGGGGCCTACAAGCCATCGAAAGAAATACTGAAAAAGATTGAGTTTGAGTATGCGCCGCAAATGCAGCGGCTGGACATGCTGGAGAGGTTTGCCAATGAAGGTGTATGCAGTTAGGTTTAACACGGATGTAAAACCATTGATGAATCAGACGTTTATCGATGTGAATCACCCGGCCACCAAGGGGTTTAGCCTTAGGGTGGATGGGCAGTTTTTGCTGGTCTCGCACGAGAAGGGTGATGAGTTTGCCGTGCCGATGTCGTCAGTCTCATGGATGAAGATTGATGGGGCGGTGATTAAGCCCAAGCGAGGGCGACCAAAGAAGGCGGTCAGTGAAGCAGTATGATGCCGATAGCATACTCCAAGAGTATGTTCGCCGGTTTGGCGATACGACAAAGCTCGAAGACAATCGCGAGCTAGGGCATCGTACTTTCAAATGGCGCAATGACTTGTTTGATTACCAGCTCAAGTTTATTGACGACGAGTCACAGATCAAGACGGCGCTGTGCAGCCGTCGAAGCGGGAAGACGTATGCCTCGTGCTATTACCTGCTCGAAGAGGCCAGTCGGACCCCGGACATCATCTGCGCCTACATCGCATTGACCAGGCGGTCAGCCAAGCGACTGATGTGGTCGGAGCTCAAGAAGGCCGACCGAAAGTATATGCTGAACATCAAGTTTAACAATGCTGAACTGGTGGCGGAGTTGAAGAATGGCTCTCAAATTATTCTGGCTGGGGCGGATGACGAGGCCGAGGTCGACAAGCTCCGTGGCTCGGCGTACCGGCTGGTTATCATCGATGAGGCGGCGTCGTTCGGGCCGCACTTGTCGGTGCTCATTGAAGAGGTTTTGGAGCCGGCGCTCGTTGACCACAACGGAACGCTTGCGATGATTGGGACACCGGCGGCCCACTGCTCGGGCATTTTCTATGAGGCCACCACTGGGATTAGGTCGGAGTATTCCACTCACAGCTGGACCATCATGGAGAACCCGCACATTCCGCATGCTGGGGAGTGGCTAGCCAAGAGGCGTAAACAAAAGAGGTGGGCCGAGGATAACCCCATCTACCTGCGCGAGTGGCGAGGTAAGTGGGTGCGCTCGGATGACTCACTGATTTATAAATACAGCGAAGAGAACTTAGTCGAGTCTGTGCCCCTGGATGAGTTTGATTTTGAGTACGTGCTCGGGATTGACCTTGGGTACGAAGATGCGACGGCGCTGGTGGTGGGCGCTTTTTGTCGGGACCTGCCTGACTTCTACATTGTCGATGCATTCAAGAAGAGCCACATGCTACCGGTGGATATTGCGGCGGCGATACGGGATATGGACGCTGTCTATGGGTTTACGACCATGGTGGCCGATACCGGGGGCCTGGGTAAATCGATTGTCGAGGAGTTTAGAAAGCGCTATTCGCTGCCCCTGAAGGCCGCGGAAAAGCGCAACAAGGGCAGCTACATAGAGCTAATGAACGACGATCTAGCGACAGGCAGGGTGAAGGTGCTAGACCAAAGCATCTTAGCCGAATGGGATGTTTTACAATGGGACGAAGACCGACGCAAGGAAGACCCTCGGTTTGACAACCACCTGTCCGATGCCTGCCTTTATGCCTGGCGAGAGAGCCGCCACTACACATTCCAAGACGACACAGACTACGTCCCTGATGGATACTCCCAAGAAGAGTTCAGGATTATGCAGCGCATCGAAGACAAGATATATGAGCCGGAGAAAGACTGGTGGGAATCAGAATGGACGTTGAATTGATAATAGCCCTGGCACAAGAGCACGGGCTCAAGCGTCTGAGGGTTGGTGATATAGAAGTAGAACTCTGGGAAAAGCCGCGCCAGCGCTATAGTCAGGCCGTGCCTGTGGGGGCTCTGGTGGATGAGAGCATTCCAGATGATGAAGAAGACCTTTTTTATTCAGTGGAGTGAATAAATGAAGCCGAGCACATACTGGTGGAACGTCCAGACAGACCCGCATGAGATGGTTTTTGACACGGTTGAACAACTGACAGAGAACCAGAAGTACCGAAAAAGAGACAACTTTAACCATGCGCGGCTCTACGGCAACGCATTCTTGTCAGACCTGCAAAACTCGATGACCATGGTGAAGAACACCAAGAGCCGAGTTACGCTCAACATCATCCAATCGATGTGCGACACGGTGACAGCGCGGGTGGCCAAGGCAAAGCCCATGGCAACCTACCTCACATCCGGTGGCGACTGGAGCATGCAGCAAAAGGCAAAGCTCCTAACCAAGTTTACCGAGGGCCAGTTCTACGAGTCAGGCATCTACAAGGTCGCGCCTAAGGTATTCCTGGACGCCTGCGTGTTTGGCACCGGGGCCATGAAGGTCTTTGAGGAAGATGGAGACATCAAGGTTGAGAGGGTCTTTATTGATGAGATTATCATCGACGATCTTGAGTGCAGATACTCAGAACCAAGACAGATGTTCCAACAGAAGCTGGTCTCTAAGGATGTGCTGGCAGCTTTATTTCCAGAGGCCAAGGACAAGATTTATGAAGCGTCTAATTATGAAGATGACGATACTCAGTACAATCATGCTAGTGAGCAGATTGTATGCATCGAAGCGTGGCACCTCCCATCGTCCAAGAAATCTAACGATGGACGACATGTAATAGCTATTGAGAATTGCACGCTCATGGATGACTCCTACGAGCGACACTCTTTCCCATTCTGCTTTATCCGCTGGACCGAGCGCCTATTGGGCTTTTTTGGCCAAGGATTAGCCGAGCAGCTCACCGGCATTCAGGTAGAAATCAACAAGCTCCTGCGCATGATTCAGGAGCAAATGCACCTGGCCACGCCAAAGGTTTTTGTCGAAGCGGGCTCTAAAATCTCCAAGGCACACATCAACAACGAGATTTGGGGCATTATTGAGTATGCCGGAACACCACCAACGTTTTTTGTGCCCAAAACAGTGTCTGGGGAGATTTTTGTACACCTAGACCGGCTGTTTACTCGTGCATACGAGATTGCGGGCGTCAGCGTGCTTGCTGCGCAGTCCAAAAAGCCAGCTGGGCTCGAATCGGGCGTTGCATTGCGTGAATTCCAAGACATTGAGACAAGAAATAGACCTAGAGAGCGCAGAATACGTCATGAAGGTCTATCCAACGTCGCTGCTGCCAACAACACCGGCTGCAAAGCTCCAAAAAGTCATCGAAATGCTGCAATCAGGCATGCTTACTCAGCAAGAGGCTCGCGCCCTGCTTGATTACCCCGATTTGGAGGCCGTAAACCAGCTGGCAACTGCTTCTCAGGAGCTTTTTAACAAGATTATTGACGAAGCAATCAGCAATGGGCGCTACAACCCGCCGGAACCGTTTATGAACCTGGCGATGGGCATCCAAATGGTCCAATCAGCCTACCTCAAGGCCAAGATAGACAACGTGCCTGAGGTTCGGCTCGATTTGCTGCGTAGATTCTTGCAGGACTCTATCGCAATGCTCGCATCAATGCAGCAGCAGGCCGCAGCGCCACCAATGGAGCAAGATGTTGCCCAGCAGGGCACCCGGCCAAACGCTTTATCAGGACAAGAGGCAGCCCAAGAGCAAGTGGCCGCCCCAATGCCAACATAGGAGATTTAAATGGAAGAGCAGCAGGAAGCACCACCGGCAGAGGTTGTAGAAGAGGCGGTCGAAGAGGCGGCAACGGAAGCCGCCGAAGTCGCCGAAGCCGTCGAAGAGAAGCCAGACTTTTCTCGTCAGTTTGGGGCAATTGCAAGAAGAGAGAAGGAGCTGCGCAACAGGGAGGCGAGGCTCAAGGAGCTTGAGGCCCAGTACAACGAAGTTCAGGGATACAAAAATGAGTATTCGGGAATTCAGTCGTTAGCCAAAGAAAACCCCTACGAGGCGATAAAAAAACTGGGGATTGACTACGATGCTTTGACGCAGCAAGTCATCAACGAGGGTGAGCCCACGGCTGACCAGAAATTAAAGCTCGAAAACGAGGCTTTGCGTGCTCGCATTGAGAAGCTTGAGGGCGCTTACAATGAGGAAAACAAGCAGCGCGAGCAGGCCCAGGCCCAGGCGGCCCGCAACAAATTAATTGACAACGTAAAGCAATTCGTTGACGATGGTGGTGACTACGAATTCATTCAGTCGAATGATGCCTATGGTCTCGTCGCGGAAGTCATGCAACAGCACTACATCCGCACGAAAGAGATCATGGAGTATTCAGACGCTGCAAAAATGGTTGAAAGCCATTTTGAATCCGAAGCAGAGCGATACCTGAGCAGCAAAAAGCTGCAAGATAAGTGGCGGGCCACTAGCCAAAAAGAGCCCGAAGCAGAAGAAGCGACTCCAGAAGCCGAAACAGCGAAATCATCACGGCCAAAAACACTTAGCAATGAAAACACTGCTAAGAAAACAGAACCGTCTAGCGGTGCCCTGGAGAGTAAAGAAAAGTCTCTGGAGCGCGCTGCCTCGCTTTTACGCTGGGAATAACCGGCACTTACTGGAGTTAAAAAATGGCGCTCGACATTGCAACAGTTACCCAGGCGCTGAAGGAGCACTACAAGCCCCTTCGCGTCCAGAATATGGTTTATAAAGACAATCCGCTTCTCGCCCTTATGCCGAAGTACACAAAGTTCGGCGGCGAGAATATGCCCATTCCGTTGATTTTCGGAAATCCGCAGCGACGAAGTGCAACATTCGCTAGCGGTCAGGGCGTAAGCTCTACATCCTCGCTTGGTCAATTCGTACTGACACGCGTGAAGGATTACTCATTCGCAAGCATTACCGGCGAGTCCATCAAGGCTACGGAGCGAGACAGCGATGCTTTCTTGCGCTACGCCACCATGGAGATTGACGGCGCACTGCACTCGTTGACTCGGTCTCTCGCGGTTGCCATGTATCGTGACGGAACGGGAAGCATCGGCACGATTGGAAGTGTGGATGGTCAAACGTTTACGCTTAGTAATATTGAAGACATTACCAACTTTGAAGTTGGTATGGTCCTTAACTGCTTCGACAACTTGACTGAAACAACCACTGACTCACGTTTCGACAAGCCCGATTCTTCGGACCAAGAAAGTGGGGACGTCACGGTTAGCGCTGTCGACAGATCAGCAGGCACGGTCACTGTTACCGGAACCGTAACCAATATGGATGCTGGTGACATCTTTGTCCAAAAGGGCGACTTAGACGCTAAGATTAGCGGCCTAGAAGCGTTGGTTCCTCGCGTTCTTGATTCAAACAATCAAACCCTGTTTAGCCAAAACCGAAGCACAGACGTGTCTCGATTGGCCGGTCAGCGATTTGACGGCTCTGCTCTTCCGATTGAGGAAGCTCTTATCGAGGGCGCTTCTCTCGTAAGTCGAGAAGGTGGCGCTCCTACTCACTGCTTTGTTGACTTCAAGACGTTTGCAAACCTTGAAAAAGCTCTTAGCTCTAAGGTTGTGTACGGCGAAGTTAAAGCTCGTGACGTTGATATGGGATTTGCGTCAATTGCTCTTCGTGGACCACGAGGAATTATTGATATTGTTCCTGACCAAAACGCGCAGCCAAACATTGCGTGGATGCTTCAGCTTGATACCTGGAGCCTCAACACTTTGGGCGAAGCTCCAATGTTCCTTGACTTTGATAACAACCAAATGCTTCGGGAAAATTCGGCAGATGCTTACGAGGTACGTTTGGGTTACTACGGCAACGTGGCCTGCAACGCGCCTGGTTACAACTGCCGAATCGCATTGGCTTAATTCAGACCCAAGAAAGGAGATGAGTTATGGCTAGTCGTGATTTTAAACCCGTAAAGGCACTTGAAAGAGCTGTCGTGATTCTTGGTGGGCGCATGTCGTTTACCAATGGCACCCTTAACAGCATTACTGAGGGGACAGGCTTTAGCTGTTCCAACATCAGTTCCGGTGTTTTTACAATTACGCTTGATGATAAATACAGCGACCTTTTGTATACCGCTGCACATGTAGTTGGGACCGGTGGTCCTGAGCGCTACATCGAATGCACTGCTCATGACGTATCGAGCGCAAAAACGCTGTCGTTTGTTATCAACGACCACAGTGATGACGACGTAACTGGTGACAGTGACAACGACCAAGAAGTCCAATTCATTGCGGTCCTTAAAAACAGCAGTGTAACCTAAGGAGCCTAAAATGCCCGACCAAGGTAACCTGGCGGTCATGATCCTCGACAAAGCCAAGGAGTCATCCGAAGGCAAAGAAGAGGGTGAGGGCTACTCAAAAATGGCCAAGAAAGAAGCAGGGGATGCTTTTATCCGGGCCATTAGAGACGGAAATGGAGAGATGGTAGCGCAAGCGCTACAGGACCTCTACGACGTCAGTATGAATTAATTGGACGGGGGCGAAAGCCCCCGGTCCTTTATTGGAGGGCTGGATGCCGAATAACACTACCACCCTCGCCCAGCTCATCACCCGTGTAAGACAGCGGGCTGACATGGTGGGCTCTACCTTCGTTTCAGACTCGGAAGTTGTCGACTACATCAACGTTGCCATGGCGGAGATTCACGATCTGCTGGTGGATAAATACGAAGACTACTTTGTCTCTTCAACGACCTACACGCTGCCGGCAGACAACCCGGGGACGTTGCCGTCAGACTTCTACAAGGCCCTGGGGGTGGACTTTTTATCGGGCGGTTTAACCTACCGAATGATGAGATTTACCTTCCAAGAGCGCAACATGTACAATGCGCCTGCAATTGTAGCATCCAGAATCGCAGACACCAGATACGCCATTCAGGGCAACCAGATTAAGTTTATCCCGTCGCCCTCCACATCTGGCACCGTGACACTTTTCTATGTTCCGGAGAGTCAACAATTTAGCGCAGGCTCGACAAGTGACACTATCGTTAGCAAGGCGCCGCCAATCGCAAAAGGCTACGAAGAGTATTTGGTGGTAGATGCCGCCATTAAATGCTTGATGAAGGAAGAGTCCAACACTCAGCCTCACATGATCTACAAGGAGCAATTGCGCAAACGGCTTGAGGCGGCATCCGCAAATAGAGACGCGGGCGAGTCATCCAAAATTACCGACGTCAGAACTGGCGTCTACCTTGACGACCACATCAACTACAAGAGCTACTGATGGTCGAGGTTGAAAGATATAGAACCCAAGACTACGACCTGAACAGGGTTCAGGACAAGGTAGAGCTGTTTGCAAGCGAGCTTCAGCAATCAGGCATCATTGCGGGCCGGTTGTTTGAGGACATCGAGGTAACCCGCAGCGAAACCTTTCGCGTGTACCACGGGCTCAACAGAAAGCCCAAGGGGTACATTGTTGTGTCCACCACAGTGGCGGGCACTGTTATCATCAAAAACGAAGAAAACGTTGACCCTAAAAACTACCTGCCACTGCAAATGGCGGCAAACTCAATCATTAGCTTGTGGGTGTTTTGATGGTTCTGCAAAAGAAGACATTGTCGTTCCCGCTGGCAAAGGGCATAAACGAAAAGGCGTCAGAGCCTTCTCTTGGCATTGATTCGCTTAAGGCTGCGGACAATGTTCATTTTGAGAAAACAGGTCAGCTAAGAAAGCGCGGCGGATTTGTTCTGACAAACAGTGCTCGAAACTACGTTGCAGCAGGGACCGGAGGCTCAGTTGGTGACTCGGGCTCCATCTCCTCTGGTGTTGGCATTGTTCAGTATCAAAACGAGACACTGGTATTTGATGGCAACCGAGCGTATTCGAAGATAACGGCACCCCCGACAACAAACGTCTTGGTGGATAAGGGTACCTTTGTGCCGATGACGGTGGAGAACAAGGTAAAGCGCCGAGTCCCAGACCGTCGCCAGGGCAATGCGCAGATAGCAGAAGCAAACGGTATTAGGGTTTATGTCTGGGCTGAGTACCAGTTTTATCCAACAACGGGCGCACAGTACCAGGTAAGGTACGACGCCGAAGATATAGGCACCGGCACCATTATACAGTCAAACAAACTTTTGGCTGGTTATGACATAGCAATCACGGGCAGTAACAGGCTTTATGACATCCCCAGGCCTCAATGCCTTGCAGTCTCGAATCGAATATTCTTCATCTATCAAGACCCATCGACCAACAAGATAACGTACCGAAGCATTGACTGCACGTCGTCGACAACAGTAGCGCAAGGAAAGACGGCGGGCGCATCGCTGCAAGACACCAGCGGTGGCTCTGGCGTAGACATCGCCCTGGACGCAACTTACCCGATATTCTCCGTTGATACCGCCGGCACACAAACACTCGCAAACGGCGGCGTCCTGGCTTATTTCACAGGGTCAGCGTTTAAGGTTCAGTACCTGGAGGTCTCAGGGACCGCTCTTAACGGAACAACCGTCGCCACAGTGAGTGTTACAGCCGCTTTTGCTCAGTATATAAAGGGTGACGACACAGTCTTGCCGAGCGAGATATTTGTCAAAACCTTGAGCGATAGTGCAGCGGCTGGAACCGTTGCCATTGTATTTGGATGTACTGCTGTTGTGAGTGGCGTCGCAAAAGTTCATATAACCCTGTTAAGCGACAACTTGGCAAACCAGGTAAGCCTCACCGATGATACGGATGACGCCTTTCAGACGGGAGAAAACATATTTCTTCTTGCAGGAACAGCGGGAACGCTGACTGATGGGGCAACTGACATTTACGTGCCCGTATCGCTGGTGAAAGGAGCAACTACATCTGTAGCAGAGGCGGGGGCAAACGACAGGGTGCCGACCCACTGGTCCAGAATTTACAAGATATCCATAAACAGCAGAACGGTTTCATCGATATCTTCTTCGTCTATATCTGTGCATAAAGACGCACTGAGCTATTGTTCAACGATTACATCGGATGCGTTCAGGGTCGGCTCCAGTCTTTACTTTGCAATGTCGGTGGTTAACGACAATCTTTTGGGCGAGGACATCTTGCCTGACTTCAGGCTTAAAAGAGGCCTGTCCAATACGCTCGCTGTTATAAATCACAACGGGGAGATTATTGGCGCAACAAAGATGGGGCAATGTGCGACTTGTGTGACGTCGGAGTATGTGACTCTAAATCCTGCCCAGTACACTTTTGTTGATGACGGTGTTTCTCCTCAGTCTAACCGCAGGCTTTGGTTTGGAATCCAAAGGGTTGTAAGCGATGTTTCTAACGGAAAATATAGATTTGGAGCATCTCGTTTTGCGGGGTACATCAACACGTCTAAAGACGTTGCGGCAACCACGCATAACTATGACCCTGACACCATCTTCGGCATTAGTTTGGTCACTTGCGACTTCGACCCAGATCGAGCCATTGCAAGCGCTGACGCGGACGGCTCACTTGTTTTAACAGGCGGGGTCTTGCATGGGTATGATGGGGATAGAATCTTTGAGAACGACTTTGTTGTTTCGCCCAGCATATCTCGCCTTGTTCAATCAGGGGCATCGGCAAACACTTACGTTGCGGGCGGAACGGTTCGGGGATTCACGAACGGTTTAGTTCTAAAGTACTCGGTCGTCTACGAGTGGGGCGATAGCAACGGAAACATCTATCGTTCTGCTCCAGCTCCTTTTAATGAGGTCACCATCGCGACAGGCGGCGTAAAGACCGTGGGCGCCGTTACTGGAGGCAGCGGGTATGCAAACGGCACATATGACGTGACGATGGGCGGCGGGAGCGGAACGGGCGCAGTTTTTAACATAACCGTTTCCGGGGGAGCTGTTCAGTCCGTAAATAGCATCACTTCTCAGGGTTCTGGGTACATAAACGGCGAAACCCTTACTTTCCCAGGGGGGACAAGCGGGTCTGTTCCAATCAGCGCTGTTTACAACACAAACCGCGTCTTGGTTTACGTAAGGCCGCTTCCCCCTGCGCTAACAAGAAAGGGCGGAATTACTGAATCTTACCAAATTAGTGGTTCGACTCGTACGCCAACGGGCAAGGGCGTAAACATGATTGTTTACCGCACCGAGAGCAATGGGAATATTTTTTATGAGGTTGGGTCTATTCCTATTCTTAACGAAATTGGAGCGCGGGACGAGCTTGGCTTTATTGATATGCCCCCAGACCACGCTAACGTGGTAAACGCAGAGCCCCTGTACACCACCGATGGAACAGCCCAATCAGGATGCTTTGGGTCTTGCACTGATTTGGTGAAACACCAGAACAAGGTATTTGCAGCGGCGATTGACGATAACGTCTATATGTCCGTCCCTCTGACAGATGGTGAAGCTGTCAGGTTTCCTGCCGACACGTCCGAGTTTCAAATCAACTTCCCAGGCGACGCATCAAAGCTAACGGCCATCGAGGGCAACCTTGACCACTTCGTCATGTTCACCGAGGACAATGGCTTCTTTGTGTCGGGGAGAGGGCCTGACAGGCTCGGTGCAGGTGCGTTTCCCGCCCCTCGACTGTTTGCATCAGGGCAAGGCGCAAAGCCAGGAGCGGCCCACACAGACTCTCCTGTAGGTATATTCTATCAAGGGGAGCGAGGCATTTATCTGGTCGGAAGAGATATGAGCATCAACTACATTGGTGCTTCGGTCGAAGACAGGACCAGCAAACTGGCCGTTAACATGTTGCGCCATGATCCCACCAACGAGGTGAGGATTATGCTGTCGAACGCCGGAACGTCGTCAGGCTCTGACCAGTACCTTATCTACAACTACTACTTTCAGCAGTGGAGCAGGTACACCATTGCATACACGTCATCCGCTCACCAGATAGCAGAAGTCTACAACGGGTCTAGCTTTCAAAGGCTGACGGCAGATGGCAAGCAGTGGGAGCAATCCACAACGGTGTTTCAGGACAACAGCACGAACTACGACATGGTTGTCGACACCGGGTTTATCTCCCCCTCAGGCATACTGAAGAAGGACAGGGTGTACAGGTTTATGTACCTGGGCGAGTACATGGGGGCGCATGAGGCAGAGGCGCAAATCTACGTGGACTACAAGACGGGCGACGAGGCGTCACCCACCCTAAACATAACTCAAGCACCGAGTGACATTTACCTGTATCGGGTACACATGCCCAGCCAGAAGAACAGGGCAATAAGAATTAAGCTTGTTCTAAGCGGCTCCACTGAGGCGGCTCGCCTTAACGGCATTGCCTTTGAGGTTGGAATTAGGCCTGAGTCAACAAACTTTAAAACATCTCAAGACAGGACTTACTGATGTCTAGCGTAGCCCCATTTGTGACCCAAATGCTGCGTCAACAAGCAGCAGCAGAAGAGCAGCGCCGCATGGTAAAAGATGCAGTGGCCGGCCAAGCGGCTTCTTCCATTATGAGACAAATCGCCATGGGAGAGATACAGCAAGAAATGGCAAGAGAGGCCAGGACGGGCAGGGCGCTTGAGGCCGCTGCCGGGGCGGAGTCCAGAAGAAGTGTTTCAAAGTCTCGGCTTGAGGCGCAAAAAGAACTTGATGAGAAGCAAAAGCTTTTAGGCCTCATTGGTGGAGCGGCCGATGCGACAGGGGCACTGGGGGCGTATTTTATAGAAAAGAACGCCATGGACAAGGCTCAGGCCGAAGCTGCCTTTCAGAAAAGAATGGACCTGTCGGCAATGAATCCTCAGGTTGATGACATGTCCCAGTTTAATCCAGAGGACCTTGAGGCTCTTCGGGCTATGTCTGTAAGGGCCGAAGCAGAAGAGCTTGAAAAATTAAGAAAAAAGTCTAAGCCGGTGATGGGCGACTTTATTGCTCCGGGGGTGAGTTATGGATGATGAATCAATCTTTAATTATCTTGATACCGACCCCACCGAAGAAGAAACCTTGCAGGCGGGCAGGGAGGTTCGAGACGAATATAGGGCCGCTGTTGAGGCAAGCGGGGGAGACCCCGACAGTTTTTATAACAGGATGTCTGACGATTATTACCGCAGAAAAAAACAGGAACGCGCTGCCGAGTTAGGGCGAGGCTCGGCAAGAGAGAGGGCCGGACTAGAGGGCGATAAACTTTTTGATTACGCATCTCGGCTAGCAGATATTGCTGAGGGAAAAAGAAAGACTCAAGGGCAAATCGACGCAGAGAGAGCGCTCCAAATCTTAACTGGTGCGCAGCGAGGAATGGCTGCATCTAGCACCGGGTTTGACGTTGCTCAAAGCCTTCAGCAGGGAGAGCGAGCAGCGCAAAGGGCAGAGCTTGAGGGTGAGGCGCAGATTGGCGCAGCGGCCAAATTGGCTCAACAGCAAGCGGGCGCAAGCCTGGAACAACTTTTAATTGCGGGCGAGCAAAGGGCTGCCGACAAGGCAATGGCCATGGCTCAAATACAGCAGCAAGTAACTGCGGCGGAAAGATCTATGTTTGGCGACGTTCTTAGCGGTATATTCGGCGCTGTAGGAGCAATCGCTGGTGGCGCTTATGGGGGTCCTACCGGGGCCGGTGCTGGCGGAGCCGCCGGCAGAGCATTTGGCGGAGCAGTAGGCAGATTTTTTGCGTAGGAGATATGAATGGCTTTGGGTGGAATAGGCGATGCTTTTACAAGCGCTGGAGAAACTGTCAGTCGTGCGGCCGGAGAGGCCGGTAAAAAGCTTGAAGAGTTTTACGAGCAAAGACGACGGGGCCAAAGCGTTGACCCGATAGACAAGCTTTCGTCGATGTCTGGGGATGCCTTCAAGGTTCAGGCAATGTCTTTTGCAAAGATGTATCCCGACAGGGCCGATGAGTTTAAAGAGTACGCCAAGCAGGGCTATGTTGATAAACCGGGCCTCATGAGTATGGAGTCTCCGGAGGTAATAGAGCAAACATTGTCAGGCGCAGGGGCAATGAGCACTGAGCCCAAGACGACCGGGTCCGCTTTTGCAGACATGCTCGGCCAAGAAACGCAACCGTCTGGCCCGTCTGCGCTGGATATTGTACGCGCAAAAATAGCCAGGACATCTCAACAGCTAGAGACTGCCACGGGTGACGCAGCAAAGGCCCTTAGGGCTCAAGAAAAAACTCTAATTGCGCAAGAAAAAGAAATTGCGACTGAGCGTCAAAGGATTGCCGACGAGGCAAGCAGAAGGGCACGCGCTCTTGAGATTATGCAATCCCGCCATCAGGGGGCGACAGAGCGAGCAGAGAGAAACATCGCAGACGCAGAGCGCATGGTTCTTAACTACGAGATTGACCCAAACCGTGCGTTTAAGACAACGGGCTCTCGACTGGCATCTGCCGTTGCAATTGCCATGAGTGCCTTTGGGCAAGGCGTGTCAGGCCGAGGCGGCCCAAACACTGCGTATAAGATTATCAACGACGCAATCAATCGAGACGTCGACATCCAGAAAGAGGAGCTTCGAACGCGCAAAGACGTGTTGCGAAACAAGAACAACCTCTATGCGCAAATGCTTAACAGGTTTGGGTCAGAACGCTCTGCCGAGCTAGCAACGCAGCAGGCTGGCATTGCGGCTGCGGTTCAAGGGCTAGAGGCGCTCAAGGCTGTACACAAGAGCGAAAATGCCCAACTAAACATTGATCAACAGATAGCTGAACTTCAGGCAACCGGGGCAAAGGCAAAAACACAATTGCTGCAACTGGAAGGCCAGTTGGCTCTTGCTGAGACCCGAATGGCCGGCAAAGGTGGCGGTGGCGGTAAAAAAGAAAGCTCTGCGGCAAAGTTGGAAATGGCAAAAGCGCAGGTTAAAGAACTTGCTGCTGCCTTTGAGAATGTTAATTGGGCCGAAGGTCTTACGGGGTCTTTTCTTAGGGCTGTCTTTGGGGAATCAGCGGTTTCCGCTTTTGCGAGTAAAGACGCAACGATTTACGAAAACCTAAGAACTATCACTGCCAAATTCATTACAAACGCAACTGACGGCGGTCGCCCGACAGATAAAGACTTCGCTGTCCTTCTGGCCCTCATTCCTCCCGGCATCACAAGCAAAGAAAAGGGCAGGCTGATGATTGAGGAGCTAGACGGAATCCTAGAAAGAGCATCATCCGCCGGAGGAATGACCAAGGGTTTTCTGGAGCAATACGGAAACACTAAAGGCATCGATGCTAAAAAAGAACTTCAATTCAGATACCGAGACGTTGAAAAGCTGAAAGAGCAGCTTGGGTTTACGGAAGGTCAATAATGCCAAAGCTCTACGACAGACAAGGCAATCAATGGGTGGACATTCAAGACCACCTTGTTGAAGAGGCCTATAAAAGCGGTCGATACCTTTTTAGGAATGACGCCGAGGTAAACGTTCGATTGCCTGATGGTTCCTTTGGAACCGTGTCTGCCGATAAGTTTGATGACGTTCTGCTTGCAGGCGGCTCGTATGATTTGGCTGTCGACAGGCAGGAGAGAATTGATGAGCTTGAGTATGGGGGTGGGACAGCCCCTGTCGAGGCTCTTCTTCTCGCTGCCGGCCGAGGACTGTCTTTTGGCCTTACGGATATTGCCGCAGAAAAGTTTGGCTTTTACTCCGAGGAAGACCTTCGAAAGCTCGAAGAGTACAACCCGGCAGTAAGCGCTGTTGGCGAAATTGGCGGCGTAGTGCTGCCTGCTTTTGCAACCGGCGGCACCTCGCTGGCTGCGCGTATCCTGCAAAAAACTGCCGCCGGAGGGGCGGCGAGGGCTGGGGTTGCCGCTGAAAAGCTAACTGCCTCTGCCCTGGCAAAGGCGGGCTTTGCCCAGACAGATGCCATTGCAGACAAGCTTGTCAGGGGCGGCGCCTCTCTTGGCGCAGCGGCAGGTGTAGAGGGCGTTCTCTTTGGCGCGGGCGAGACTCTCTCCGAAGAACTGCTAGGCAGAACAGACAGAACAGCAGAGCAGATAATGCTCGATATCGGCGGCATCGGCGTTTTGTCGGGTGGTATCGGTGCCGCCCTTGGCGCTGGCCCTGCCGCACTCACTAAGGCGTTTCAGGCATTCCATGGCAATCGATTCTCGAAAGGTGTTGGGGAAAAGGTTGCTCAATTCTCTGATGACCTGACTGCGGCCATGACTAGCGGCGATAGGGCGACAATTGCCAAGTTCAGAGACCCTGAGTTTCTAGATAGATTCATTGGCTTTGATGAGGTCCGCAAAAAAACAGATAGCGATGTAAAGAAATACATCGAGGGGTTTTTGTCGGATTTGCAAAATGCGACTAGGATGGCTTCGGGCTCTACAAAGGCCGAAAGGATGCGAGGCTTGGTGAATGCCAAAGACCCCGTTGAGACCATTCAGTCGTCTATTAATTCCTTAGGTGCGATTAAGAAATCCTTGAGCGTAATGCTTAATGATCCAGTGGCATACAAGGCTGCCCAGGAAAAAGCAGGCCCCTTGATGGACGCTGTAGATCTTCAGTTGAAGAAAATGGGCGAAGCAATACAGTCCCATTTGAAAAAAACAAATCAAATCCCCAAGGGGGGCAGGATTGTATTTGAGGACGGCTCGTTTGTTCTTAAGACCGAGAAAGTAACCCCAGGACTGAAGCCCGCAACAGAAGACGTGACCACTCCGCTTGGGGATCTTCCGGAGATGGACAGGCTCGCGAGAGCAGCGGATGCTGAAAGAAGATTTGCTAAAGAAGGCGACGATCTTGCAAGGCGCGGGGAGGAGCAGGCAAGCGCTCGAATGAAAGCGCGAGAAGAATACAAACAGGAATACATCGAACTCGAAAAAGACATAGCAAACCTTCAGAAGCAAATCGACGATGGCGCTATTGAACCAAGGTTTCTTGAGGAGGCTCAAAACGATCTAGCTAGACTTGTAAGGGAAAGAAAAGAGGGGCTGCCGGCTTATTGGCAAAGAGAGGGGGCCTTTGCAAAAGACTATATTCGGTCCAATCCAGACAAAGCCGACTTCGTAAAAAAGTTTTCAAAGAAAACAAAAGACGAGCAATACGAGGAAATACTTGCTGCTGGCAGCACAAACACCGACCTTGGAAGTCTTCTCTACTTTATTACCACGCAAAAAAAATCAGCAAACAAATTCTTAAACAAAATAGACGACTACGCTGCCGAAGCTGCCAGGAAAGCTCCTGAAATAACCGCCATCCCCACCAACTGGGGCAACCTGCCCGCCACCATCTTCAACCAACTCGATGAGTTCAAGAAAGTAGTTGGAGCGTACTCTTACCGGGTTAGGCCCGAAGGCAAGATAAGCTTCAATGCTTCCGCTGAAATGGACACGCTTTATCAGAGCCTGAGGAATGTCCTTGAAGATGAGAAGTTGTTTGGGGAAGCAGCTAAAGCTCAAGCAGCAGTAAACGCGCCCTTTCACAGGTTGCTTAAAAACGCCGGCAGGTTTCAAAAGCGATTCCTCATCAAAGACGGAGACGTGCTAAGGCCAAATCCTAGCAAGGTATCTACATTCATAAGAAGAGCAGATGAGTTTGACGAAAGAGCCTCTCTGGATAAAGAGGTCTTTGAAGACACCATTAAGTCTTTTCAAGACTTTATTGACGCAGCAAAGGGTTCTTATGGTGACGACTTTGCAGGGTTCGCGGCAAACACCGAAGAGATTAATAAGCAGCTGGCTAACTTCGGAGAGCTTCTCGCGGCACAGAAAGAGCTCCGGCATCTATCTCAGGCCAACGATAGCTCCATGTCCCTGCTTGCTGGTGGCGCCGCTTACGCCATAGGTGGCATCCCAGGCGCTGTTGTGGCCGCCGCAGCCAATGACATCATTCGACCCGGAAACGCCATTAGAAGGCGCATGGTAATCCACAACATGAAGTCTATGATGACCAAGCGCATAGACAAGAGCGTGTCTCGGGTGACCAATCGAATCGTCAAGAATCAGGCAGGCGGACCACAGAGGGCATCCAAGGTTCCTCCTATCTTGGCGCTTATTGGCGTCAAGTCTAGCGGCAATGAGAACGAGGATGTGGCGGCAGAAATACAGGCAATCTCCAGGATCTCTGAGCCGACCTCTTTGACTGCCCGTATCGAGAGAAACACCGTGGACATCGAGGACGCCCCGATGCTTAGGCAGGAGATAGCCAGCAACACAGTCAAGCAGGTTAACATGCTGCAAAGGGCAGCCGCCAAGGCAGGGATTGTCGAGACTGACCCGCTGACAGGGCAGACGAGAATAATCATGTCGGACTCTGGAAAGGCAGAATACCTGGAGACTAGAGACACCCTCGCAGACCCCATCGGCAAAGTAACCCAAGCCCTTGAGCAGGGCACGGCTAGTCGAAACATGGGCAGGGTTTTTGCCGAGGCGTATCCTATTCTCTTTCAGGAATATATGGACAAGCTCCTTGGCGAAATTAGGGACCAGACAGAGATTCAGGGAACAGCGCTATCGTTTGCAGACACCATGCAGATTAGCCGGTTCTCCGGAATGCCCTTAAGCCCAGCCCTTCAGCCTGGTTTTATCGGAGCCATGCAAAATGTCATGAAGGCAACAGAGCAAGCAAGAAGACCACAGAGGCGAGTTGCTTCTTTGAAAGAGTCAGCTAACCGCGCTATACTACCAGTAGAACAGGCCATGACCTGAACCACTTGAGATGAAGATATGTCTCGGCCTTGTGCCCTAGGAGGAAACAATGAGAACGCTGGTTTTTACAGCTACGCATTCAGCGACAACTGAACTGACTGCCATGACGCTTGATGTGCAAGAGCACTCAACCGTGACCATTCGGTGCCTATCCGACCGGGGCGGTACCCTTAAAACAAAGTACACATTTGACAGCGGCAAGGTCGCAGATGACCAGTCTCTAACAGTCGCAGCGGCAGCGCTTTCAAGCGGAGTTTACACGAACCTGACAACGGCTGTTTTCGATTACAAGGTTGGCAAGCTGCTTATTACCTTTACGCCTGCAGACGGCACCTCCGGCTTTACTGAAATCGAAGTCACGACAGCGAGGAAATAGTCATGAGCAACACAAAAATCTTTGGGGCTAACCATGGCATTTCTACGCAACAAGCCATTCCGGACAATCAGGTGGCCCTTGAAATCAATTCGACTGATGCCGAGAAATACATCACTCTTGATACAACTGATGATGCCAGCAAAGTTGTCCTGCTAGGCACTCACACCGAGGCTGACAACGAATCATCTGGCATGGTGGGGATTCGAGAGGCTACGCCAAAAGCACCGTTGCATATCGTCGGCACCGGTGGGTCAACGGGGATGTCGATTGATCCTACGCAAAACTACAGCCCGACCGTTTTTATTGAAAACGGCAGCAACAACACAAAAGACCGTTGTCTCCTGATTTTGAACGGCGACGGGGGCAGCGGTGCTTCGATCGACTTGCATCACACTGACTCGCGACGCCTAGGCTTCTCCGGGTACGACTCAGCCGCCGCAATTTTTTCAGACAATGGTGTGCCGCTTCAGATTTCTGCTGTCAGCGGCCAATACATCAGCTTCACAACCGGCGGCGCTGAGTCGATGCGAATCGACAACGACAACAAAGTGGGAATCGGCGAAGATTCACCGCTTGGTGCTGACGGCGGCTCGGTGCACATCAAAACAGGGGACAGTACTCAGGGCTCAGTGCATGCTAACGCTGATGAGCTTGTGATTGAAGGCAGCACCAACAGTGGCATCACGGTTTTAAGTGGTAACTCCAACAG
>LULH01000197.1_pt1 | contig 20820 bp, 29 predicted proteins | sample 728201 | NCBI WGS metagenome assembly LULH01 (sample SAMN03860294, study PRJNA289734) | marine metagenome | biome: seawater column; feature: ocean; material: water; isolation source: Red Sea water column Station 169 - depth 100m | place: Saudi Arabia: Red Sea | collected 2011-10-15 | depth 100 m
TCTGCTATGTTTTAATATTATTTATACAAGAATAGTTTGCAATTGAAAAAATCCGAACTTCGTAAATTAATCTCTGATTATAATCTTCTGAAAATTAAATCTAAAAAGCATAATGTTTCAGAAAAATTAAAAGAAATTGAGCACAGATACTATCATGAAACTGGTAGAAAACTATCTGATGATATTAAATTAAGTTAAATCTCCGTCTTTTAGCTTTTGAAGATCTAAAATTCTTAAACACTCTTCGAGCTCTTCTGGTAAATGTTCATTAATTGGTCGTTGGCAATTCTTGCAAATTGTTCCTTCCATATCTGAATCTGGTTTCGCCATCATAATTATCGCCAGTCCTTTAGATTTGGTTCACATTTCGAACATTTAAGTCCGTTTGTCACTTGACCACATTTAGGACATTTTGATGAAAATCCTATGACATCATTTTTGCCTGTTTTCGTATATTTGAATATCAAAATGAAAGCTACCAATATGCCAATTGCAGCACCGGCTACCCAAAGTAACATACTATGTCTAACTCTTTATTCAATTAAAAACTAACTAAAATTTAATCAAAAATTCACGAAAAGGATGATTTCTGATTAGAATTTTCTCTTATCGCCTTCTAGTAATCCTGGGCCTATGTGAATTTTGTCTATGTGACTAGATAACATTTCTTTGTCCTCAAACTTTGATTCACAGTATGGACATGCATGTTCTTCCATACGTCATATTATCCTCTACAGAATAAAAGGGACACTTCTCTAAACCACTAGTTTTATCTTTTAGGTATGTCATCTTCTGAACTAAACCTCGATTCTACTGCTTCGGCTTTAACGTCTAGTTCTTTTGTATCACCTAATTTTTGATATGTTAATTTTTCTAATGTCTGTATGATTGTCCTTGCAGCTCTATACTGTGGAATTCTAGGCTCCAATAATTCACCATATAATCCAATTCCATTAATTCCATTTAGTTTTGCATATCCTAAAATCAATCCATTAAACCCTGTGATGACTGACTCTGTTGGTGTAGTCTCTATTCCTAATTTCTTTACTAATTCTAGCATATCTTTTGATGTAGTTGTAACATATGTTGTAGGGCTCTTACCAAATGATCTAGATGTATGATATCCTCCGACAGTATAGATGAATTTTGCATCATATCTTTTTGCAACATTTATGACATCCTGACATAATTCATTGAGTTCTTCATTTTCTTGAGGTTGACCTCTGCCTCCTCCGAAAACAATGATATCTTTGCCAAATCTATATTCCCATTTTTCTTCTGGAATTTCGATATAACCTCCTTTATCATAGACATATGGTGGTCTAGATGATGTTGCATGTCTAAAGGACACTGTTCCCAAACTTTTGTTGATGTGATTTACTACAATACTTCCGACATTTCCCATATCTTGCATTGCTGCTATTATTAGGGGTTTATTCACATCTGCAACTTTTGTATCTTCAAAATGCACATGGATCCCTGAAATTTGTACTTTAAAACATGTTTGGTACTAGGAATGTTAATTGTTAGCACTATTTTGAAATTATAGCACTAGTTAAATATCATTATTGTTTAATTGATGTATAGTTACAATCGTCCGAAGGTTCATCACCTGAGAACTGTCGCCGGAGTACAACCGTTTCCGGTCTTAAGTTCTCTAAACAGAACTGTCGCCGGAGTACAACCGTGTTCTACACAAACAGTCTCTATCATCTATTTCATCGCTTGATAATTTTGGAAATTCAGCACACCAACATGAAATATCATTATCACATGAAAAATCATCACCACATTCAGCACATTTTTTGTTCATTAGTTATCTGATAATATGCTTAACACTCTATTAGGAATATCTGGCAATCTGCTTACTGCTAATACTTTGTCATATCCTAAATATTTCAAATTATTTGCAATTGAGGTGGCACTAAATGTATCTCGACCAACTCCAATGGCAGTCATTTTAATTCCTAATGATTTGTATGATTTGAGTATCATTTTCACTGCATTGGCATCTGCTGGTTCTCCATCTGATAATGTCAAAAAGATATCTGGCTTTTTAGAGGTTAATACCGGAAGCATTCTATCATAAACTTCAGCAAGAGGTGTTCCTCCATTAGCAGAAATCTGTGCTAATCTCTTTGCTGCAGAATTATTCCATTTCATTTCTGATGGTTTTACCAACCAGCATACTACTTGTCTATCAACTGTATTGAATGCATAAACTGAAAAATTAACATTAAGAAATGATAATACCTCGCACAATCCAATTGTTGCTTTTTTGTATTCTGTCTGTTGATCTGATACACTTGAAGAATGATCAAGTAAAATAACAATTCTTGATTTTATTGATTTTTTAACATCATGAATGAATGGTTTATGAAAGCCTTCGATGTATGTTTCTTCGTCAAATTCCTCTCCTGCCAAAACATGTTCTTCTTTCCATCCAGTTTTCCACTCTCTGAATCTATTTTTTAGATTACTGATTAAATCTTGATCATAAATCTTTGTTTCATCAACATTTGTTGCATTTGGAATTTGAATTCCAATTGTTTCGGGCATCAATCCCTTGTTTTCATTCTTTTTTGTTTCTTCTTTCATCAGATTGAACTCTTTTGCAACTTCTTTACCTTCTATTGCTTTTTTTGGATCAATCTCACCTAATTCTGATTCAAGATTTTTAGTAATTTTTTGTACAGCTTTTTCAAAATCTTGGGGCATCACCATCATTCCTGGTCCTTTTAATGGAACTGATAATGGAATTGTGATTAATGGATCAATATCTAAAATTGTCAAAATTTTTGGAATATGCTTCTCAATCCATTCTGTACCATAGTTATTTTCTAGTGCTTCATCAAGAATTTCCTTTGCAAAATCAGATGCTTTTACAACACGTTCAAAATGACTAGGTTGCATTTCACCTTTAACATCTCCAAACAAAAACTGTTGGTAAAATCCTTCTACAATCTTTGATTTTCCTAAAAGATTGTTTAACAGTGGTCTGTAAATCCATTGCCATGAATAATTAAAAATCAATTCTCCATCCATTCCTTGCCAAACTTTTCGTCCGACCATTTCAATTCTTCTTCTTTCAATTGCATTAAGTAAAAATCCAAATGCATGATCATTTGATAGAATTTTTTCACAATTTTTAATTTTCATACTTTCATACCATGCTGCAGTTCTGAATTGTCTATATCTTGAAAATTCATCTCCAATGTAATCTAGTACTGGTGTTAGAATGACTTTGTTTTCTTTCATTCTTGTTTCATTAACTTTCTTTGGTGACATTGTAACAATGATTTTATCATTTTCCGACCATCGTCTGACTAAAAATGTGGCAATTTCAATTAATGTATCGTTTCGAAGTGCTACAGATGACATTAGCTTTCATACATTGATGCAATTATGTCATTAACTTTCTGTAGTTCTATATTTCCCCATTGTGCATACACATTTCCAAAAACTATCTCTGCTGCTTTTTTTGGAGACATATCTCCACTAATCAATTTTGAATATGCTATAGTTTCTCTTAATGATGGTGAGTAGTATAACTCCTCAACTGATGCAGCTTGTCTTAATGTATTTGCAAGTTTGATTCCCTGCGTTAATGATTTTTCATCTACATTTGGAACATGTTTCTTGACAATCTCAAATTCTTGTTCTTCAGGTGGATAATCCATTCTTAGTCTTATTGGAAATCGACTCAATAGTTGTGGTGGTAATTCTTTTGTTCCAACATGGTTTAATGGGTTAATTGTTGCTATGACAAACCATGATTTTCTTGCAGTGACCACTTCTCCATCTGATTCTTTGAGAACCACTTGTCGTCTGTCATCTAAAGCCTCGTCTAATCTTAGTAAAACATCTGCTTCTGCAGCATTTATCTCATCAAGATATAACATATCCCCTTCTTTCATGGATTTTATCAAAATTCCCTCATCGAATTGGATATTTCCTTCAGTTAGACTCTTTGAACCTACCAAATGACTTTCTCTAGTTCTTAAACTAAAGTTAATTGATTCAAGCTTAACTGATTTTTTCTTTGCAAATTCTCTGACAAGCGTAGTCTTTCCAGTTCCTTTTGGACCTATAACCAAAACAAATATTCCTTGTTCGTATGCTTTTTCTAAAGTCTCAAATGTATTACTCCAATCTAGATATTCTGGAAAATTCTCCTCAACTTCTGATTTACCTTGTTCTTCCATCAAAGTACAATTGTTTGATTTTCTACTTTATTTAAGACTAGTTCTACACTGCAAATGATGCTATCTTTACGTATGACTCATCTAACGTTTTATGTAATTTTTTATTCCAGTCATCAAATCCAGATGGATCTTTTGGATAATTGTTATAGTGTTCAACAAGCCATTGATTCTGACCTGATGTGTATCTAAGACCATTTGCAACTGTTTTATTCATTGCACCTCTAATTATCATTCCAATCTTTCCAAGACCTGAAAAGTCTGGATGTTCTCCTTTACTTATTGATTCAACGTCCAAATTACCTAGGAAATGTTTCATTCCATAACTGATTTGTTCATTTGTCATTGTTTGAACTAATCTTCTGAATAATTCTAAACCAGCTGTTTTGTAACCGTATTCTTTAATAAAATCCAAATTATATTGCCACAAACTTGCTTCTGAAACATCATTTGCTTCAATTGCCTGTGCAACGTTATTTCCAAGTATTGTTCCTGCGATTAATGCTGGTCCAATTCCTCCTGCATCTATTGGTTTTGGCATCCATGCAGAGTCTCCAACCAACATATATCCTCCTGAAACCATACAATCATTTTGTCTTCTTACTGAAACTTGAAAAACTCCTGTATTGTTGTGAACATCTTGTGCATCTTCAGATAGTTTTGCATTTTTAATTGCTGTATTTCTATCAAGATATTCTTGCATTAATGATGCAACATTATCTGATTTTCCTAATCTTTTATTTCGTTGTTCTAGAATTGTCTTTTCAACTCCTAATCCGATATTCACTTTATTCTCTCCTTTTGGAAACACCCATCCATATCCTCCTGGTGCAATGTCTTGATCTAAGTGAATTATACAATAATCTGGATCAAATTGTGCTAAATCCTTCTTTCCTTGCTCAAAATACATAATATGTCTACCAGTTGATTCAACATCTCTTCTGTCTATTTTTTTCTCAACTTTTGTAGAATTTTGTAATTGGTTTCTTAACATTGATGTGATTCCTGTTGCATCTACCACTAATTTTGCAGTCTTCTTGTAAGGTTGCTTTGTTTTATTGTCTAATCCTTGTATACCGACAACTTGCATTCCATCATAAAGTAATCCTGTAAGATTAATCTCAAAATCAAATTCTACACCCATTTTCTTTGTTCTTGCATTTTGGATTTCTGGAAGTTTCTGTCTGTTTAACATATACCCTGCACCGTCAAATGGAATTGCAGTTTCATAATCGGGTGAAAATGCCATGACTCCTTTTACATCATGTTCAATTTCTGGTCTAGTCCATGGAACTTTAATTCGTTCAGTCATAAAGTCGACTGCTTCTTTTGAACATGCATCTCCGCATGTCCATCCTGGAGATGATTTTCTTCCAGGTAAATGTTCTGGATTTCTATCTACTGAAAGAATTCTCAAATTTTGATTTGAATAATATGAAATTGCTTGAGCTGCAATTGTTCCAGTTAATCCGCCACCTGCAACAATTACATCATAATCTGTTTCCAATACTTCTCTGTCTGAATAATCATTATTTAAAACAATCAGAATACTATATTTGGGTCGGTTCGTCGCGGCGTCATCAGCGCTTGGCGCTCAGACTGGAGCGGCTTTTATTTCCTCATTCCCGCTGTTATTTGACGATAAATATTATTAAATGATCTATAACGATCACACTTTCATTAATTCCTGATAAATTTTTTTTGTATTATTTTTGACATAAACAGGTGTACTGATGTTAATCTTAATTGCATCTTCTTTAGACATTGTCAAATTTTCAGAGACTAATTTTTGCTTACTAATACGTAAATTTAATCCTGATGATGTAACATAATCTTCAACATTTTCAAAAACTTCTTCAAAATCATCTTTTTTCATCTTTGAAAAGAATACTTTGATAAAATTTTCTGCATTCTTTTTTTTCAATTTAGATGATATCAATAATATTGGATTGTTAAAATGACCTGGCACCTGTTCAATCTGAAAATTCTTTTGTTCTATATCAAATACATTTTCTAAAGATTCTAAAACTTTATTTTCATTCTCTGTAGCATGAAGAATTAAATTAATTTTCACTTCTAATTGCATTTTTAAAACATCAGTTTATTCTGATTTTGTCTTTTTACTTTTTGCTTCAAGTAAGACTGTTTGTGCAGATGCTGTTTTGATTAGTTTTACCTTCTCTAATCCTACATGTCTTAATTTTATGACTTTCTTAGCAGCAGCCATGATGTCAGAGTTTATCTTTCCATAACATGTTGCTTGAACAAATCCATCAATATCCATAGTTGGAACTGTTTTCTCAATTACATCTTTAGCAATTAGGCGTAATTGACGTTGTCTTGATGTATTTAGTTGTCTATGAGTAAGGGCGAGCATTTTGATTCTGAAGATATAGTTATCTTTAGTTTCAATATCAATTACGAAATTTACTTTTGATGAACCTCTTCGAATCAAACTTCTTAGGAATATTGACATTGTTAAATGAATCTGGAGCAACAACATTTACCCATTTTTTTTCTTTCCACTTGTCCTTGATCTTACGAGCTTTTCTTGCCAATTATCTTCGACCCCTATTTTCTGAATATAAACTGTTCTAGATTATATGAGATTATCTCCAAAGTATTTCTGTAAAACTTTTGGAATCTCCACATGTCCGTCTTTTGTTTGATTATTTTCAAGTATTGCAACCATAGTTCTTTCTATTGCAACCAGTGTACTATTCAATGTATGAATATATTTTGTATCCTCATTACTTTTCTCTCTGAATCTAATTTTCAATCTTCTTGATTGATAATCTAAACAATTTGAACATGACACAATTTCTCTATACGCATTTTGTCCTGACATCCATGCTTCTATATCATAAGTTTTAGCTGAAACTTTTCCCATATCTCCACTTGATAATAACATCAATCTATATGGAATTTCTAATTCTTGATAGAACTCTTCTGTATTTTTAATCATTTTTTCATGCTCATCCCATGATTCTTCTGGTCTACAAAAAATGAACTGTTCAATTTTTTCAAACTGATGAACTCTGAAAATTCCTTTTTGATCTTTTCCATGTGCTCCTGCCTCTTTTCTAAAACAAGGGCTGACTGATGCATATCTCAAAGGAATTTTTCCACCTTCTAAGATTTCATCATAATGCATTGATGCAATTGCATGTTCTGATGTTCCTATTAGGAATAAATCCTCATCTTGAACTTTGTAGATTACTTCTTCAAAATCATCTGCTATCACTGCTCCCTCCATTGATTGCCTGTTGATCATATATGGTGGTTGGATTAGATTGTAATCTCTTTTTGAAACAAAATCTAAAGCAAATGCGGTTAATGCTTGTCCTAATTTCACTAACCCTCCTTTCAAATAATAGAATCTTGCACCAGCTGTCTTTGACGCTCTCTCTAAATCTACTATGTCTAGTCCTAATCCCAAATCGATATGATCTTTTACCTTAAAGTCAAATTTTGGTACATCTCCCCACGTTCTTACTTGTTTGTTAAAAGATTCATCTGGCCCCTTTGGAACTGAATCATGTATCATGTTTGGAATTGAAAAAGATAATTTGTGATAATCATCATCAATTGTTTTTCGTTGATTCTCCATATCGTCTAATTTTGATGATATTTGAGACATTTCTTGTAATAATTCTGATGCGTCATTACCTGCTTTTTTTTCAGTTGCAATTTTCATTGACATCTGATTTCTCTTTTGTTTTAGTTCGTCGGTTTGCTGCATCATGTCTTTTCTCACTTTGTTTAACTCTAGCATTTTTTCCAAATCAAACTCAACTGCTCTATCTTTCAACATCTCTTTTATTTTCTCAGGTTCATCTCTGATAATTTTTGGATCTAGCATTACTTGATTACCTCCATGGAAAGATTTACGTGTTCCAATACTTCATCCACAGTTGAAATCAGTTTTTTCAAATCTCCTTCACTTGAAAAACTAAACAAAAGCTGGTTTTCTTTCTCTTTAATCTCTAAACTCAATCCTTGTGGAAAATTCACATTGTCTGGTTCAAGTGCCTTTTCGATTACTTTGGCCTTGTCCTTCGAAATGTTATTGATTGCTATCTCTATCTGGCATTTTGGTAACATTGTTCTCAAGATAATCTAAAAATCCATCCAATTTGTCTTTAGTTATTTTTGCTCCTGCTGCAGCCTCATGGCCTCCGCCAATTCCATCAAATTGTTCAGCTCCCCCTCTCATTAATTGACTGAGATTTATTGAACTCTTACAACTAGCTGATTTTCTTGATGAGAACTTGATTGTTCCTTCGGAGCCGTCTGTTCTTAAAATTACTATTTTTCCCGAGTTTTTTGGTGATCCTGCAATTAATGATGAAATTGTACCTGTCATGGTTTCTGGTACTAATCCTTGTGCGTTAACCATTACACAGTTTTCCAAATTACTTGTTCTCCATCTCTCATTTGTTAACACATTCATGTATTCTCTAATCATACTCCTATATTCTGACAAAATCTTCTCGCCTTCTTGCAACATTGTATTTCTGTCTCCCATACAAATTGCAATGCCTACTCCAGATCTGTTGATTCTTCCACAAGAATTCAACATTGTAGAGAATTCTCTACCATCTCTGAGAAAACTTCTTTTTTCTTCTCTTGGGAATGTGTATGTATATCCAATCAATTCTTCCATGACTTGAGTGGCATTATCTCCTTGAACAAATCTACTTATTGATTCAATTATGCTCTGTTTCTCTTCTTGGGTTAAATCTGCTGGAACTCTCCATCTTGCTCCATCCTTTAGTTGAATTCCCGCATTTGTCAGCATTGCAAGACATGCATCTCTATTCCATGTTAAGCCCTCAATAAATGGCTGGGATGTAAATGCAATTGCATCAGGAAGTGGTCTTGTTTCTCTTCCGACTAAAAGTAAATCTAAATCGATATTCACTAATCCTAATTTTTTTGCAGTTTCTGCTATTTCGATATTCTTTCCAGTAAATGATTTTCGTTCACCTTGATCTTGCCTGTCTCCTAGTGCTGATACTACTGCGACTCTCGATAAATCTTCGTTGTCATCACTAAGTGCCTTTGCAGCCAAATATGCCATTCCTCCTGCACAGATCTCTACACCCCCATCCATTCCGTATTTCCATGCATTTATGACACGTTCATTATCGTGTTCCTCTTCAGCAATCTCATGATGATCTAACATAAGCCAATTATCTGATAATTTATCATCAAGTGATTTTCCAAACCCTCCTCCTAAATCGGTAATTACATGCAAGTCTCTTGTCTCCTTTTGCATTTTATCCACCAAATTCTCACTAAATTCATTGGTTGTTCTAACTGTACATTTGGCACCCTGTCTGATTAAGGCCTTTGAAATAATTGATCCAGATGTAATTCCATCACAATCAATATGGGTTGTAACTAGAATATTTTTTCTTGATTTCACTGCATCTGAAATTCGATCTGAAAAATTAGATAATGATTCTTCTAAAACTTTCCCCATTACTCTAGCTGTGCCACTACAGACTTATATTTCCATTTTTGATCTATGTCGCCAGTTTTTTTGTAATGTGTAGATAATCTGTGAACTTTTGCCTCAACTAATTCTAAGGCTCTCACGTTTCTGCTATCTGATTTGTTGTCTTTAAGATGTTTTTGGAGATTAACTGCCTTCATCACAATATTGTTTAAGTCCTCTGGTATCTCTGGCATCAATTTGTTCTCTTTTAGAACATTTGTGATACTTTTGTTAATAATTGGTTTCACCAATGGAATTGCATGTTGGTCTCTTAGTTTGATTCCAATTTGACTGGCAGTCATACCTTCTTTTGCATATTTGACAATCAAAGCCTCAATTTCTTCATTGGTTTGCTTAACCCATTCAGGTTTTTTCAGATCGATAGGTCTGATAGAATGTGACTTCCCGTGGTTGTGAGTATGGAGTCTTCCCATTTTTGTGGCTAAATTACGTACGGAATTAAATGTATCTAGCGAGACTGTTCAAAAAAGTTAAATAATAATGGTAGTCAGAAAATGCAGATACAAATGAACAAATCAATCGTATTAGGCGCACTTTTTGCAGCTGTATTCTCAGTGGGAGTTACCCCAGCATTTGCTCAATATATGGGCAGTGGTGGAGATGGTAGCCAAGACGGTGGACACCCATCAATGTCATTGGAAGCCTCTCTTGAATTAGCAGCTTCTAAAGTACAATATGCCGCAGATAACCCAGGTGCAGGTTCAGGTACTCCATACATGGATGCTAACGGTGTACTCGGTGCATCTGCTATTGCAGCAGCAATCTTTGGTGGTATCGCAGGTGCCTTCTTCTTAAGAGGAAGAACAGGCAAATATGCCAAAGCAGGAACAGGATAATCTCCTTCCTTACTCTTATTTTATTCCTAAACCATAGCGAAGGCTGATCTCGGCGTTTACTTATCAAAAAAAATCTTTATATCTACGCCTGATTTCAAAATATTGATGATTCCTGTATTCGGAACAATCTTGAGTATATTGTCTAGTCTGACCGGACAACTCGGTCCAAACTATGACCCACTATTCTTCGATGTTATGGTATACATCTTTGGAACCATAATGTTCACAATATTCCTACTCGCATTGATTGCGTACTGGGTACGTATTCACGGCTGGGGATACAAAGACAATCGTGAAAGATGGGTTGATGAACTTGACAGACACTTTGAGAATGAGGGCATCGGTTTAATTCCAGATAATGGAAAATACTGGTAATCTTTCTCTCTTCTTTCTTTTCTATTTTCTACGTCTTTAGTGAATACTAAGTATTACACCCACGACTTTGAAAAATTTAATATTTTTTCTAAAGGTCTGGAGGTAAGAAATCCGCATCTTTTGAAGAGTCATAATCCTTTGAAATGAACTCTGCTCTGTAGGTATATCCGTCAACCATTAACTCATTTATGAAATAAGGTGATTCTTTACCGTTAACGATAATCTTTGATTTACTAAGTTCCATATCTCTCATTGGGAAGTCCCATGACCATAGAAAATGACCGATCTCAAATGGATATTCTTCTACCCACTCTGCATAGATAGTTCCATCATCAGTTAGGGTGTATAGTGTTCTTTGGCAACCATCCTCAAATCCAATGTTTGCTGGAATGTCTGCTTTGTTCTTATCAACATAAAGTTCTAGTTGTACTGAAATGACATATCTGGTATCTCTGTCATTGATACAAACTTTGAGAGGATCATTTTGACTAAGTTGGCCTTGGATTAGACTACTTGCTACTCCTACTGAAATTGCAATGATTGCAGTTATTGCTAAAAATCGTAACGTCTTTTTCCTCTTTGCCGGATCTCCCAATCCTGGATATTTCATAGCAAAACTGCATTATTTTGGAATAAAGTCTTTTCTAAGCCTCAGAAAAATCATCGATTATTTCTAAGGTATCGAATTGGTCCTGATGATCTGCAATGAAAAATGTAATCTGGTCTGAATCTACTTCCACCCATTCTGACTCTCCTTCAAATGGAAGAAAATCTTCAACTGCTATGTCATTTGGACCTGAAAATCGTACCAAAACTTTTTTCTTTTTTTCCAAGGCAAATGGCAATTTGAGAACTTTACCTCTTCTTTCATCTTGTATGTTGATTGTATAATCATCTCCTCGAAATTCTACCTTTCCTTTGAAGTAGCTTTCATGAATGTTTAGATGGTCAATTTTGAAGGTATATGGCATGATTACTCTAAGTACTAATAAAATAAAAAGAAATTGGAACTAGAATCGTGACTGGAAATTAAGTATTGATTAACTTTTAATCATGAAACTTAAGTTAAATAACTATGATGTATGACCTTGGGTTTTTGATTGAATAAAAGGAAAAAAGAGTGAGTTTAGATTACTTGCCAAGGTCGTGTTGCAAATGTGATTACATAACCAACTGCAATGATGATTGATTGATATGCGATGTTGGTGTATGGAATTGGTTTGAGAATTGGTTCTCCCTCTACAACGACTGTTTGTCCTGGTCCAAGTCCAGGTCCTACGTGCTCAATGTTCAATTGAGTGTGGACGTGATAAACTCCTGGTTCAAGAGCTCGTGCTGAGATTTCATAATCTACAACATCGTTTCCTGGAATGTCAAAGACATTACCTGGTGGATCTCTTGCTAGAATTTCCCATCTGTTACCTGCGTTAGTTGACTCTGAGAAAATTGATGACCATGCACGCATGTCTGAATCAATCAAACTTACGAATGCACCGCTCAAAGTTAGAACTTCACCGGTTTGGAGGGATTGTCTGTTGAATGTTTCATCCTCGATTCGAATGAAACGACTTTGCAATTGTGCTTGTACACCGTGTCCTTCAGCAGTTTGAATCATTGTTGCTGCATGAGGTCCAAAGACTCCTACTACCATAACGGTTGCAAGTGCAAATGCCATAACTTTTCTATCTACCATATGTTATCCCTTAATTGTAATCGACAGGAATGAGGAATTTAAGTTTTAACTCTGTTATCGATCCACGCTATTTCCTTCGTAAATCGTGTCAATGTTAATCATCAATGTTAATCATTGAATTTCTTAAAAAATTCTTGATAATAATTACAATATAATCATTTTCTAATCGAAATATTTGATATATTAATCCTGAAAAAATAAAATATTTCAAAAAAATTCACTGATCATGAACCTCGTGGCTTATATTCCAAAAAACACGTATAGTTACTATGGCACAAATGCCGGCATTACTCCCAAAAGAAGTCGAAATCCAGAGACTAAAGAAAATCTGGTTAGTAGTCATCGCTATGGGATCAACAGCCGCATCCGTAGAAGTCGACAACTTTGTCGATGGTTCACTCCATCAGACTTCTATTAGAGATTCAGCATTCACTCCAGCACACTGGTGGTTATACTCTCACTTTGTAGCACTACCACTTGGTTGGGGATTCGTTGCAATCTATGATAGAAAAGTCCCAGTATTGAGAGGACCAAACAACTCTATGAACACTGGTCTAAAGATGACAATCTTAGGTTATCTTGCAACCATGTTTACTATTGGTGTTAACGAGATGTGGCACTTTTGGTTCGTCGAAGAAATCTTCGCAGTTCCAAACCACTGGATGTTCAACATGGGTGTCGTCGTAGCCTTCATGGGTGCTCTAGCTTATGTAGTTAGAGTCTATGCAAGACTCGTCGAATTAGGTGCAGAAACACCTGGTGAAAACCCATATGTTGCAGAAATGTACAAAATGGCCCTTGAGGGTAAATTGTACAGCAGATCCATACCATAATCAGGTACGATTTCCGTACTTTGTTTTTTTTATATCCCTACCTAGAGGTAGATCGACCTAGGTTCAGAATTGAAGAAAGACTTTAATAGATTCTGTCGAGTGTATATTCAATATGACACTTCCAAAAGGATTTGGTTCAGGTGGCGGTGGCGGAGCAGGATCTGCTGACGTCGAGAAAATGATTGGCCGTCGTGTTGAAAACATGACTGGAATGATCACCGCATCATATCTAGCAGCATGGCTCGCTACATTTGGTGGTACTGCAGCAGGATACTTCGTTTATCCTTGGGCATATCCAACCCCAAGCGGACATTATGCATTTATCGTCCTGACCATCATCGAAGCAATTGGTTACCTCTTCTGTGTCAAAGTAATGGAAGAAGGAACAACTAAGAAAAGTAACGGTATAGTTGGTGGAACCCTTGGTGGTACAACCATCGGAACAATACTTATCGTTATGTTCGTAGGTAAATAATCAAAAACAGTCCTCTAGGACTTTTTCCCTTTTATCTGTCCTCTAGTCACGGTTTCGTATGCACGATCTCGTGAATTTCCCAAATTTTTATATACTAACCATCAGGAGTATTTTCAATGGTCTGGCTTAGACGATGTACTCACTACTTGTTCATAGTAGTAGTCGCAGTCAATTCAACTCTGCTTACAATTAACGCAGGAGACTACATCTTCTATACTGATTGGGCCTGGACATCGTTTGTAGTATTCTCAATATCTCAAACATTGATGCTCGCTGTAGGTGCAGCATATTATCTGACCTTCACTGGAGTTCCAGGAACCGCAACGTATTATGCCCTTATCATGACAGTCTACACTTGGATTGCCAAAGGAGCATGGTTCGCATTAGGTTACCCATACGACTTTATTGTTACACCAGTTTGGCTACCGTCAGCAATGCTGTTGGACTTAGCATACTGGGCAACAAAGAAGAATAAGCACTCTCTGATACTATTTGGCGGAGTCTTAGTTGGAATGTCATTGCCACTATTCAACATGGTCAATTTGATCACTGTGGCAGACCCACTAGAGACTGCATTCAAGTATCCAAGACCAACGTTACCACCATACATGACTCCGATAGAGCCGCAGGTAGGTAAGTTCTATAACAGCCCAGTTGCACTTGGTGCAGGAGCTGGTGCAGTACTTGCATGTACTTTCACGGCTCTAGGTTGTAAACTAACAACCTGGACATACAGATGGATGGCCGCTTGGTCAAAGTGGGATTAAACAAACCCATTTCCTCTTTTCATTTTATTCGTTTTAGTTAGGCTGTGCCTTATTCGATGATTTTTTTCAAAAAACGAAATTTGTATTTAACCTATTGCCCATAAATCAACTAAATCTTCACACTTAGTGATCATAGATTCACTTGGCTAGAGAAAACCTCATTATGAAAGAAATGAGTCTTGGCACAAGAGTATCGACAAATTGCAGTATCTGAACCAAAGCCCTTTGTGAAATGGGTTGGAGGCAAAAGACAGCTTATGCAAGATTTAGAGAATAATTTCCCTAAACAATTTACCACATATCATGAACCCTTCCTTGGTGGTGGTGCTGTCATGTTCAATCTACTAACAAAAAAGCCTCAGTTGTCATGTAATGTTTCAGATTTCAATTCTGATCTAATTCTTGCATACGTGACAATCCGTGATAAATTAGAAAAATTAATCGAATCGTTAGAAAATCATTCAAAAAATTATCATAAAAATTCTACTGAATATTATTACGAAGTTCGAAAACAAGAACCAAAACAGCAGATTGAAAAAGTATCCCGATTGTTATTCCTCAACAAAACCTGCTTTAACGGATTATATCGTGTTAATAAAAAAGGCCAGTTTAATGTTCCATTAGGCAGATACACAAATCCAAATATTGTAAACAAAGAGAATCTGACCGCGGTAAGTAAAATTCTGCAATCCAAAAAAATCAAAATTTCTTGTAGGGATTTTGAGGCTGTTTTAGGTGATGCAAAAAAAGGAGATCTAGTATATTTTGACCCTCCATATCAGCCAGTAAGCAGCACTGCAAATTTCACAAGCTACACTCATCGTGATTTCACTGAAGACGATCTTGAGAGATTGGCTAAACTTGCCGATCAACTTCATTCCAAGGGATGCTATGTTTTGCTATCAAACTCTAATTCTAAAACAGTCAAAGATTTCTTCTCAAAGAAGTATTGGAAAATATCTTCAATTAATGTAAATCGCGCAATCAATTCTAATGCTCAGAAGAGAACTGGTCATAAAGAAATTATCATAAAAAATTACTAAAAGCTCCGAGCGGGATCTGAACCCACGACCTTTACATTACCAATGTAACGCTCTACCAGGCTGAGCTATCGGAGCATAAACTTTTCAATATTTGGAATCCTTATAATTCTTGATTGGATATGTTCTAACCCAACTGTTAAATTTCTCGCAAATTGTTGATTTTCTAGTGGAGGGGTAGTCAAGCCTGGCCAAAGAAAGCAATTATGCTTTTGGACACGCGGGACTTAAGATCATAATAATGGGTGATCCCGTCTCTCAGGAGTTCGAGGGTTCGAATCCCTCCCCCTCCACTTTATCGATGATTTCTGAGACCTTTGGAATTTAGTTTTTCATAAATTTCTGGTATTGACCAGACATAACCAATACAATGACAATCTTTTGCCTCACACAACTGGCAATATAGTTCCCCTCTTTGAAGAACAACTTCTGCAATCCTATTTTGAATATTATTTTTTACAATAACTCTATCTTCTTCAATTGAGATTAATTCTAATTTTGGAGCATACTTTGCAAATGTCTTGTCTTTTAACATGGAATCTTCTAGCATGTAAGTGATATAACCGGCGAAACTGTTGACGCCTTTCATTGTTAGTTTATCTTTGTTCTTTTCATAAACATCGTAGAACTTTTCATACACTTGTTCTGAAATTGTAATTGATTTGAATCCTGGTTTTGGCATTTTACCTTCTCTTACCGTACTTTGAAGTACCAAGTATATAATGTTTTTTCAGTAAAATTTGTCACCTTATGCGTAAATCATTTTTTATTAAAATTAGACTTTATACCATAGATATTTGATATTTTCATATGGCTCGCGGTTATGATGAAACAGAGGTAAAATTTCGTTTAATCAAATTATTACATTCTTCAAAATCAGGAATTTCAGGAGTTGAAATTTCTGAAAAACTTGGAATTAATCGTGTGACAATGTCTAAGTACCTAAACAAATTTGCAGCCGAAGGTACTATCACTCAAAAAGATATTGGAAATCTCAATCTATGGTTTGTTGATGATGATATTGAACAGCTTCATTTTCCAGATGACTATTTCATTGTACAAGAAAAATTTCTTTCAAATCTGATTGAATGTATGGAAAAACCAGTCTATAATTTGGTAAAAAATTGCATTAACTCAAAAGCCAAAATGGATAAAATCGTAACTGAAATCATTCTTCCTTCAATACCACAAATCCAAAAATTATTTGATGATGGAAAAATTGGAAAATCCGAACAGCAATTGATGAATGGGATTATTGCCAATTCAATTCAGATGATTACTCAACACTCTGGTAAATCAGAATCTGGAAAAAACACAATCATCTTATCTGCAGATCCTGAATCCTTGTTAATTTCTGAGGCTGCTGCTGCGGCATTTCGTTCCCAAAACTGGAATGTATTCTCAATTGGAGATATGTCCTCATCAATTGATGTCTTGTTTGATCTTGAATTACGAAAACTATTGTCAAAAACTTGGAAATCAAAAGAAGGCATTATGATAATTTTGATTTTTTCACAATCTGAAGAAGGTCTCAAATTCTTTTCTGATTCTTTTTACTCAGTCAAAGAAAAATCTGAAAATAATCTGTTTATTGCATTATCTGGAAAAACTGGAAAGAAGGTAAAAATCAAAGCAGACTTATCTTCTCCAAAACTTGAAGAAATTCTTCAATGGTCAAACACCAAATTTGAAAATATTTAGTAAATTAATGGGCCCGATGAGATTCGAACTCATGGCCTTTCGATTATCAGTCGAACGCTCTAGCCAAGCTGAGCTACGAGCCCTCGAAAATTTTCGAGGATTTGGTCATTTAAGTTTGCTGTTCTTTCCACTTAATTGAACAACCTATTGAAGGGTCAAAATCTTTTTCAATTTTTTCACCATTTAGGAACTTTTCAATATTGTTTATCATAACTTTCTCAGAAACTTCTGCCTCTGGATTCATTGCATCATCAATACGTCCATGAAAAATCAATTTTTTCTCAGAGTCAAATAAGAATGGATCTGGGGTACAAACTGCACCATATTTCTTTGCAATCTCTTGAGTTTCATCCACTAAATAATCAATTTCTAGACCTTTCTCTTTTGCAACAGCTTTCATACTCTCAAAATCATCATCTGGGTATTTGACTGAATCATTACTGTTTATTCCTACTATCGAAATATCGTTTTTGAATTTATCATGTAATTCTTTTATTGCATCAATCTTTGCTTTGACAAATGGGCAGTGATTACACATGAATATTACCAATAATCCTTTTTTTGAATAATCTTCTAGAGAATGCATTTTATCATCAATCCCTTTTAGACTGAATCCTGGTGCAACATCTCCAGTTTTTAATGAAATAACTGATTCCATTTTTGCCATAGAAAAATCAATTTGTACAGCAAATAAAAGGATTACAAATATTCTAAAAGACAACAATTAAACTCTCATAATTATTCAAGCAGTTAATGGGCTTGTAGTTCAGACTGGTAGAATACTCGCCTTGCACGCGAGGGGTCCTGGGTTCAAATCCCAGCGAGTCCACCATTATCTCTCATCCGATCACTTTCGAATATCGACTTCGAAGATGGATTTAAATATCATTGATTTGGCAAAATTACTATGGCAGGTTATGAAGCCTCAATAGCAGTTTGGATTCCACTAATTGTTGGTTTAGCACCGGGACTAGTTTACTGGTTCGCAATTACTGGAATGCGAAAAAGAAGATAATCTTCTAAAAACTTCTTTTTACTTATTTTATTTTTCTCTAATTCAATATTATTGAAAAATTTCTTTCTCTAAAACGAGAGTTTATTTTTTAAAAGAACAATAACTATACGTGCAGTTCAAGTTAGTCGCAATGGGTGGAACATTTGATATTATCCATATTGGGCATCTAAGTTTAATTGAAAAGGCAGCTTCAATATCTGAGAAAGTAATAATTGGCCTCACCTCAGATTCTCTTGCTACTAAAAACGGCAAAAATCTAAGAAATAATTTTGAAACAAGACTGAACAACTTGAAAAAAACTCTAACTGAAAAATTCTCTGATTCATTATTTGAAATTGCAAGATTAGATGATGATTTTGGCCCTGCAGTTATCAAAGGTGAAGTTGATGCATTAGTAGTAAGTGAAGAGACTAGCAAGAAAGGTGATATTCTTAATGCAAAAAGAAATGATCTAGGTCTATCTCATGTTGAAATCATAATCGTGCCTATGAAATTAGCGTCTGATGGAGAAAGAATCTCTTCAACACGTATACGAAATGCCGAAATTGATGCTTCCGGGAATGTCATAGTTGACTAATCACTGCTCATAAATTGAGTTATCCTGATAAAACAAAAATCTCCAAGACTAGGCTGTGTCTATAATTCATCCATTACTACAAAAACTTCAAAATGATGTTCAACAATTACAGCAAGGATTACAACCTGACCACCTCTCATTTTGGTACCAAAAAATTATTGGTGAAACAAAAGAAATGGCACCTCCATGGTTACAAGATAAAATCAATGTAAAACAGGATCCAATCCTTCCGATGAAATTCAATCTTGATATATCAAAACGAGCTGTTAGATATTTTGTGATTGCTGTTGAAAATAATCTTCCAAATATGCCTTATTCTACTCAGATGTATTTTTTGAAGGTTCAAGAAATTCTAAGCTTTGAGATGGACAAGTCACTAGTTTAGTTCTTCTTTAACAATTCCAACTCGTTCTTCATCAGTTGATGTACCGGCAATCTTACTTTTCTTCTCAATTACTGACTGCATAAAATCTGTAAATTTTACAACCTCATCTTTATCTTTTAAAACTACACTATGTGCTGATTTGTCTTTTATTGAAATTACAATCTCTGTTCCAAAAACGTCTATAATTTCTGTGATGAATGTTTCATTTCCTTCTTTGACAAAAATCAAACTGGCCAATTTCTGTGCTTCATATTTGTCTTCAGCGACAATCTCTACTCTATTCATCTGATAACAAAAATTTTGATAAGCTCTTTTTAGCCTCTTCTCTTTTCTGTTGATGAATTTTCAAAAATGAATTAATTTTTTCTATTAGAATTGCTTTTAATTCTCCTGTTAACATTTTTCCTGATTTGTAATCATCATAAATCTTCTTTAATTTCTCATCATCTGGCTCAAAGAATATTCTTAGATACTGAAATGATACGTCGATATCTGGATTTCCTCCCAACTCTCTATGTTTTTCAATATCCACCTGTCCACCAGAAAAACCATACTTGTTGATTTTCTTTTTTACTTCTTCAGGAGAGTCTGTAGTGTAAATTGTACTTTTTTGGTCTGATGCAGACATCTTTCCACCTGGACCTGTTAAAGATGGAATCATAATATTATGAATTAAAGCTGGTTTTGGTTTGTTTATCTTTGGTGCAACATCGCGTGTTATTCTAAAGTGTGGATCTTGGTCAACACCTAATGGAATTAACACAGGTAAATCCTCAATAAAACAAGGTGCAGATTGTAATGATGTGTAAAAAATCATCCCAACATTTGTATCATTTGTAAATCCAAATACTGCTTTAGTATTAGAAAAATTAATCTTTTTTGCAACCTGTGCTGCAATTGGATATAATTTTTTGATATTTTGTGTATTGATAATAATTTTTGTTTTCTCTGGATTAAAACCAAGTGCAATGAAATCTAATGCATTTTCTAATGCAAAATTATTTGTATCTTCTAAAGTCAAATCTGATTTTGTATAAAATTTCTCATCATCAGTTAACTGAAAGTAGATGTTAACATCAAATTTTTCTTGTAACCATTTTGCAAAAACCCATGGTACTAGATGACCAATGTGTGTGTTACCTGATGGTCCTCTGCCTGTATACAAAAAGAATTTTTCTCCTTTTTCAAAATTGTCTAAAATCAAATTTAGATCCCTATGTGAAAAGAAAATTCCTCGTCTTAACATGAAATGATCTTCTCCTGTAATTTGCTTCATTTTTGATAGAATTTCTGGAGAAATCTTCTGTGTTCCAAACTGTTTGATTAATTTCTCATAATCTATGTCACCTTCAACATTCCATGGAGTAACGACAAATTCATCTGATGACATTCAAGTT
>LULH01000171.1_pt1 | contig 20792 bp, 20 predicted proteins | sample 728201 | NCBI WGS metagenome assembly LULH01 (sample SAMN03860294, study PRJNA289734) | marine metagenome | biome: seawater column; feature: ocean; material: water; isolation source: Red Sea water column Station 169 - depth 100m | place: Saudi Arabia: Red Sea | collected 2011-10-15 | depth 100 m
TTTCTTTTAAACTTTTCTTCTTTTAAAGAGGTTATTAATTGTTTTTGCATACGTGGTGTTAGTATGTTCATTAATTGTTCTAATGATTTCTCATCTATTCCGATTGAGTTATCATTGTTATAGATCATTTTAGAATTAGTCATAATTTAGAATTGAATTGGTTTGCGTGGTCTGTTAATTGTGGTTGGCAGTTTAGTATATCTAACTGTCATTAACTGAGGTTTGCATTGATGTTGTAGTCTATCAATGTCTGCTTGTAGTTGTTGTAAATAGTTCATAGTGTTTAATTGCTATATTATTATAATAGCATGTAATGAGTAAAAAGTCAAGTGTTGTTTACATTCTGTTACATTTATCTTCAAACAATTTACGAGCGTTTCTCTCAAGTGCATACTGCACACCTAAATGATTCTCAATCATTGCGAACATTGGAGCAGTTAAGTTATTAGATTTACAAAAACTTTCTATTGCTTCTTCATAGCATGTTTCTAGCAGCTCGTCATTTACTGGATGGCTCATAAGGTTGACCTCTGATTGTTTATATTATTATAATAGCAGCATCTGTTGGTTATGTCAACTGTGCTTTACATTGTGTAACATTATAATCGCAACAGATGGGCGGTCGCAAGTGTCTCAATGTAAGACACCGCTCGTGCTTCGCACTCGCTCCCCCCTCGCATGCCGCCGAGCGAGCGAAGCGAGCGGAGCTTATTGATAATGATTCGCAATAAGGCGGCTTGGCACCGGAAAAAAAAAGCGAGCGAAGCGAGCGGCACGGTTTTCCGTACCCCCAATGGGGGTTGACAACGCCGCCAGAATATCGCATAGGTCAGACAAAATTATGTCATTTTTTTAGGGTAAAGTCTGTTTATTTTATCTTGTTGTTCCTGTTCAGCCTGTTTTACATAGTCTACCATCGGCCATCTGTTAAGTTTAAGTGCAGCCATGTATTTTTGTATATAATTCATGTCAAAAAAGTAGGACCATCCTTATCATTATCCTTAAAACTTGCCCAAGGTGAGGTAATAGATATACTACCATCCTCATGTTCCACAACCTTAGGTTTAACTTCCTCTTCCTCAGTTGCTTCCTTGTAATTCTTTATAGCCTCGTCTACTGTAAGCTTAGTTTTCCAAGTTATATAGCGTTCTTCTAGTCCAATTAGAAATCCTAGCACTAAAAAGCCTAACCACGGCGGATTTTTAAATTTACTGTGGATATCTTGGAATATCCGAAGCTTTAAAGTTGGTTTCTGCATAATCTTTGTTAAATTGAGCTAATCCTTGGTCAGTTAGTACATGTTTGTACATTTTATCAAATATTGCCGGAGGTAAAGTGCATATATCGGCACCATATCGAAATGCTTGGCTTACTGAGGGTACATCACGTATAGATGCAGCCAATATCTGTGTACAAGGCATATGTAAAGCAAATATATCAGCAATTAGCTTCAATCCGTCTACTGAATTGTCATTTAACCTGCCAACAAACGGCGAAATGTACCTAGCACCTGCCAAACTGGCTAATATTGCCTGTGCCGGACTAAATACTAAGGTTACGTTCGTTCTAATTTTTTGATCATTTAGAAGCATACACGCTCTTAGTCCTTCTTCGGTACACGGTAACTTTATGGTTGCAGTTTCGTAGTTATCTGCCGCAGTTATACCTTCTTCGTACATTTGTATTGCTGTATCTGCAACAACTTCTATGCTAACGTCAGTTATATAGTCTAAGTTGTCTAGTTGACGGTATACATCCGAAGGTCTACGTCCACTTTTTCTTATTAAGGTAGGGTTAGTGGTAACACCGCTAATTAATCCAGTATCAATACGTCTTGCGACTTCATTAACATCTGCTGTATCTAAAAATATTTTCATAGTAGGGTAGAGTAAGTTGGTGGTAGTGTTATAAGTATGTCCATTAAGGGGAAATAAGTATAGAGAGGAAGTGTTGTCTGTTAGGACGACATCTTCCTCATAGGGGTCGGGTCCACCCTTCCCTTCCCCTGTATACGGTGGAACTCGGTCAGATCCAAGTAGGGGTACCCTTTCCTGAATTGATGCCTCTAGCGGCTCTACGCTGCTCTAGATTCATACCTAAGACCATGTGGTTAGCTGCTGATTGAGGATCATCTTTCCAAGTATCTAGGATGTCTTGAAACTCTTCCCGTTCTCTAAGTTTTACTTGTTCGTATGCTGAAATTGCTAGTGCGTCCGTGTAGTACTTTACACCCATTGCTAGGACGTCAAGTCTATCATCATGTTTAACTGCACCTTTTTCCCGGCACATACGGCTCATCTGGTAAAAGAGCATATATAAGAGCCTACTTTCAGGTGCACAGTCTTTGTTGGAGGAATAGTCCCAATCAATGACACTACGATTAACAATAAGGCGGTGTTGGTTAAGCACAGGCTCAAGACTATCAATGATCCTGTCTTCTTTCCTAACATTTGCTCTAATCTCTTCCACAAATATGTTTTGCTTCGTCTGTTGAAGATGTTTCCTAAATAATTCACTTACTATACCATCTCCAAAGTTTGTCTCTATTACTAACGAGGTTGCGTTGTATTTCTTACATCCACGTAGTATGTCTAATAATGTTTTGTCGCTGTAGCCATCCCTGTATGCCCTCATCTCGTGTAGATATATAAATCCGTTACGTTGGGATAGGTAGCATGCTGCAGTCTCGTCTGAGCCTCGTCCAGAGGGGTCTACGGCACAAATAGTTTCTGTGTATGGACCCCATTCGCCCTGCAGTTGCATTGGCTTATAAAAATAGTCTCCCGGTAGACCAACTGTCGGTAACTCTTTAATTACGTTAACAGGATCTGAACACCAGACGATTGCATCAGGTGCTTCCTTAGGGTTAACGCTAGTTACTATAAGATCAGCCATTTTAAGTGGAAACTTTTCAGCATCACTAAGGGAAGTGTCTAACATAAACTGTAACATAAAGTTAGACCTACCCATAGATGCTTCACGATCTAATAGGTCTTCTGCACCAAATCTATCAGGGTCGGTAACTTCCCAAGCATCAGCACCTGCATCTATGTCTTCTTGTAGCTGTGGAGCTAAGAGTCCTTCGTAGTTTGCAAGTGATCTTGGGTATCTTGCCGGCCAAACAAATGGTCGATAACTCCGCTCTGCCAACTTACGATAAACAGTAAAAGTAGTCTGAGGAGTCCCGAGATACATAATACGGCTATCGTCTTTCAGATCATAAGATCTGCTCGGCTTCCGGTTAGCTGTCCAGTTATTCCCACCGATTTTACGCTTGGTGCTTGGTGAGGTGAGCAGTTTACGTCGAAACTGATGCGACTCCAACGAGAATCTTCCGATTTGGGTTGTAGATGCTTTAGCCATGGTGTTTCTATGATAAGTTTTTGTAAAAAGATTGACATGTTATCTGCACGTTCTTTAGACGCAGAGATAATCATTATTTTCTTTTCTGGGTTCTTAAATAAAGTCCAAAGCACAAAAGCACCAGTAATCCAAGATTTACCAACACCTCGAAAGGCTTGGATCTGTAATCGTTTTGGTCCATGTTGTAAATAGTCAGCTATGGCGTATTGTGCTCTAGTAGGTTGGGGAAGATCTAGCTGATCCCACAAAGCTTGCAAGAACAGCTTAAAGTCTTCTTGTAAAGATGTTAAAACGTCTGTCATTGGTATTGCTTTATCAATAGCTCTTAATTGAGCAGGTTTAACTACTTGATTTTCTCGTTTACTTAACTTTTGTACATTTTTAGGATCGTTACCTAACGCAACTCCTGCTTTTTTAAATCGTTTAAAATATGCTTTACGTTGTGCTGGAGTCATATCTCTAACTGCGTTAGCAACTCTAGCTATTTCAACAATATGATCACCATCCATACCTTCAGCAGCAGCTTGAGCCATTATTCTAGAAAATGCTTGTTTTTCTGCTGGTGTAAGAGTAGGATCTGTAGCTAACATTTCATTTATTTTACGTCTATCACCTTCTGATGTTTTACCACGTCCAGAAGTTTTTCTTACTTCAACTTTAGTTGTTCTTCCGTGAGGTGCAGTATCTGAACCATAATTACGTATTTGAGTTGGTATACCAGCTTCATCTACAAATTTAGTAGTACCTGCCATAACTGCTTCTTCATATGATCTTGCACCTTGGTCAAAACTTTTATCTGCTAATTGTGGAGGAACTGGACCTTGTAAAGTACGTGGAGTGTTTTTAGCACCATATAATCCTCCACCTTTAGGAGGGTTTAATCCTGCTGTTCTTAAATTCTGCATCGCATCGGGTCTAGTATATCCACGTACAACTCTTGTTTGTTCTGCAACTCCATCTTGATATTTTTGAGATGCAAATAATGTTTTAGTCATATTACTAAGAGATTCAATAGCAGATTCATCACCTGCCGTGCAAGTTTAGGCAGAATACCTTCTTTAGCAAACTTTTTAAGAGTCTGCTGTCCAAGTTCAATGGCGGCTTTTGCTAAGACTTTTCCAGCCATGTTTACCTCCTAATAACGACCTGTTCTAGCAAGTTTTCTTTTTTGAAATTTTGTTAAAGGTTTTTTGTTTTTATTTGTTTTTACTTTTAACTTTTCTTTTTTAGCTTTTTTAAAATCTGCGTTTCTTTTTTTAGCTCTATCACGCATAGCCTTTTCATTTTCAGCTTTAACGTCAGCAATAGTTTTACCTGCTGCAATACGTTTTTTAGCAGCTAATTGAGCTTTTGTATAAGTTTTACCTTTTTTAAGACCTAACTTTTTGTTTTCTTTTTCTTTTTTTTGTTTGTTTACTACCTTTTTGATAGTCTTGTCTTTTTTAATAGACGAACCGCCAAATGCATATCCCATGGTTATTTAGTGATGTAAAGTTTACTTTTGTTTTTTTTACGTGGTCTTGCACGATTAGCAGATGGACTTTCTAATCCATGCTTGCCTTTGCCATACATATTATGGGAAGCGTCTTTGCCATCACCATTACCATATGTACCCATTTTACGATTTAACTCAACAGCTTTTCTAGCAATCTCATTACCTTTGCCGTTTTTGTTATATCGTTTTTGTTGTGCAATCCTACGTTTGTTAGCTGCAGGATTAGCATCATAATACTTTTGTGTCTTACCTTTTGCCATACATCCTCCGAGTTATTAACTCTGGATCTACTTTAGGTATTAAGTTGTTTAACTTATCTAATGGGTTTCCATCATAGGCTACACCGCTAATGTCATTAGCTTTTAGCCAGTCACAAGCTGCTTTTAAATCTTGTGTGGTTGCCTCGCCATTACGGACTCTGTTAAGAAATTCCGTAGTAACAAGGTTATGCAGTTCATTAAACTGCTCTTCGTTAGCTTTGTTCATTTTAATTTATATGAGACAGGATCACGTGCTCCCGGTCAGGATTATATCCAAACGTTGCTCGCATCCAATCAAGCCAATTTCTACTACCTTTTTCCTGATTACATCGACGACACGACGGTACAACATTAGCTGTGACATCTTTGCCACCTTTACATTTTGGTCGAACGTGGTCGATTGTAAGATTGTGTAATTCATGTAATTCTCCGCAATAAACGCATGTACAGTTGAAGTGCTCTTTGATAGCTCTTCTCCAGAGCTTCTTTGCATCAGGACTTCTATTTAGATGATATAAAGATCTTAGTTTCGATGAATTCTACCGCTTGGTCATCAAGCTGATTATCTGTGGTAGCTACTAGCTTTTTAAGGACATCTACAATGAGCCTTTTAACTGAGTCAGACTTAGCAAAAGCTAAAATAATTGGTTTGAGTAAAGTAATCATTTTTTCTTAGGGGGTATTAATGAAGAGATAGGTACGATGTCCGAACACATATGATATACACGTGTTCCGGGACGGATAGTAAATCCTTTTTGCATTAGCTCTGCACATTTTAATGCACGAACTAATTCGTAATCTAATCTCATTTTTTCTTCTTGACGTTTAGCTATCTCTTTACATTGTTTAAGACCTTTTTTATCTAAAGGAACCATAAAACTTATTTGAAATCCCCAGTTCTCATTTAACTGATAACTAGAAGGGTATAAGTTTCTTGTATCTTCATCCGCAGAATACGGATTAACATGGCTTCCCATATAAAAAGGACTAAACGTCATTGTTGATCCATTACATTGAATAGATGGACCATAAGACTGCCGTGACGAAGCTCCATTGTTCTGAAATTGCACGGCACTATTTGTAACATTTCCTGTCGCTGCGGCGACTGGATTTGCACTATTATTAGTATCTCCTGCTACTACTGGACTTACTGAGAGAATACAGAGAGTGAAGTAGTAGTAGAGTTTATTGTATAATTTCTTGTAGTATCCCATTGTTCAACTAATCCAGCAGCTCTAGTTGTTGTCTCTAATGACCAAGGTAATGCGGTATCAGTTACAGTAAATACTGCATCTCCACCAGCAATACCAGCACTAGCTGATGCTGTAATATTACTACCGTTCCACGTGTTCACTTCAGCTCCAAAAACCTGACGTTGTTCTACCTCGGTTATAGTTTGAACTGTAGTGGTCGTTGAGTTCATACTCCCTGTTGTGAACTGGGGAGTGACAGTATTGGCTCTAGCTATGCTGGGTGATAACAGAGCTAAAAGCAGAATAAATTTTTTCATGCTTTTGGTTTGTCAATTTTTTTATTCATTGGGCAGTTTACTGGACCTTTAGTACCACCATTTTTCCCCGTAGTCAAACCAAAAGTCGCAAGTGCACCGGTAAATACTGATGCAACAAAAGTTATATCAGAGTTACCAGATTTCTTTACCATCGGTATATCTACGTAATTCATAGTAATAATAAACCCAGACCAGACAACTACACCTAATCTAACAAAGGTACCTAAGATTTCTATTTGATGCTCTTTATCTTCAGCAGCATCTTTTAGTTTACTTATTATGCCTTTTGGTTTTTCTGGCTTAATTTCTTCCATGTTGTTTTTAATATAGGTTTAAGTGCAGTTACGACCCATTTAAAAGCTGCAGTAGCTGTAAGGGTGGCTGCAACAGAAACTACTGCAGTTGTACCAGCAGTAATTAATATTTCATTTTCAGGTACTGGTAATTTTATATCTAATACTGGTATATCTACTTTTCTTATTCCGGTATCTGTTTCTTCTGTTGCCTCAGGTTCTGTACCTTGAGGTCGTCTTAAATCACTAGGAGGTACAACTAATGGTACATAACTTGGTACGTTAGCTGTAGGTAAAGGTATAGATATTGTTTTTATATTATCTACCGGTGGAATTACTATGGTGGGTATTTCCACTAGAAACTTGCAATCCTAAATCCACCAAACCAACATCCTACATCTTCGGTAGGTTCAGTACCACTATTTCCAAGATTATGATATACTCTTGCTTCGATATAATCTCCAGCATCTAATTTATAAATACCATTTAACGCAGCACCCCATGTATTTATATTGTTGCTAGATATATGACTTTGCCTAGCTTGACTAAATGGTCCTATAGCAGAACCATTTTTAAAAAAACGTAAACGAACATAATCATTTTCATCCAAATCTTCCATTGCAGCATTAGCAGTTAAAAAATAAAGACCAGCACCATCATTTGGAACTGTAAATTTTCCAGTAGCCTCTGCAAAATGACCTCCTTCGCCAGCTATAGCACCATGATTATTAGAACCCATATTTACTAAAGCTGTCCATGTTCCAGATGTCACATCGTGGCTGGTGTCTTGGTTACCCCAGAATGCTGGATAGTTAGGACCTTTGTTATGAGCAAGATCGTAGTTTGTTTCATATCCAGTAACACGTCCTGATCCAATTCTTATATTGAAAAGATCATTTTGTAAACCTTTAGATCCTGAAGTAGAACTATGATCTCCAGTAATATAAAAATTATCTATTGAGCCGGAAGCTTCAGGAGTAGCAGAAGAACCTTGAAAATGAACACCATCTTTTGGTCCACCTTGTATTATTAGTCCATCAACATTTATGTGATCTAATATAGTAGATGTAACATAAAATCCAACCGCAGCATCCTTAAATCCATTAATACTTAAATTATTAAAACTTACGTTTTGAGCACCTAAATATACACGAACTACGCTGGTCATATTAGATTGACCATTAGCAAGACTATAATCTCCAGCTATATCATTTGTACCTTCATTAACTACAATATTATTAAGAACAACATTTTCATAAGCATAAACCATTACTGCCTCTTCTACTGCTTGAACAGCATTACTTTCTTCAGTTTTTACTGATCTTGGTGCAATAATTTGTACGTTAGATACTGATACATTTTTAGCAGTAGGACTTCCACCTGTATATGTAATACTTCCTGTTTTAATTTGACCAGCAGGGTTGGTAATAGTACCACCACCAGTAGAAGTATTTGCCCAAAGTTCACCCCAACTTAAATGTTTGATATCTAAACCTTGAGCACAGTTAATTATTCTTACTCCATCTACCGTTACGTTGTAAGGAGCTGGTGAGTAACGATGACCTTTAATTTGTATACCTTTGACACCTCCAAGAGCTGTACAATCTGTAATTGTTACATTTCTACTGCCATCATCTATTTCATAACAATTAGAATTAGTTCCAACAAGTTTTCCACAAGGATATTCTGAAGTACATCCTGTAATCAAAACTTCACTAGAAAAGTGAGTTGTAATATTATCATCACCAGCACCTTTAGCATAACAATTTTGTATTGTTACCTGTCTAGAACCTTGATCTTGAATAACGGTACAACTTTGATTAGTATGACTACTTGTAGTTTCCGTAGTAACAGTAAAAGTATTAGCATCTGCTACTGTTTGAATTTCGTATACTCCATCATGGGATGTACCAGTAACATCTAAATAAACTCTATCTCCAACACTAAAACCATGTGAAGTTAACGTTACAGTAAGGGTGTAGCTTGATCCAGTTGAAGTACCTGTGCGACTTACTGTGTCATAAATTTGTGGAGTTGCTATAGAAGTAGCTAAGTTAGTAACATCTTCAAAATCACTTTCATTAACAGCAGTACTGCTTCTGTATTTAGGAGAACTTACATCTATACAATGTTTGTAAGCATCTAAAGCTCTAACATTATTAATTAATACGTTTTCACTAAAACATATACTTAACGTACAACCCCAATGATCTTGATAAGCATCACCACCTAAACTTGTATCATCAATTATAGAATCAGCTGGGTAAGAACCAGCACTTACAGAATGACGTGCCTTGTTAAAGTCCAACGTCATGTTTTCAATTATTATATTTTTCTTTTTATCGTTTCTTTGTCCTGTACGAACTAAAGTTGTTCTTGGTTCAATAGAACTGTTCATTTTAATAATACTTAGTTCCCCAGATCCTACAAAATGTGTATTACTAGGAACAACAAGAGTATCGTGAACTATGTATGTTCCAGCAGGTAAATATAATTTAGCAGTACCTGCAGCTGCGTTAAGAGCGTTTTGAAGAGCTGTCGTATCATTAGTACTTCCATCACCTGTTGCTCCAAAATCTTTAACAGAAAAAGTGTCAGCAAAATTATTAGATAAAGTTCTAACTGAGGCACCTGTTCCGGTTTGTTTGTATTTTACTTGTGTTAATACCATTAATCAGCCTCCTCTGCTGTATTTCCCTCTGCTACCCATTCTAGGTACTCTTGATATAAACTACTTTCTGGGTTAAAGTTAATAGTGTATTTTACATTGCCTTTAGTAGTAGTCACTTTATTAATGACCCCTGTGTCAACGTTTTTAATGAGTTTGTAATTTGCCATAATTAAAGTTCTGCTGTAAAACCTATTCTAGCGGCAGCATTGTTAAGCCTAAATAAACAAGCTTGCCCTACTGTTAATCCAGACACGTCATCAGTTAAATTGATCTCTGCCATATTAGGTCGCTCGTTAGCAGTACCCACAGTGTCAGGATAGTCATTTACTCCATTACCTTGAAATACTCTAAAGTAGTCTGTTCCACCAACCTCGTAATTATCAGGTACTGTACGCATTGTAACTGGAAAATGAATAACGGCTCTTGCACTGGTTGTTTGATAAGCAAATGCTAGTGCAACAGTAGCAGTTGAAGAGTCAGCACCAGAAGCTGCCATATAAAAATACCTCTGACATAAAGCAAGCTCTTGTGCAAATGACCTATGCTCAAAATCTGTTGCCACGCTGCCTACTTCTAATTGCACTCCCGTAATTTCAAATGTTGCATCATTTGTTGTGTACCAAGTTGAAGTATAATCTGGCATTCTCGCACTAGATGAATATGCACCCCAAGTATTTAAAGAGACACCTGAGTCTGTAAAAGCTGTTCCAAAAAATGGTGATATATTTACTTCTAATCCTTGGTCCGCATTATTATCAAACTGTAAATTAGAATTTCCAGGAATTGTTTTAGTGATTTTTGTCCAAGTATCAGCAGTTAAAGAACCAGTTTCAAAAGCATATCTTTGTTCTGTACCATCTTTAGTTCTTAAATAACCATAGAAATTTTGTGCAACACTTGATTTACACCAAAAAGAAAATGTTATAAAACTTGAACTTGATGTATAATTCCAACCACTACTTGCAAGATCCTGAGCTTCTAATCTAGTTTGTATTTGGACACTATCATCTGTACCTGCACCACTTGTTTGATTTCCGTTTGTTTGTTTAAGTGCTTTTCTAAAACCTAAACTGTAAGGTGTTGTTCCACTCGCTACATCAACCTGTGCACCAGTAACATTTTCATCTGTGCCCCCAAAAAAACTCGCAAATCTATCAACACTCCCATAACCAGATGTTGTAGATGTTGTACCACGTTGAGCCACTAGCATAGCTCCGTTGACTATTAAATTACGATTAGAAACTGGAAAATTAAGTTTTGCTTGTGTTACTGCTTCATCTGCTAACTGGGTTGTGCCAACAGCACTATTAGCCATCTTTCCACCAGTTATTTGACCATTTGATATTTTGGCATTACTAATAGCTCCATCACCTATTTTTGCATTTGTAACTGCATCATCTGCAATCTTATCTGTGGTAACTGCTCCACTTGCAATTTTAGCTGAACTAACTGTACCATCTCCCGGTGTAGGAACGGTTACAGCAGATCCTATTTGTATGATAAATACTTCATCTCCAGTATTTAAATTCGCACCAAATACAATAGTATTACCATCTACAATAGCAAAACCTTCTGAAGGTGCAGAAGTCCCTGTATTAGCTTTTTGTATTACACCATTAATTGAAACTATTAATTGAGCTGCAGTTGTTACAGCAGCAGCTGATCCAGAATTACTACTTTCACGTAAGTCGTATGTAGCTATACTACCATTTAAGGTAGGTGCTCCACTACCACCAGCTGGACATAAAAATAAATATTTAAAATCACCAGTTGATGTAACTTCTCCCCAAGATGAACCATCATAGACCTTCATCTTATTAGCGTTTGTGTCAAATACTAAGTCACCTTCATCATTATTAGATCCGGGTTCTCCAGCATTTACACGATAACGAGCATTAAAATCATTAATATCATCAGAAAGTTGTTTAACATCTGTTTCAGCTGCTAATAATTTATGATAATTATATATATTACTAGATCCAGTAGATGAAACCATTAAACCTACACCAGAGGCTAATGTTTCTCCATATAGACTAGAAGGGAAATTATTAATTGTTACGTTGTCAGATCCATTACCTGCAGTTCTTGCAGTAGTAGATGTTCCACTACCACTAACTACAATTCCAGCTGCATCAGAAATACTAATTACAACTCCAGAACCGGGTTGAGATGTTGGGAAGTTATCTTCATCTGCTATAACTTCAAGACCACCAATAGGTGCAATTTGTGCTGCAACATAGTCTACAACAGCTCCAGATGTTGGTAATTGTACATCACTATTAGATATACTTGTTGATCTTAAATCACTATGTAACTTAAGCAATGTAACATTACCAGAAGATATTTTAGAACTTGTTACTGCACTATCTAAAATTTTAGATTCTGTTACTGAGTTAGAAGCAAGTTTTGCATCTGTAACTTGTGCTCCACCTATATGAGCTGTATCAATAGATTCGTCTACATAATGTTCAGAATCTATACTGTCGTCAGCTATCTTTGCATTAGTTACCGCATCAGCACCAAGAGCTGTAGTATCTACAGAACCTGCTGCATAATGTTCAGCATCAATAGAGTCAGCTGCTAGATGTTCAGAATCTACAGCGTTATCAGCTATCTTAGCTCCAGTAATTGCGTCTGCTGCAATCTTAGCTGTAGTTACATTTAAGTCTGTAATCTTTACAGTAGTTACTGCATCAGATGCTAAATCATCAGCAACAATAGTACCATTAACAATTTTTGCAGATGTAATTTGACTGTCAGCTATGTGAGCTGTATCAATAGACCCATCAACATAATGCTCTGAGTTAATAGAGTCGTCGGCTATTTTTGTACCGTTAACTGCGTCAGCTGCAATCATAGCAGTTGCTACTGTTCCTGTATCTCCAGTTGTTACGACTGTACCTGTGGTATCAGGAAGAGTAATAGTTTTGTCCGAAGTAGCATTAGCTGCTGTTAATGTAGTTTCATGTGCATCATCTGCAGAACCTTCAAACTTAATACTAATATTTTGACCTAATTGCAAGTCACCAGTCATAACTGATGAACCAGTCGTTGACATCTTAGTTTCATCATACTCCATTGCTTTACGCATTAATTGAAGTTGATTATTATTAAGGTCGTCAGATGTAACGGATGATCCGGGTTGATAAGTTGCTCTTGGTGTAGGAGAACCTAAATCAGTTTCAGGTCTTATAGTTATAGTTCCACTAGATAAATCAGCTCCACCTATATGTACGGTTTTAGCTGATGTATCTACTGTATATTCTCGGGGTGAGGCGGATTCATTTATGGTAGAAGCAGTAAATGTTAATGGAGCACCATCTAACAATACTATTACTTCTGTACCTTTAAATACATCAAAACTCCCTGAGTAGCTAAATGTATTTGCAGTTCCCGTATTTTGGGAATATGTTTTTGTTACTTTTGTATGTGCCATTTAGTTCTTAGGGAAGTTGTTTATAGTCTTTCTAGGAAAACTTAACTCTAGAATTTCATTACGATTTTCTCTAGTACGAGTTGTGTGTCCATCTTTTTTAGCTTTTAACTTTTGAATATCAGAATAAGCAGGGTGAGTAGATTCATTTATTTTTGCCCAAGCTTTAGATCTAGCTTGATTCATAATAGAATTTATATTAGTATTATGTGGATATGTATTAGGATTAATATCATATGCAGCTGGATTATTTACATTACTTCTCATTTCTGCCATAGATTTTTTAATATCTGGTTGATTAGCTAAATAATCTAACGCAGCTTCTACATTTTTAAATTTCTTACCACGATAATAAATTGGAACTGTACCTATAGCATTTTGAAAATGTGATCTAACTCTTGCATCTTTAACAAACGAATAACCACCATAAGCATATGTAGTAGACTTTAGATCATAATTACTATCTAATAATAATTTACGTCCCGGTGAACCACTTCTAATATCCATTTGAATAGGAGAAATAGCATTAAAAGATCTACCTACAATATTCCAATTTTTAATTGGTTTACCATTTAATAAATCATGTTTAGCCGGTAATGCTTCTGTACCTGTTAATGGAGCTAATGCTTCACTAGCTAAGTTTCTATTTCTAATAGAGTCCCACATACTAGAATTTAATTCTTTCATGTGTGGATTAATCCATTTACCAAACTCATTTCTCATACCAGCTAATGGTACACTATTGTTAAATATGTTAGCAATAGCTTTATTACTTGCAGGACCGATCGGATTTTGTGCAATTTGCATTAATTGATCTAAACCAGACATATAAGTTTTACCTTGTAAACCTCTACCAATAACAAATGCAGCTGCTTGTAATCTTTTTTCTGCCCATTCAGATCCCATTAATTCCATATTATCACCAATATCAGCAATAGCAGAGAATATAATGTTATAAGGTTCTAAAGATCTATAATCAAATCCTACATCTCCTACATAAATATGATTAGGTTTCCAACCAGCATTTATCCAATTTTGTTTAAGTTGTTTATCTGCTGGACCATTACCTGTTAATTGCCCACCTAAATATAAACCACTAACTGTAGATACAACAGTAGCTCCTACTGCTTGTCTACCGGCAAATAGATTTCTAGCATTAGCTAAATCAGCATGATTTTCAATTCCATACTTAGCTAAATCAGAAAAGTCATCACCTGTATGTTTTAAAATATCAATAGATTCTTTATGTAATGCTCCTAATAATGGAGTGTTTTTATAAGTAAAATTTAAACCATTAATACCAGTTCTAGCAAATAGATAGAAAGGTTTAATTAAAGGAACATCATTAAACACTTTATCTAATCGTGCAGCAGTACCTTCTAATTCAGATGTTAATGTAACTTCTTTAAATTGTTTATTTAAGAAAGAATCTTTAGCTAAATTAAGATTACCTTCACCATCTAATAAATGTTTGTAATGTATATCTTCATATCTAGCTAAGATTTCAGGAGTTAACTTATCAAAATCATCTCCTACTTCATCTAAAGCTTGACGCATAGCAATTTCTTTAGAACGTGCTCGTGCTAAAATATATTTAAAAGTATCATCTACTGCTTGTAATGCACGTGGAGACCAACTTAAAAGTTTGTTATTATTTAAAGTTCTACCTTTGTTATATAAATACCATGCTGCTTTTTCACCATCTGAACCTCTAGCTTCTGCCCAAGCACCTTTAGCATTCCAAAGATTTTCAGCTCTAGTAGCTGGTTCATTATATCTGGTTTTAATATTAGCTATATCAGCATTAAATGTTGCATCCCAATTAGTTTTAAAGACATTCCAAGATTCTGGTAACACCTCAAACATACCTTTTAATTTAGCAATAGATGCTTTTCTACTTACTACATCATTAGTAAAAGGCTGTCTCATTACCGCTCCTGCGGCTTCGTTAATAGCGTTTAGATAGGAATTAACTGTTGTACCCATTAAAGCTCTTAGAGGCGTTTTAGGACCACTTAGAATGCTATTTACCATCACTCCTTGTAACTCTCTAATTAATTCACCTGTTTTAACTTTACCTTTAAATTCTCCACCAATAATCTTTTGCCTCATCCAAGCATCAAAATCTTTCCAATTATGTACATCATTAGAAACTTTAAAGACATCTAAGATAGCACCAGCTAGTTCATCGTTACCTTGTTCATTTAGCATATTAACCATATGAACTACACCTTGTCTAGTTTCTTGATGAAGTTTTGCAGAACGTGCATTAACTTTGTCAGTAAGTTGTACAACTTCATCCCATGTTAATTTACCGTTACCTTTTCGTAACATTTCTCTAGCTTGATCCCAAGTGTATTGAGTTTTTTTAATTTCAGTTAAACCAGTTACTAAATTATCTGCTATTCTACTTATAACTCCATCAGTTGCAAAGATATCGGTTTCACCTAACATTCTACTACCAGCATTAGCTTGATCTCGTAGTTGTAAAAGTAAAGATTCAACAACAGCATCTTGAACTTCGATATTTTTCATTGCCCATCTATTAAAGGTATCTAAGGTATCACCTACTCTAAATGGTCTATCTAAAAATTCTTTACCCCAAAACTCATCTCTACTTAATCTGCCAGCATCTCTACCCATAATTTCTTGAATAGCATCTAATGCACTATCAGAACTATAACGACGAGTATACTTAGCTTTAGCAGGATTCATTTCATCCAGTTGAGTTTTCCATAATTTATCATTATTTAATTCATCAACTGCAGCTTCTTTCCAAGAATTAGGTATACCACTTTTAGCATTTCTAGCTTGATCTACTTGATTAAATAAAGAGTCTGTACTACCTTTTTTACGAATACCTACTCTATGCCTAATTTCATCTAAATCATTTAATACTTGACGTACACCACCTCTAACTTTTGAAACACCTTGTCCAAGTAATTTAGCTTTATTTTTATATGCACCATAAGTAGAGTGTAAAACCCCGGGTCTTTGATCAGTACCAACAAAAGCATTTTTAAAATTATCTTTACTTTTTCTTAATTGCTCATTACCTGCTTCAAATAAATCAGTTAATTGTTTTTCACTTCGTTTATATAAACCTTCTTCACTCATCAATTCACCCCAAAGTTTAGTCGAGTGAGCACGAGTACTGGCTCCTAAATCTTTAGTATGTTTAGCTGCTAATCTAACTCCATCAGGCAAACCTTTTCTCATAAAACCGGTTTGACCTAAAATTGTTTTATATAAATAAGGAACACCATGTTGTAGTAATTTACCACCGGCAAAAGCAAATGTACCTTCTGATAATGTAGAATCTAATCGTTTTGCCCAAGGACTATCTAGTTTTGCTGCTAAAGCTGGAGTTATAAATTCTGCATCCTCACCTACCATGTTAACTAAATTTTCCATTATTCCCTCTTTTCTCATCATTCCTATACCATCTTTAGAAAAGTCACGCATATTTCCGGGAATAATAGTATCTGCAATAATACCTCCAGTAATAGTTTTTGTAGGTATAGTACTAATAAATTTACCACCTTTAATTAGAGCTGGAAATTTTGCACCACCTATCGTACCCATACCAGCTACTGCACCACCAGTTGCTTTATAACCAGCTACAACTAAAGCAAGAGTTGTACCCCAATATGTAGCATCATATATATCTCTTGAGTTTTCAGTTATAGCAATAGGATTGTTAACTTGAAATTCTAAGGACAAAGGGTTTTTATGTTGTAATAAATCATCATCATAAGTTGAATCTTTATTCCAATTTTCCATTATATTCCAATCACCTGTTTGGATTCCATTAATAACATCATTTACACTTCCAACAGTTTCTGCTACTCCTGCTCCTATATCAAACCATGCTCCTCCTCCAGAAGATTTCCAATTTTCTTCTGCTGTAGGATTAAAGTAGTTATCACGTTGTTTAAGTGTATATAGAACCATATCTTGTCCGGGTCCTATCTTTTGATACAACGCTCTAAGACGAGAACCTACATCTGGAGATGCTAAACTGTTTAACCATTCTTGAGTTAGTTCTGCATCTTCTTCAGCACTTAAACCTGCACCATTATTTAGATGAGTTACATCAAAGAAATCAGAATACGTCATTTGACCATCTTTATTTCTATCTAAACGTGCAATTAATTCCTCATCTTCAACTATCATTTGATGAGCTAGTAATTTATTTTCTAAATTAGTTCCATTTAGTAATTTAATTAATTGATCTTCTTTATCATGTTTAACTTTATGCAAAGAATTACGATAGACCATTTCTCTACCATTAGGTAGATCAATTAATTTTCTACCTTCTGCATCTCTAATAGAATCTAATTTTAGATCTCCAGTAATTGGATCTGCTTCCCAATACTGATTTTGTCTTGCGATACCTCTTTCAAAAAGTTTATTGCCTTGAAATTCTTCAGTTTTAGGTTGTTCTTGTTGTACAGGTTGTGCTGTTTCTGTAGTAGTTTGTTGTTCTGTAGGTGTAGGTTGAGATGGTTGTTGTTTAGACTCAGGTTCAGCTAAGGGTTCAAATTCTTCTCCTGCATTAGGAACAACAGGTTCTTCATCAGGATACTCTTTATCTAAATGATTAATATGATCTTCATATCCTTCAATTTCAAACGTTGTATCTTCATTAGGTGTTTGACCAGCGTTTGGTTGTATATTTAAAATGTCACTCATTAATAATCTCCAAAAATAGCTGGGTCAATGTTTTCTTGTAAATCAAAAATAGAAGATGGTGTAGCTTTATATCCTATCGCATCAGCTAATAATAAAGAAGCATATAAATTAGCTTCATCTGATGGATAATTTAATGCTCTAGCTGCAGAAATATTTAAATTCTTAGCTCCATCAGCATCAGGTAAATCGTTACCATCATTATCTTTTCCTGTTAAAAGGTTAAATATAGGAGGTTTTCCATCCGGCCATAGTCCTTCATGTCCTGCTACTTTTAATTGAGCATCCACGATTGACGGCCAAGTTTCATCTCTACCTCTAGCTAATCCTTTATAATAATTTAAAGCATTACGATCTCTATACAATCCTTTTTTTCCATATTTTTCTAAATTATCTCTAATAGAAGCTAACTGTTTTTCACCATAAGTTCCACCAATAACTTGAGAAGTAATAACACCTCTATTTTCTAATATTTCTTTTTTACCTAAATTGATTTGCCTAACGTTCATTCTATCAGGACCTATAGACTTCTCTACTTGAAATCCAAATGTAGCATATTTACTGCCCATACGTTTAGCTTCAATCTCAGTAATGACACCAATTTCACCGGGAATAGGATTACCTTCTGCATCTTGAATTTCACCCATTTGAGCGTATAAAGCTAAATGGTCTGCAGTTTTCTCATCGTAACCCATACCAATCAATCTATTTCTTTTGTCTAAGAAATCAGCTTTAGCATTTTCACTTGCTTCAATATATACTAAACTCTTTTCATTAGCTTTAATACCCATATCAGCAAAGGTATTATCTAAGACAGCTTTAATCTTTTTCTCAGCTCCAGATTGAGTTAATGCAGCTCTTTCAAATTTATCAGCTTTTTCTCTATATTCTAAGGCAGCTTCAGGATGAAATTGATCTAATTGAGCGTGAGTAATTGCACCTTTATTGTAGGCAATAATAGCATCAATTTGTTGTTTAGATTCTCTTACATCTATATCACGTACACTTTCCCAATTTTTAATTGAGTCAGGAATTGTTAATCCAAATTCACCATACCATGCTTTGTATTCATTAGCACGTTGTTCAGTCATTCCATTTTCTCTGACTTCTTTAATAAATTCGTTTTGTTTTTTAGTACCTGCAGTTTCTAACCATTTATTTTCTGAATCAAGTTGTTTTTTAATTCCTTCTTGTATTTGTAATTGTAAAGTTGTACCCTTACTCGGCCATTGTTGTGCATAAGTAGTACCTTTTGGTACACCTAATTTTTTAGCCAAGGAATCTGGCATAGGCTGATTTAAGATTTTAATAGCATATTCATCATCATAACCTGAAATACCTTCTTGAACAATTAAACCTTCTAAAGCTTTCCATGCACCAGCATTACCTAATTGAACGTTATTAGCGTCCATAGTAGCACCAGTTTTAACTAAGTAATGATAAATATCTTCACCTGTTTTATTACTGGTTCTCCATGTCATTTCAGCTTTACTTCTAGTATTAGAAGATGCTTCTACGTTATATCTTTGTCTATATTTAGCTGTAGTAGATTCTTTTGCTTTTTGTATAGCATCATTAACACCAGCTAATTCTAACATTTCAGGAGAAAACTTTTCTAAACCTGCATTCTTTTTTATATCATCTGCTACTATATTTAAAGCAGCTTCTTTAAAAGGTAAACCGTGTATATTATTATCGTGTAACTCTTTAGGTGTAAAACTCATGTTTTGGATCTTAACAGCTTTTTCACTATTAGCCATTGCATGATTTAATTTGTCAGGAAAAGTTTCATTAAATACACGTAACTTTTCTTTAGCATATCCTACTTGTTCAAAAGGTGAAAGATGAGCTATACGATCAGCATCAGGATAAATGTCTGGACCTGACATCTTTAACATTTCTGCTTTAATTTCGTGATACCTAGTATCCATTTCTGTTAAAGTAGAAAGTTCTTCTTGTAACTCTACTAATTTTTCAGAATTAATATTAGCTTCGTCAATAGCTCTTTGTCTTCCTTCTTTTAATTTTTCTTGATTATGTCTTTCTCTCATATCTTTAAGAATAGGAGAAAACTTTTCTAATTCTCTACCTATTTTATCTGCGTCTCTAATAGCACGATTACCCATACGGCTAGCCATTTCGGTTCGTTGAGACATAGCTGTTCGAGCATTACTCCGTTCAGCTGACCTAAGACGGTCGATGTTTCTATCGTATGAACTACTCATGACTTTGGTCTCCCGGTCCAAGGATTTCGGTTAGCTGCTTTTCTGGCTTTAAATGTATCACTACCTCTAAAATCCGATACAGCACCTAACCCTGTTTGACCTAATCCTAATAATAAGGAAGCGGAAGATGGTTTAGCTTCTAATTCTGGAGCCATAGGTGTTGGTCCATGTATAGGTGCAAATCTAACTGCTTCATACGCATCACGACTTTTAGCCGAAGCTCCTTCTTTTGCTATATCTTTACTTATTGTTGCTTCTTCTTCAGACATCATTAAATTGTGCAGTATTTGAGATTTTTTCTGTCCCATTTCTTTAGCACTTTTACCTGCTAATCTAGCTGCAGTTGCACCTGTCTGTGTTCCTGCATATTCATTTTGATACATCTCTCTTACAGACTCTTCTAATTTCATATCTGCATCTGCAAATAATCTATTTAGTTTTACATCTTCTTGAGTCCATTGATCTACCATAGCTCTATAGATATCATCTTGTTTGACATCTTCAAGCTGCATATCATTACGATATTGAGCACGATCAAGCATTACTTCTCGATCATACAATCTGGTTTGTTCCTCAAAGTTACGCAATTTAGCACGGTTTCTACCTGCTACTGCTTGACCTTCGGCTTGATGAGCCATCACTTGACTCGCTCCTGATAGAGCGGCTGAGGCTAATGTTACTGGTTCGCACACGGCAAAATTCTATAAAGGTTAATTTGTTAGGACCATGTTTAAGTTCTCGTAAGAACTTGAATCCTAGAAACTTTAGAAGTTTTAGATGAGCGGTATTCCGTTTATCTACAATGTTCCAAAGGAGTTTCTCTTCTCTACTTTCTATAAATCGTTTAGCT
>LULH01000098.1_pt1 | contig 20658 bp, 23 predicted proteins | sample 728201 | NCBI WGS metagenome assembly LULH01 (sample SAMN03860294, study PRJNA289734) | marine metagenome | biome: seawater column; feature: ocean; material: water; isolation source: Red Sea water column Station 169 - depth 100m | place: Saudi Arabia: Red Sea | collected 2011-10-15 | depth 100 m
AGATTGGAAGTCCCACAAGTGGCGATACAGTAGGGCCTCTTCGGGGCCTGGATCTGTAGTGACCAAGGATGGGGTTTCTTTCATTGGCGATGCTTTCGGACGTGAGATAGGATCTGCCGGAGCAGCTCTGGATTCGGCATCTAGGGCAGTGTCAAACTTGCATTTGTCCATCCTGGAACCTGCATTCGGAAGGAGACCTGTGCAATCTTCACTGGCTGATTGGTAGGTCCGGAATACGGGTTTTTCGAAATCAGAAAAGTTTGGCCTGGCGTGAATCCCTGGCCCCCCTTCCCCTCCGACGGCCTGCTGGTCTTCTTCTACTGCCATGCTTCTGATACACCTTCTTGCTGGCTTCCCTCGTTTCCTCCCCGCTCCTTGCTGCGTAGGTCCTCCTGACTCCTTCTTTCCTAGCTGAAGCCTCGTCCACTATGGGTGATGGATAGTGCTTTCCGATCACGCAATCCACCTCGTTCTGGAGTTCTTGTGGCATCTTCCAAGGCTCGTGGATGTATTTGTCCGGTACACTTCCCATCTCAGATACCCAATTTCTTATGAACGTCCCCTTGGGGTCGTGATCCCTGCCTTGCTTGATTACCGAGTATGCCCTGATGGTGTTGATTCCGGTAGTGCCGGACTGCATGCCGACTTGAGACCAGTGAATTCCGGGCTCATAGTCCAAGAACTGTCTGGCAAGATGTAGCCCTGTCTCCCTCCAAGGTAGCCAGAGGTTGTACGAGGCAGCAGACATCATCATCGCCCTCATACGGAAATTAATCCAGCCAGTAGCAATTAGACTCCGCATGCATGCATCGAAGAAGGGCCATCCTGTCTTCCCCTCCGACCAGGCTCGAAACCTCTCTTCGTCCATCTCCCTGTTCAGGTTCCTGTCTATCAGGGGGTTCTGAGCACGAGTGTCCAGGGTTGGTTCCATCTCTAGTTTCTGCATGAAGTGACAGTGCCAGGCGAGCCTGCTCTGAAAGGATGAGAGGCTCTGAAGCCAGCCTCCTACGTCCTCTCCTCTCGATCTAGCCTCCTTCAGACGCCTCATCTTTGAGGAAGTCGCCTGCACCACACGCCTAACGGAGATGCATCCGGTGCTGAAATATGGCGCCAGTCTAGAGCAGTTGTCAACTGCCAGGGAGGGGCTGGACATGGACCATCTGTATGACTCTCCTCGACTGCTCAGGAAGCTCCTTAGAACGTCCATAGCAGCATCTTGCCCGGGTATTGGCCTGTGAATAATCTGCCTTCTACTCATTCCAATGGATCGCATGGTGGCATTCGCATGTTTCGATTGAACACCTGCTATTCTCTTGGGAGGGGCTAGGAGATCCAGGCCCATTCTGCGATCTCTGGATGTTTTCCACTTATCCCTCCCCTTCATCCCCCTGATCACCCCATTATTCGGGTACTCTATCCATTCGACTTTGTTCTCAATGCACCAATCACTCACTCGCTTGTCTCTATCGAAAGACCATGCTGTGCCAGTCTCCTCGTGACTCCTAATTCTTGAAATCGTGTGCTTCGCATGGATCTCTTCCATCGCTTCAAGGGCGTCTTTGTGCATGATGTCGAGATTGGCCCCGGTCGCCACCAGTTTCTTCCTGAGTTCGTACGCACAGTCGAGTTCCCACTCGATGTGTATGGGGTCACAGTCAGGCTGTGCCAGCCTCTGAGGCTCTACCAGGAAAAGGCAGAGAACCGGTAGATTGCTACTTGATGCCTCGAAGAGTGGGGAGTGGTCCGATGTCCTCAAGTCCCTCTTGAACCAGACCACCTCAATTGCCATACCCTCATGCAAACTCAAACGGATATGAAGTGGTGTTTCGCCGAACTGATGGGCGCGGTGCGCGTCAGTGAAAATGATGGTTCGATGGTTTCACAAGTACGCGTTTACGCGAGTAGCTATGGAAGAGGGTCAATTGGATGAGCCGACTTCGGGGGTGCAGGAGGTTCTGGTTCCAGAAAGGGTGGTTGACGCCCTCCCGACCATGTACTGCTTCGAGACCTGCCCGTTCTGCTTCAAGGTCAAGGCGATACTTGGATCGAGAGGGATTGAGTACTCCAAGGTAGAGGTGGATCCCACTTTCAAGACCCAGCTTAAGTGGTCTGACTGGGGCAAAGTACCAGTTTTCATCGATGTCGATGGAACCCAAGTGAATGACTCGAACCACATCCTCCACTACATAGACTCCAGGGGCTCCAACTCGTTCCCCCGTGAAGGCGAGGATCCTGAACAGGACCGATGGATGGATTTCTCTAACAAGGTTCTCGGAAAGTCTATCGTTGCGGTGATCTACACCTCCTACAGAACCTCCCTCAGAGCCCTCGACTACGTTACCAAGGTCGACAACTTCTCGTTTGGGAGTCGCCTAGTGAACAAATGGATGGGCGCATTCATCATGCGCATGGTGGGAAAGAGCAGAGCGAAGATGTTCGAACTACCTCCTCGTGAGAACCTCCAGTACCAACTGGACGAGATGTCCAATGGGATAGAGGGGGACTTCTTCGGCGAGGGAGAGCCCAACGGAGCGGACTTCGCCAACTTCGGGATACTTCGTTCCATGCAGGGATTGAATGGGTTCGACATAGTGGAGAGGCACGAGGTAGTTTCCAGTTGGTACGCAAGGATGCAAGAGCACTCCGGAGTATACTGACTGCCTCTAATGCCCCTTTGGGATTCTGTGATGCTAACCTCGTTAGGTAGGCATTTGGAAGAGAGAACTCAAGACCTCGTGATGTAGCGAAGACACGTGGACCCGGCACTGGTTCTCATCCTTCTACTGCACCCCATAGCTGCACTTCTGGTGATTAGGGAGTTCATTCTGCAACGAGATTGGAGAAAAAAGAGCCTGGAGATGAAGGGGCAAGAAAGGGCTTCCGAGTTAAGGCGCCACGAGATAGAGGGGGAGCGTCTTTTTCGTCTGGTCATCGCAGTAATTGGACTTGCCTTCCTGGCTCGTTTAGTATCGGCCTCTCTGTCGGGCGAGGATGTAGGATATGATGACCTGATGCCTGGTCATTTCCATGGGTGGGGAGGTTTACTCGGGCTTTTATTGATGACTTATCTGTGGATTCTGGGTCGGAGGGCAAGCTCGAGGAAGGCTGCTGGCGAGTCATTCGCGAGGACGAAGGATTTGCACGGAAGGTTATCGGACGTGATGATGGTGCTAATCATAATTCACGCCTTCCTAGGTTTCCTGTATCTCCTACAACTCATAGGAAATATCTGATAGGGAATCTTAGGAAATCGTGATCATCGATTTTTTGTCTTCTAATTGGGGGCATTTTTTGAACAACCATTTATGTCCACTACGGAGATAAAGGCTCTATGAGCGAAGTTGTCGCGCTTCTCGGGGCTGTGTCGATCCTCACCGTTGCGGTGATGGATGCAATCAGGTTGACGTTGGGCCAGATATTCTCGCTTATGGACGGCTTCTAGTCAGAGGCGGAATTCAGCAGGCTAGATTACTCCTGAGTCGGACCATTCGTTCCAAACGACAAACAGTGCGATGATGCTCACGATGATTTCTATTGCTCTCTTCACGAATACTTCACTGGTCATCGCAATATCATCTATTCGCTAGTCAGTAGCACGTCGCTGTGGGCGAGTTGGAGAGCTACTCATCCTCGGAAATGACCTGGATTATATCGTTGGCAGCCTCGATGCAGACCTGCATTAGTTCGGTAGTTGTCACAGATGCAAGCATTTGCTGCTGTACGTTAACAGAGCTGCACAATGAGGCCGAGACCTGCCAGAGGAAAAGCTCCTGCTCCTGCGGATCCACAGATGAAACACTGTCCTCGTAGTCCATCTGCTGCCCTCTGTACATGCAGCTTACCATGATCAGGTTGGATAGAGGGGAGATGTAGCCGACGAACGACTCGAAGTCCTGCTGGTCGTGGTTGTGCACTATGGGTTCCATGACCTCGGCCTCGCACCTGAGGTAGAGTTTCCCATCTACTGGGTTGTCCGCCTTTTCCATCAGCTCGTCCACGGCGGGAAAGTGGGTTCCCGAAACGTCATTGTCGAGCACTGGTTGGATTACCTGTGTTGACTTGAACCTCCTTCCTGAGATGATGTTGATCATGATGTTCGAGCCAGACTCCTGGTAATCCTCGATCTCGACCAAAACGCCGTACTTCGCGGGCTGCGTCCAACCGCCGATATCCTCGGTATCCGGATCGTAGGTGATGTAGCCGAACGGCTTGCTGTCCAGGATGCAGTCGTCCATCATTTGTTTGTAACGGGGTTCGAATACCCTGAGAGATGTGCTAGACATCGGCATGAAGTCGGGTCCAAGGACAAACAGTGGAAGCTTGGTTGTGGGCATGTCCGAACCACTGAGCAGGCCAGACTTAAGGTTCTGTTTCCCTTAACCAGTTTTGACTGGGTTTTCCCTACTCCTTCTGTGATGTGAGGGCCTTCTCTACTCGGTTGAAGACCTCGTTCTCCAGTTTTGAAATTCTGGTAACCAACTCGTTTCTTGAGGCCCCTTCCTCCTTCCATATTGGAACCATGGATGTCCAAACCCCCTCTCCCTTGACCCTGGACCAAATTGCAGCACCGACATGCATAGCAATCAGTACATAACTCAGTGAGGCTGATATCTCGTGCAAAGCGAGAGAGAAGTCCTGCAAAGGCCCGTCCTTCACTCCCTGTGTGAACAAACCGGCTATCAGAAGCCCCGAAAGCGGCAGCATAGCGAGGCACAGGTACATCGACGTGTGGATCCCCTTTGCCAGATAGCGATGGGCGAGGGGGACCGGTTCAGTGGCGCCCATGAAAGTCTCGAACCTTCTCATGTAGGAGTACCGAATCATCACAATACCAAGGAAGACTGCAGCGAAGGCGACCTCGAAGGCCAGCAACGCGGGGTCCTCGAGCTCCTCTAACTCATCGATCTGCTTGAAAATTCCATATGCGTAAAGGATGATGAAGCCCCAGTGGAAAGTCTTCCCGAGAACAGAATGTTGCCTGGCCCCCCCTGCCTGTTCCATGGCAGTTCCAGATGATTCGAAGAGTTAATGTTCTCGTGTTTCGCGTTCAGTACTCGACTGGAACTGGGTCCAGAGACCTCCAAAGGAACCAGCAAGCAGCACTCCGGTATGGCCTCCAGGCATCTGCCACCGCCAGCATCTCGCTCTTGGATTGGGCCTGTGGGTCGAGCATCCTGATTCCCTTGACAACCCCCAGGTCCCCCAGGCTCAGAACGTCCGGCCTCATAAGCGAGAATATGAGCATCATCTCCGCGGTCCAGGGCCCGATTCCCTTGAATTTCACGAGATGCCTGATTAGTGATTCGTCATCCAAATCCTCGTAACCGTCTGGGAGAAGGGGGGTTTCATCGTTTGCAATACCGAGAATGTACTGGCTCTTCTGCTTGGAAAGTCCGCAGGACAGTAACGCGTCTAGAGGTAGGGCACCGAGTGCCTCCCTGGTAATCTCGCCACCGCTCATCTCCTCCAAGCGACCGTGGACTGCATCGGCAGCCTTCACGGAAATCTGCTGACCGACTATGCTCCTGACCAGGGTCTGGAATAGTTCGCCCCTTCCAGACAGCCCCTCCGCATCGAATTTCTTTACGATGCCGCCGATCAGCGGATCTCGCGACAGGTGGGCCGTGGCGTCATCCCACCAATCTGGCCTTCCTACCTGCATGGACATGCAACAGTACTGTCGCTCTATGAGTTTACTCGGAACTGATGCTGACTAGTTGCCGCACCCACAACCTGGGTTATCGCATGATGGATCTGCCTTCTCGACTCTCGTCTTTTTCTTCGGCCTCATTTTCTTGACCATCTGGCTGACCTTCCTCTGGCCCTTCTGTGTTCTTGGATTCATGTACCAATTATGTGTTCGCCAGTATTGAACATTCCTAGCCTTTCATAGTGCAATAGGGCTTCCTCATCCGCCTGAGGAGACGACCACCAGTTCCAACTTGGCATCATCCTTGATGAGGGACGTGTGCGGGAGGATGGTCTGACCTTGTACGGCAAGGACGGTGGAAGGGGGGATCTCCAACTTCTCCAGGACCTCGCTGATGGTAATCGGCTTGCTAGACTCCACCTCTAGTGATTCGCCCTCGTGCTGAATCTCGACTCTCACGAGTCACGGGGGGCCGGGTCAGCCTTATGTCTGATTCGCAGGTGGGGAGTTCGCTGCCGAGATCGCATAGCCCGGTATTGCGGTGGATTCGAAATCCACTGTCCATTGGACGCGGGGGTTCAAATCCCTCTCTCGGCGCCATCTCCGTTTCGTCTTGATTAAGGAGTAGGCTTTTGAGCGCGAGTTATTCGGTAAGGCTATGGAAATTGAGAGCGAGTATGGCCCAGCATTTACTATGATGACGGCTAATCTGGCGCCTGGAGAGCAGATTAAGGTCGAGCCCGGAGCGATGGTAGCACAGTCCGAAGGTCTGGACATGAAAACGGGATCCAGTAGCGGAGGTGGACTGGGAGGCATAATGAAAGGCTTGGCAAAGAGAGTAGTCGGAGGCGAGTCTTTCTTTGTCAATACATACACTGCAGGGCCATCTGGAGCATGGATTTCGATGGCACCTTCTGCTCCTGGGGACATCGAAACATTCGATTTGAGTCCGGGACAAGCATTCTACATGCAAGGAGGTTCTTTCATGGCTTCGACAATAAATGTAGACATCTCGACCAAGTTTCAAGGAATGAAGTCCCTCTTTTCGGGCGAAGGAGCTTTCTTTCTGCGTGCGGAGGCCGCTGACGTACCTGGAAAGGTATTCTACACATCATTCGGGGCAATGAAGGAAATCAAAGTCACGCCAGATACCCCTATCAAAATCGATACAGGTCACGTAGTAGCATTCACAGAGGGATTGGATTACAATAGAACGAAAATCAAGGGAGTGAAATCATTCCTCTTCGGTGGTGAAGGTTTCACGCTAGATTTCCATGGTTCGGGTTCAGTCTGGATTCAGACTAGGAATTTGGAGTCAATGGCAAGCCAGCTGATTCCATTCTTGCCCACTCGAAGCCAATAGAGTCAGAATCCTGGCGTATCAGGCGAGTGCTTGAGAATCACGACCCTAGCACCGGGGCCTATCCTCACCTGGGGGCGTCCGGCCCATTCGCCGACCTCTCCGTTCAGTATGGCAATCTCGTCCCCCCTAGATATGGCGGCAGCTGACACGGGGACGAACTGCTTGAACGCAACCGAGGCTGCCGAGCCAGTCTTGTCCATCAGTGTGATCGACCAGCGGTTCACATCAACGCCGTTGGGGTAGGCGTCTATCGACCAGACCCTGCCTACCACGCTTACCCTGGTCTCAACCTCTACCACAGGGGCGGATTCCCCCTCCGAGGCCATTGATACGGAAGATTTCCCATCCAGGTCCATCTGCAACTGGCCACGCCACAGGGATGGCATTCCATCGTCGATCCTGACGCGCGAGCCCTCTGAGATAGTCCGAGTCACCTGGGTCGGGTTTCCCTGTCTGGAGGGTCTAACTCGTGCCCTGTCGTAGCCATCCTGGAGAGTGAACTCCAGGCTTATTGAGCCATCTTCGAGAATCTCGGGCCCTTGGAGGCCCACGACTTCCCCTATGACGCTCGCACGGGTTTCTATCTCTCCTATCGGGGTGACGGGCCATGCATGGCCGAATCTCTCCACCCTGGTCTCCAGGGGGAGTTCGATGTCGTGGTCCGAGCCATCGCAAATACCCCTGTAGTCGCATCTGGTGCATCTGGCCCTCTCATCGGCGTGGACAGGGGTTTCGGCGGGAATCCCTCCCCTTTCGAAGAACCGTAGCGGGGAGGGTTCGGGCGGGCACTCTTCGATTGAAGGGTCCCTGGAGTGAATCTTCCCGTAGAGCCCCTCCAGCTCCGAGTCCAGGGCAGCCATCTCTTCCTCCGAGGGAAGGGTGACTTGCTTCACAGACCCTGTCCCGAGGTACCAGATTTCCAAGCCCTCTACCTGCTCCTCCCTGTCGTGGGTCTCCCACCACAGCCACGCGTACATACGCAGTTGATCGAGGTAGTCGCCTGAACGGTCGCCCTTTCCAATCGAGGCCTTGAGGTCGACGATCTTGGGAGTCCCGCTCCATCGGTAAACCATGTCGTACTCCCCCTGGAACCACTCGCCCGGATGAGCGCTTGTCTGGGTGAAGGACTTTGCATCAGGGTCCACGAACCAAGGTCTGGCGACCTCCCATGCCTCAGCCCATGATATTGGGCCGCTCCCTGCTGCTGGGTGAGGCTCGTCCCATTGACGAGGGAATCCATCAGGAGCAGGCCAGTCATCCCTTGTGCCTGATCTCCAATCGTCCAGAGTCGGGGCCCCTCCCGACTCCATGCATGATTGGACCTCATCGAGATGCAGGTTTATCGCGGCCTCAACCATGTCCCTTCCCTCTTGCTTGTCGATGTCGTCTGCTGAACCTACCTTATTCGGGCTGGACTCCCAGTCCGCTATCGCAGACTCCCAGCACCTATCGAAGTGTGCGTCTGCCCTGGAGGAGGCCCAGGAGTGTAGGGATTCTCGGTCATCCGGGACCGAAGACGGATCTAGTGGGGAGAGGCCGGGCCCTACCCAGAAGTCTTGGCTATCCCAGTCCGGGGAGCCGTCTTCTGCTAGAGGCGAGGTCATCGAGGAGCGCGAGTCTGCAGCCATCAGAGTGGGAGACTCCCTCAGGACCCTGCATACGCACTCTTCTACTGCGTTCCCTCTCAGAATCTGGGGAGGAAGGGGTGATTTTAGTCTGGCCATCCAGCCGTAGTACCACAGCCTGGGACACTTCCTCCATGCATTGACCTGGGATGCGGAGAGCCTCCGGTACGGGTTCACCTTGGGGTTCTCGGGGTCTGGCCTCCTGACCGGCACGGTCCCGTTTCGGAGTCGGGGACCTATCAACTTGAGGAGGGTTCACAGGCCGAAAAGCCACCTAGGCTGTGCGAAGATCCAGCTCATCCGGGACTTGCATGCATCGAAGAGGTTCACCCTGTGACGGCCGACTCTAACAAGCTCCACCCCGGCTGACCGAAACCTAGCCCCCCAACCTTCCCTGATATCTGAGGGGAATGTGCGGGAGAACCTCTCTGGGGTCGCCATTGCCTTCCAGTTACCTCTGCCTCGGAGCGCTTCCAGGACCTCGGCCCTAGCACCCTCCGAACTCAGGTGCTTTATCTCCACCATCACCATCTCTGGCGATTCAGCGAGCTCCTCGCAGACTTCCGAGAAGAGCGGGATGGAAATCCCCCTCTGCGAACCCGCCCTCTTGATCTCCGAGAATGGCATCTGCGAGGTCTCGGACTGCTTTCCACCTACGTCTATGACATCGTCGTGGAAGACGAAGACGATTCCGTCCGAGGATTCTCTTATGTCGAACTCCCAGTATCTGAATCCCCTCATCTCTGGCTTTCCGGAGGATTCGCGATATCCCTCAAGGGTGTTCTCGGCAGTAGTTCCTGAGGCTCCTAGCCTGTGTCCAGAGTTCTTCATTGGCCCTACTCCTCTTCGAAACCGTTCAGCCTTACTGCCGTGACCTCGGTCCTCTCGTGAGTGGGTAGCACCTCGATCATGAAGACGGGGTCTTCTATCTCGTCGGCTATGTCCTCGGCTATTACGAGGGGCATCTCGATCCTGTCATTCTCGTCGTCCCATAGGAGGAACCTCCGCGGCAGTCCTGTCTCCTGGGCGATCTCCGAAATCCAATCGTCCTTCGAACCCTCATCGGCGTCGATTGCCCCGAAAATCAGAGTGCCGTCCTCGGTCAGGACCTCGTGAGGGGATATAGTGGACTCCCCTCTTCTGAGGAACCTGCGCCTGAGTTGTCCAGCGTCCTTGAAGACGGCGGTACAGAACTTGAGGTGGAATCCATACGGTTCCCGGGTATCGCCATCCAATGGGTCCTGCAGGCCCTGCTCTGCAGCGTTTACTCGTGACTTCATGTCCAGTGCCAGTTCGTTGGATCCTGAGGCTCCGGCAGTGATTTCCGTAGAGAGGTTGAATCCTCTCAGCTCCATGTTCTCGTGGTTGCCAACGGTGATTTCCAGTTCATTGAGGTTCATGAACGAGATGTCGAAGGATCGCAATTCCTCCAGTAGGGAGAGTAGTTCCTCTCTCTTGTCTGGCTCGCAGGGTATCTCCACCCCAGTTAGAATCCCCGAATCGGAGCATGCCGATATCGTCGAACGGTACCTCTCGGCATCAAGACCTAGGAGGTGGAAGCGAATCTCATCGAGACCGGCATCTGCGAACTCGCTAGCCAGTTCGGGATTGAATGGTATGCTTGTGTACATGTGAAGATGGAACTCGGGACCGAACTCGGACTTCAACCGGGATATCCCCTCGAGTGTTCTCTCCCTAGCCATAAGGGGGTCGCCACCGGTAATTCCGGCTCCTGTGGCCCTCATCGCTCTAGCCTCCTCGATGACCTCATCGAAGGTCTCGCACCTCCTCTCGTTGGCGAACATCCAGTCGATGTCCCTCCGAGTCTCCGAAAGGGGGCAGTAGTCGCACTGCCAGTGGCAGTTCCCGGTTATGAAGAGGACCAGTTTGCTGCCCATCTGGCATTGGATGCACCCCTCCGTGTCCGAGAGGTCGGGCGCCTCTGCGAGATTTGGTATCTGAGGGAGGGTCATCATTCTGAGTCCGCCTCGTGTTTCTCCGCGGTTCTGAGGAGCCATTCGTGGAATCCAGAGTCACCGGACAGTTCCGGGTGGAACGAAAGGGCCATTCGGTTGTTCGTCATCACTCCAACGACCTCATTGTCTAATTTAGCCGTGACCTGCGCCTTGTCCCCGGAAGAGGTGAATCTGGGGGCCCTGATGAAAACTCCTGGGAATTCACGTCCTAGGGCCACGGCCTGTATGTTGGACTGGAATGAGTCGGCTTGGGTGCCGAAGCCGTTCCTCTCGATCTTGGCATCGACAAGAGGATCGCCCCCGTCACCTGGCTCGACCAATAGGATGGCACCAGCACACGTCCCCAGTACTGGCATTTCGGTGTCGGCCCTTATCCAATCGAAGACAGCTGGAAGGAGGGAGGACACCGGGTCATTACCTGTCAGCCTCATGGTTGTTGACTCTCCTCCGGGCATCACAATCGCATGGGGTTCAGAGGAATCCAGGTCTGATGATTTCCTCAACTCGTGTATTTCGATATCTATCCCTGTCTCGCTGGAAGCCCGCTCAAGAGCCGCAATATGCGAGTGACGAGCGCCCTGGAGCATCACTAGGCCGATACGGAGCACGATTCTGCGGCAGGACAACGAGAAATGAACCCTATTGCTCCTCCGATGCCCTGAAAGACCGCCCGTGGCCCCGTGCTGTTATGGGGCCATCGGGTCGCATCCACAACTTCGGCGCGGGTCCTGCCGTTCTCCCACTCGAGGTCGTAGAGGAGGTTGCTGAAACACTCCCTAACCTAGGCGGAAGCGGATTCGGACTGATGGAGGTGTCACACAGGAGCCAGACCTTCCAGGATGTGATAGACTCGGCCATGTCCAGGCTTAGGGGGTTGATTGCCATCCCCGATGATTACGAGGTCCTTTTCCTCCAAGGAGGGGCCTCGACCCAGTTCTACATGAGTGCACTGAACCTGATGAGCGAGGGTGGGATGGCTGACTACCTGGTCACAGGAATCTGGTCGAAGAAAGCGCTGGTGGAGGCCAATAGGATCGGGGACGCGAGTGCCGTTTGGGACGATTCGGACAGTGGTTTCAGGAGCGTACCTAGTGACGGCGATTATTCCGTGAGGGACGGGGCTGAGTACCTTCACTACACATCCAACAACACGCTATTCGGGACTCAGTTCCACCACCTCCCCGATAGTGGCGGCAAGCCCAGGGTAGTCGACGCCAGCTCGGACATCTGCGGTGCCAAGATCGACGTTTCGGAGCACGATCTGATCTACGCTGGTGCCCAGAAGAACCTCGGCCCGAGCGGAGTGACCGTGGTAATCCTCTCACCCTGGGCGTCTAGCAGGCGCAAGGAAGGGCTGCCCACGATGCTGGACTATCAGACGCACATCTCGAAGGGATCGATGTTCAACACCCCCAACACGTTCGGGATTTTCGTCCTGGACAGGGTACTGGCCTGGGTCGAGAGGAACGGAGGGCTTGAGGGCGCCATTGGGAGGAACAGCGAGAAGTCAGGAGTTCTGTACGACATACTCGACTCCAGCGACTTCTGGAGGCCCCATGCCGACTCCGGATGCAGGTCGATGATGAACGTGACATGGAGGCTGGCTGATGAGAGCCTGGAGCAGGTCTTCCTGGAGGAGGCCGGAGACAGCGGGATGGGCGGCCTGAAGGGCCACCGTAGCGTCGGGGGAATCAGGGCCAGCCTGTACAACGGATGCCCCATCGAGAGCGTGGAAGCGCTCGCATCCTTCATGACGGACTTCGAGAGTCGCCACGGATGAGTGGGACGATGGAAGCGAGGGGGATCCTCGAACTGGTTGACCTGACCCTGTTGGACAGGAGCGCGTCCGAGGAGGATATTGCGAGTCTCTGCAGAGTCGCGAACGAACAGGGCACGGCTGCCGTCTGCGTCTTCCCCGAACACGCACAATCAGTCAGGAGGCATCTGGAAGAGGGGATCTCCGTGGCAGTTGTGGCGGGGGGTTTTCCCGAGGGGGACGAATCCCCGGAGGACGTCTCCTTGGCCATAGCAGAGGCCGTCTCATCGGGTGCTGACGAGATTGACTGCGTGCTGGAGCCCAGAGACTCGGGGGACTTCCCCGGGCAGGAGGAGTTGGCCAAGCTGATAGCGATGCGCGAAGCCTCCTCCGGACTTGTCCTCAAGGTGATTGTCGAGACGCCGATGCTTGGAGATAGGCAGATCAGGGCAGTCGCAAGGATGGCCCTCTCGACGGGGGCGGACTTCGTCAAGACATGCACGGGAAAGCGTGGCCCCTGCTCAGACGAGCATGCCGAGATACTGGCGGACGAGGTGAGCAGGCACTGCCTCTCGTTCGAGGGTGCCCCTGGCATCAAGCTGTCAGGAGGCATCTCGAGGAGGGAGGACGCGGAGCGGCTGGTAGGGCTGGTAATGTCGAGGGACGAGTCGATTTCTGGGGCGGGGAGGCTCCGGATAGGGGCATCGTCGCTGGTGGATGACATCGTCGGTGGTGGGCTCGGCAGGAATTGAACCTGCGATCTTCGCCGTGTGAAGGCGACGTCATAACCCCTAGACCACGAGCCCGGCCTTTTCCCCAGCAATCCTCCGCGCATAAGATTGGTGACGGAGGGGCATCATCGCCGCGCGGGGGTCATAAGAGGCAAAGGGCTCGGAAACCCGTGGCAGAGGGCTTCGATACGGGGGTTCTGAGAGAGCGGGACACCTGGAAGGCATTCGGCATCGGCATCGTCCTCTTCTGCATCATCGCCTATGCATCGCTGTCCATATTCGGGCTGTCTTCGTCCATCTACGGAGTCTCTGAGGATGCAGAGCAAGTCCCGGAGTTCGAGGTGATGACGATGAACAGGACTGGCATAGACGACTCCATCCCTCTCGAAGATGGGATGGTGAAACTCTCGGACCTCAGAGGAAGCGTAGTCATCCTCGATTTCACTGCTGTAGACTGCCAAAACTGCCACTACGTGCAGAGCCACATGGAGGACAACCTGGGCTCTTGGCAGTCGCTGAGCTCGGAATACCCCTTAGTGGCACTTTCAATCGGGTCATGGTACCGGTACGAGTCGTTCGAACGCATCAACGACACGTTCGGCGACCCCTCGTCCAGCAAGCACATGCCCTGGCCAGTGGCTAACGGCGCTTCGGACTCGATAATGCTCGAGAATGGAACAAGGGGGGATATCGTCGAGTACTACGCGGCTCAGAACCTCCCCCTCGTGTACGTGATCGACCACGAGGGGTACGTCGTGGCCAAGGAGGGGACGGGAACCCCCCTCGACGGTTGGAGGGCCTTCGACCGGGCAGTTGAGAGGGCGATAGAGGGAGATGCGGAGAGCCTCAGGTTCGGAATCGAGAAGGCCGACAGGTCGTTCTCCGGGGTCTTCGTGATCGGCCTCTTCCTCGGGGTCCTAGTCTACTTCTCGCCGTGCGCCTTCCCCGTTCTGCCGTCCTACATCAGCTACTGCCTCAGCCTAGGGGTCAGGGAGGACGAGCTCCGCGAGGAAGGCAAGTTGGAGGGGGCCGCCCCCAGCCCCTTCGAGGTGGGGGTGTTCGCCGCTCTGGGGCAGCTGACCTTCTTCGGTACGGTGGGGATAGTGATCTTCGGGCTGGACGAGTTCCTGAACCTGTCAGGGGTACTGCATGACATTGCCGTGGGGATCGCGCTCCTCCTGGTCGTGCTGGGGGCCCTGATGCTGTTGGGTTGGACGGCCCACATACTCTCCGGGATCCAGAGGCTACTGGACAGGCACATGACTACGGAAGAGGATGACAGGTTCACCCCCAGGCGGAACATGTACCTGTGGGGTATCGGCTACAGCGCCGCGTCAGTGGATTGCACCGCAGCAGCGGTCTTCCCGTTCATCGCATGGCTAGCCGTGGTCGGGGAGGGCGCCCTCCTGATGGGCATGAGCGGGCTGATCATCTCGGTCTCGCTACTGATGATCGGAGTCACCTCGATGGTAGGGATGGGGAGGGGGGCGATGGTCGACTCACTGAGGAGGAACTCCCCCCTTGTCAAGGCAACCGGGTCCTGGATGATGATGTTCGCCGGCATCGGGCTACTTGCCTACCTGACCCAGCCGGATATCGTTGCGGGAATGATCGGCTAGTCCCCCTCGATCGGCTGGAGCATGTGCTCGACCACTGGCCTGACCGAGTCCCATATCCTGTCATGGACCTCTTGCACCGTGTGCCTGGTCGGAATCAGGGTAGCGCCCCTCTCCTTCCCAGCCTCCTGGAACTCGTTCCTGAGGATCTTCTGGTACTGCAGGAAGGACGAGGTGATAGATGAGGAGAGGGCGAGGTCCATGCCTGCTTCGAAGTGGTTCAGCGCCTCCAGGGTCTCCCCGAACATGATTCGATTCAACAGTCGCCGTGGTCCTGCGTGCAGTACGATCAGGGCATCGGGATCGGGGGTATTGGAGTAGAGCGAGTCGATCCAATCCCCGTCCCCGCCCCTCACCTGCTCCCTGATCCTCGGAGTGAGTGTGTAGCGATCCGCGATGACCACGAATCCGGCGTCCAGCAGCGGCTCGGCCTCATGCTTGATCTGGTCGTGTAGGTCTGTGGCGTACAGGAGCGACCTGGTTCGCCAGTTCAGCTGGTGGATGTCAGCGGTTCTTGACTTCACTATCTCGCCCATCAGTTCCGAGCGGGCCAGCCCTATGATGTGGGTTGCGATGCCGTGCGCCTTCAGCCTGGCGGAAAGGAGGCGTGTGTGCAGACTCCTTCCTACGTTATCCGGTCCCTCGATTACTATCAGCTTGCCCGCGTGACTCATTTCCCATCACCTTCCGAGTATGTTAGCCAGTCGATGTCGGACTCGCTGAGGTTCTGTGCTAGCCTGTCCGACTGGTCGATGACCTGTACCTCAGAGAGGTCGATGTGCTTGTCGAAGGTCTTCCTGACCCTGGACTGGACCTCCGCCACGGTTCCCTCGGCATCGAGTCGTTCGATCCTGCCCTCTTCCACCAGCCCCGAGTAGATCTCGGACACCCTGCCTTGGAAGATCCTGTAGGACTCGAATGGGTCGGTTGTCCAGCCCATGTCCAGCCCGGCCTCGTAGAACTTCAGGCTCGGTCGGCCCTTGGCGATGCGGTCGAAGCTGACGTCCACTGGGACGTCGAAGTACAGGGTAAGGTCTGGCTCCCTCGCGAATGAGTATGTGTCCTCGATGACCTCCCTGGGGACGTCCCTGGAACCGTCCCTCGCCATGGCCGTGTACTTGTAGCGGTCGCAAATCACTATCCCGCCTATCTCCAAGACCGGTTCTATCTGCTGTGCCCACCTGTCTGCGAAGTCTGCGGCATGTATCATGTGGAATGTGATCGGCAGGAGCCTTCGGGTGTTCTTCCCTATCTTGGTCGCTTGCTTGACGATCTTGCTGGAGTTCCACTCGGTGTGGAAGACCGGCAGTCCTTTGGCCCTCAGCCAGTGGTACAGCAGCTTTGCCTGCGTGCTCTTCCCGGATCCGTCCATTCCCTCAACGGCAATCAGGATACCCTTCTTCGACATTGGCCCACCATCCCCATAATGCTCTAGGAGCAGGTCATGGGCAAGGCTGGAACCTATTAGGCTGTGGTTTGTGGAAAATAATGGGAGAAACATCAATTGTTGTCCGATTCTTCAGAGTTCCATGGAGTTCTTGGCTCTGGCCTTCGTTGCTGCGTTCCTAGCCGCGGCCCTGACCGTCCCTGCTGGCTTCGGTTTGTCGACAATGCTCACTCCGGTGGTTCTCCTGATGATGGGGCCTCACGAGGCAGTGGCAGTGGTCGCAGTGGTGCATGGGGCGCACAATGCAGGGAAGTTCCTGGCCCTGAGGGAAAGCGTCGACTTCTCCGCTTTCAGGCACTACGGCATCTGGCTCGTGGTGGGTGCGGTCATTGGCGCCGCTTTGCAGAGCAAGGTCCCACAGGACCCCCTCCTCGCCCTGATAGGTGCCTTCCTCATCCTCCTACCCCTGCTGACCCTGAGCGAGTCGTGGACGGGGATTAGGATCCCAGAGGCAAACGACCGGATAGGCGGGTTCGGGTCTGGCTTCATGGGTGGACTTTCCGGGCACCAAGGTGCCTTGAGGGCGATGTTCCTCACTCGTCGTCTTCCGGACAAGATGGCATATGCCGCCACAGCGAGCGTACTCGCGCTCTGCGTGGACCTGTCGAGAGTCCCTGTCTACCTATACTTCCGACCGGAGGAGATAGGAGAGCACCTACAGACCACCTTGCTACTAGTGGTGGCCGCTTTGCTCGGCGTGAGGTCCGGGAAGAGGTGGTTGGAGGCCATGAAGTCAGAATGGATCCACAAGCTGGTGATGGCAGGTATAGTGGGAAGCGGCTTTTTTTACATCTCTGAAGCGATATTTTAGGGGCCCATATTGAATTAGCAAATTCGCTGAGTCCTTGGTTCTAGCCGAACCTTCCGGAGATGTATTGCCCAGTTAGCTCCTGTTTTGGATCTTCGAATATCTGCTTTGTTTCTCCGAATTCAATCAGATCGCCCAGATACAGGAAGGCCGTGTGATCTGAGACCCTAGACGCTTGGCTCATCGAATGTGTCACTATCACTATGGTTAGTTTTGATTTCAGTGTTGAAATTAGTTCCTCGATCTTGGCAGTGGCTATCGGGTCTAGGGCGGATGTTGGCTCATCCATCAAAAGAACTGAGGGGCCGATAGCTAGTGCTCTAGCTATGCAGAGTCTCTGCTGCTGCCCTCCGGATAGAGAGTATGCATCATCATAGAGTCGATCCTTGACCTCATCCCATAGTGCTGCGTCCACTAGGCTCTGCTTGACTGCGGCATCGAGATTGGAGGGTTCATTTTCGCCCTGAATACGCAATCCGAATGCTACGTTCTCGTAGATGGAGATCGGGAATACGTTCGGTTTCTGGAATACCATAGAAACCGCACGACGTAGGAGTACAGGATCGATTTCATCGCTCAATATTTGCTTGCCCATCCAAGAAATATCCCCCTCCATGGAAGCACCGATGATTTCGTCATTCATTCTGTTGAATGCCCTCAAGAAAGTGCTTTTTCCGCAACCCGATGGACCAATGAATGCAGTGACTTTCCCTTCAATTAATTCGATAGAGACGTCGTTAATTGCAACCTTGTCCCCATATTTTATTGTCAAATTCTTTACAGATATGTTTCCTCCTTTTTTCATTACCACGACCTCCTAGCCTCTGCCCTGTTACGGACGAACAGGGCCATTGCATTGAGAATTAATAGAAGCATGAGCAGCACTAGGATAGTGCTCGCTGCTAAGTCTTGGAAGGATTGCGAAGGATGACGTGTCCAGAAGAATATCTGGATGGGCATGGCCATGAAACCGTCCAAGACTCCAGTTGGCGCCGTCTTAGAGAAAATACTAGCGACGAATAGGATTGGCGCGGTCTCACCTAGTGCCCTAGCGACGGAGAGTATTGCCCCGGTTGCTATTCCGGGGATTGCATTTGGGAGTACATGGTAGCGTACGGCCTGCCATCGTGTAGCACCAACAGCAAGGGCCCCTTCCCTGAATCCCTTGGGGACGGCTAGTAACGCCTCTTCTGATGTTACTACGATCATTGGGAGGACCATCATTGCCAAGGTTAGTGACCCAGTAAGAAGGCTAAGTCCGAAGCCCAGCATCCTGGAGAATACATACAGGCCCACGAGTCCGAAAATTATCGAAGGTACGGCGGCGAGATTCTGAATCGTCCTCCTCAAGAAGAGATTTATCGGGCTCGGTCTCGACATTTCAGTGAGATACACAGCGGCACCTACTCCGGCAGGAAGAGCGAAAACCATCGTCAGTGCAATCAGCCAAATCGAGCCTAGAATAACTGGCCCTATCCCTGCTAGGTGCGCTCGTGACGAGGGGTAGTCCGTTAGGAATGCCAAGTCGATTCCGGGTGCCCCTGCCTTGATCACGCTGTGCAATAGAATTGTCAGGAAGCCCATTCCCAATAGAAGGCTTGATCCAATCAATCGCCGCCATATGACCTCTGATTTCCTCCTCTTCAAATCAGTGCTGTTCGGAGATAGAGGATCAACTGGGGCCCTTCCCGGAATATCGCCATTTGAGAACGAAGAGATGGCGCTTCGAGCCTTTCTGGAGAGATTTCCTAATGACTTGCTGAGTTTCCCTGGCTTCCTACCTAGTCTCTTCTTGGTGGCCCCTATAGCGAGGGTGTTTGCTGTATAAGTCAGAATGAAAAGAGTAGCGCCTACGGCGAAACCTGCGTCTGTTGCAGTTCCAGGTGGTATGTCTCCGGTTGCTACCTGCGCTATGTATGCGGTAAGTGTCTGTACTTCCCTTAGGGGGTCCAAATGAAGCGAGGCGACTGAACCGGCGGCCAGAGTAACCGCCATTGTCTCGCCGACGGCCCTCGCGAGGGCCAATAGCACAGAGGCCACGATCCCAGATCTAGCTGCGGGCAAGACTACTCGACTCGCCGTCTCCCAACGCGTTGCTCCCAGAGCTAGGCTCGCCTCTCTCATCTCCCTTGGTATGGCTCGTATAGCATCGTCAGAGATACTAACGATGATTGGTAGAATCATCGCTGCTACTACGATAATGGCGCTAGCCGCATTGAAGTAAGAAGCGTCGAAGTAGGTCCTGATGAAAGGACTGATGACAAGAAGCGCGAAGAACCCATGAACAACTGACGGGATACCGCTTAGTATCTCCACGGCTGGCTTCAGTATCTTCCTTGACCTGTTGCTCGCGAATTCGGACAGGTATAGGGCAGCTGAAACCCCCAATGGAACTGCGATTAGCAGTGCCCCCCCTGCAATTAGGAAGGTCCCGGAGAGTAGTGGCCATATTCCGAATCTTGGATTCCTACCGTTTGGGACCCATTCCCCCCCGCCAATGAAGCCCAAGAATGTGGCTTCCTCGGCCAAGAAGAACTCGATGGTTCCCTCGGCGAGAGTGTAGATGATCAGTGCACTGGCTACTACTGAGAGGGATGCGGAGGCGAAAAGAGAGCCCAACACAAATTTGTGTTTTGGCGAATCGCCCTCTAATGGATTCGCCTCCGTCATCACCTCAATCCTCAGTTTATTCTCGACAGTTGTTCAGATAGAAGGTCTGGATCGACCATTTCCACGCGAACATATCCTACCTCATCTACCACAGACTGGCCCTCATCGGAAAGGCAGAAGGCGATGTAACCCTCAACGACATCCCGGTTGTCTGCATAAGCATCGGTGTACACGTGAAGGGGCCTGGCCATCGGGTAGTCGGCGACGGTCGAAAGTGACGGTTCGACTGGGCCCGAGCCCCCATCCAATGAGACTAATCCTACGCTTCCCGGGTTTTCCTTAACGTATGCAAACCCGAGGTATCCTATTGCGTAGGGGTTATTCTTGATGGCGGTCATTATCACATTGTCATCTGCCGAAGGATGGTAAACGCCGTCCCCGGACTCTAACCTTGTTCCAGCGACCTGCGAGTCCTTGCCCCAATCTTCGATTACCGATTCGAAGAAGAAGTCGAAAGTCCCGCTCGCTTCATCCGGCGCGTAGATTTCTATCAACTCATGAGGTGCTGAAGATTCCATTCCTGGAACCTCGTCCCAGTAAGCAGCTGGGTTGTCGTCAGTGAAAATCGAGTAAAGTTGTGTGAAATTCATCGATGTGGCCCAGTCATTATCTGGGTGAACAATGGTGGCCAGTACGTCGAAGGCCACTACCCACTTAACCGGAAGTACCCCGTTACAAGGAGTGGATGTTGATCCGGTCGATTCGTCTACAGCAGTATCGTCGCAATCATCGAATTTCCCGTAGTCCTTGTTCTTCATTATCCGACTTGCATCGGCCAGATCGGCTTCCCCGTTGAGAAGGGAGTTCAGACCGTGGCTGCTTCCACCGCCGGATACCGATACATCGGCATCCTGGTAGTCCTCTGCCCACACCACGGCAAGTGGCAAAACGGTAGAAGAGCCGGTCTGAACCAGGCTTGGTTTTTCGTCATCTCCTGCACATCCTGCGAGCATGCTGCAGAAAAACAGGGCAATCATTAGGGTTGTCTTCGTCTTTACATTCATCGTAATTCCTCA
>LULH01000177.1_pt1 | contig 20282 bp, 17 predicted proteins | sample 728201 | NCBI WGS metagenome assembly LULH01 (sample SAMN03860294, study PRJNA289734) | marine metagenome | biome: seawater column; feature: ocean; material: water; isolation source: Red Sea water column Station 169 - depth 100m | place: Saudi Arabia: Red Sea | collected 2011-10-15 | depth 100 m
GGCTTAGATAGAGCACTTGCAAGAGGTGGTGGACTATTTGCAATTTTGATAGGTATTCTTATTACTTTCTCAGTTCAGAGTTCAAGTATTACAACATCTATACTTGTTCCAATTGTTGGTTCAGGCATATTATCCATTCAAAATGCATTTCCCATAACGCTTGGCGCAAATATTGGAACTACAATAACTGCAGTTCTAGCAAGCTTTGTTGTAGATAACACTGCTGGATTAACAATTGCATTGCATCATGTATTTTTTAACACAATAGGTGTCATGATTGTCTACCCGGTCAAATTTATCAGGAACTTACCTGTTAATCTGGCCGTGACTTTCAGCAATGTGGTGGCCAAAAGAAGATATATTGCAATTTTGTATGTATTGGTAACATTTTTGTTACTTCCATTACTGGGAGTAGTAATATCAAATTAAAGGAGAAATATGAGTAATGAATCATTAGATAGTATTGACGCAAAATTAAGTGAGATGCTTACAAATAGTATGAGAATTTATGATCTTGCAATGAACTGTCTTCTTGGAGATACAAACCTAGATTCGGTAAGAGATGACCTATATTCCACAGATAAAAAAATCAATGAATTACATCGTGATGTTAGAAGAGAAATGATTATTCATTCCGCAGTCAACTCAAGAAATCTAGATATTCCCCTTCTTCTCTCCTATATGACCATGTCAAAAGATATTGAGAGAATTGGCGATTATTGTAAAAATTTATTTGAAATCGCAGAAACTGGAAATACATTTACCCAAGGTGATGAGCTTGATAATTATATTGAATTGAGAAATGACATAGGAAAACTTATTGTATATTTACAGTCCTGTTTGAATCTTGACGATGAGTCAAAAGTACAGGATTTAATAACACTTGGATCATCCCTGTCAACAAGTCTTGATGATAAGATTACTGCACTCCTTGAAAATAAGGAAAAAGTTCAATATCCAGTCGCAACAACGTTACTTTATCGTTATCTTAAAAGAATTGTTTCACATATTGTGAATGCGAGCACTGCCTTAATTATGCCAACCGATCAAATAGATTATCTAGACGAATAATTTAATTTACGTTCCAGGTTCCAAGAGATCTTATTAGCTTATCAAGTTCTCCTTCACCTTTTTGTTCAATAGATGAGTCAATTTGTTCTTTGACTTCATCATTGTAAGTATCTCTTTCAACTTTTCTAAAGATACCTACTGGTGTTGGTCCATAAGGCCCATGAGATAATCTTGATAATGAAAAAGCAATTGAAGGGTTATCTTTTGTAATGTCATGAACATAAATCTCACTATCATCTATCTCTGATCTTTTGACAATGACTGCTTCTCCATCACGAATTGTTACAGCATTTTCATCTTCTGCTCCAAAGATAACTTTCTCACCATGCTTTAGATTTATACGATTTGCAATTTTTCCTTCCTTCGAAGTTAACTGCTCAAAAGCTTTGTCATTAAACACATTACAGTTTTGATAAATCTCAACATAAGCTGAACCTTCATGTTCAGATGCTGCTCGAAGTACCTCTGCTGTGAGATCTCTATCCATATCAATTGACCTTGCAACAAATGATGCCTCAGCTCCTAAGGCTAAACTCATTGGGTTTAGTGGAAGCTCTACAGAACCAAAAGGAGAAGATTTTGTTTTCTTTCCTTCTTCACTGGTAGGGGAATACTGTCCTTTGGTAAGTCCATATATTTGATTATTGAACATTAAAATCTTCATGTTTACATTTCTTCTCAATGCATGAATTAAGTGGTTTCCTCCAATAGATAGTGCGTCACCATCACCTGAAACTACCCAAACTGAAAGATCTGGGTTAGATGCACTTACTCCAGTTGCTACTGCAGGAGCACGACCATGAATTGAATGTAAACCGTATGTGTTCATGTAGTAAGGAAATCTTGCTGCACAACCAATACCAGATACAAACACAATATTTTCTTTTCTGATACCTAATTCAGTCATAAAGTTTTGTACAGAAGCAAGAATTGTATAATCACCGCACCCAGGGCACCATTTAACCTCTTGGTCACTAGCAAAGTCAGCTCTTTTATATGAGAGAGGAATTTTACTCATCAGTCTTTACTTCCTCTTTTTTCTCTTCCTCTACCTTGTTTCTTTCTTCTTCGACATCTTTAACAAGTTCTTTATTCTCAGGTAAAGTCTCATCAACTTTTTCGATAATTCTCTCAGTTACTCTTTCAGTGACCCTTTCAACAACTCTCTCAACAACAGGTTCTTGAGCCTCCGCTGCTGGTTCTTCAGATGTATCTGATTTTACTTCTTCAACAACTGGCTCTTCTTCAACAATTGGCTCCTGGGTTTCTGCTGCTGGTTTATCTGCACTCATCTCTTCTAAAACTTGCTCAACAGGTATACCTAATGCTTTTGCACGTGCTTCAGCGGATCTCATTATGAGGTGTTCTGGTATTCCAACTTCTTCTACAACCTCTTCAACTACTGGTTCTTCCTCAGCTACAATTTCTTCTACAACCTCTTCAACTACTGGTTCTTCCTCAGCTACAATTTCTTCTACAACCTCTTCAACTACTGGTTCTTCCTCTTTATTGATTCCGACAGTATCGACAAGATAACGTGCACGTAAAAGTTTTGACAATTGGCCAGTGTTTAATTCAGGGACAATGATGTTTTTAAATTGACTCAAAACTTCAGCTGTGTTGTCTGGGAAAGGATTGACATGTGTGAAGTGTGCACTTGCTACCTTTACACCTTTTGAATTGAGTCTGTTTACAGCTTGTGTGATACCACCAAAAGTTGATCCCCAACCCAAAATGAGAGTATCTGATGATATGTCTCCATTTATTTCAAGTGGGTCAATATCATTTGCTATATTTTCAATTTTCCATGCTCTCATATCTGTCATATATTGGTGATTATCAGTGTCATAAGAAACATTTCCAGTTCCATCTTCTTTTTCTAGACCACCTACGCGATGCTCTAAACCGGGTACCCCTGGAATAGCCCATGGTCGAGCATTAGTTTCGTAATCTCTAAAAAATGGTAAAAATCCATTCTCAGTGTTATATGTAGTGGTTAAATTTGTTCCCAATTCATCAAGATTTTCAATCTCAGGTAATTTCCAAGGCTCAGAACCGGTAGCAACATAGTTATCGGACAATAAAATAACAGGTGTCATATATTTAAGAGCAATACGTGTTGCCTCAAATGCTGCATAGAAAGCATGAGATGGTGATTTAGCTGCAATTACTGGTAAAGGAGCTTCTCCGTGACGTCCGTACATTGCAAACATTAGATCAGATTGTTCTGGTTTTGTAGGTAGTCCTGTTGATGGCCCACCCCTTTGAACATTAACTACTACTAATGGTAATTCCGCAGACAGCGCTAAAGATATGGTTTCACTTTTTAAAGCAAGACCTGGTCCACTGGTTCCTGTAACTGCAAGCTTACCTGTAAAAGAAGCACCTACAGCTGCTGCAGCAGCCGCAATTTCATCTTCGGCTTGGAAAGTTAAAACATTGAAATTCTTGTGTTTTGATAATTCATGCAATATATCTGATGCAGGAGTAATAGGATAACTTCCGTAAAACAGATCGAGATTAGCTTTTTTAGCACCCGCAATAAGCCCCCAACTTAAACCGATATTTCCATTGATATTTGTATACTCTCCAGCTGGTAATGAGGCCTTGTCTACTTTATAAGTATGGTGAAATGCCTCAACTGTAATGCCAAAGTTGTATCCAGTTTTAAGAGCTTTGATGTTTGCTTTTGCTACCTCAGGTAGGTTCTTAAATTTATCGTTTATCCAATTTTCAGTATCTTTAAGATCTCTGTTAAAAGTCCAAGAAATTAAACCAAGAGCAATCATATTTTTGGAACGAAGGACTGCTCTTCCAGGTAAATCAAATTCCTGCAAAGCTTCCTTTGTAAGTTTTTCCATTGGGACTTGAAAAACTCTATAACCATCAAGCTCTTCAGATTCTCTTGGATCTATTTCATAACCTGCTTTTTTAATGTTCTTTTCATCAAAAGCATCTTCGTTTAATATCAACATTCCGTTTGGTGTTAAATCTTGTAGGTGAGCTTTTAAAGCAGCAGGGTTCATAGCAACTAAAACATCAGGGGCGTCTCCCGGTGTCAAAATATCAAAATCAGCAATTTGTACTTGGAAAGAAGATACACCTGCAACTGTTCCTTGAGGAGCTCTAATTTCAGCAGGGAACGCAGGCAAAGTAGCAAGATCGTTTCCAAATAATGCAGAAGTGTCGGTAAATCTAGTACCAACTAATTGCATACCATCACCTGAATCACCAGCAAAACGAATTGTTACAGCTGGTATAGACTCAACAGTTTTATTTTCAATGCTTACTTCCTGATTTGTTTCTTCAGCTTCTACTACTGGTTCTTCTACAGGTTCTTCAACTACTGGTTCTTCAACAACTTCTTCAACTTCAGCGACAGGTTCTTCAACAACTTCTTCAACTTCAGCGACAGGTTCTTCAACTACTGGTTCTTCAACAACTTCTTCAACTTCAGCGACAGGTTGTACGTTTAAAGGTTTTTCTTCACTCATAATTTAACTTTACCTGCTTAGTTTAATCCACGCGGGGATAATGTTATTTCATTTTTTTGTGGTGAGGCACAGTTTGAAACAGTTTCACCATCACAACATTCCGCTTGGTTCAAACCAAACATAGGGCATTGATTGTTAATACAAGCTCCATGACCATGAAGGTAGGTCATCTCTCTCTTGCACCAGGTACAAATTAAATTACTCATAACTCTTAAACTTGTGATAGGGCCAATACAGGTATCTTAGTTTCCAACAATCCTCAACTTTAATTGCACCAATAGATGAAGAATCACTAGAAGATTTTTGCCTATTATCTCCTAACACAAATATTTCGTCTTCCTGCAATGTAGTGGCCTCAAAAGAAACTGATTCACCGTTACCCCAGGTATCATTCATAGTTTTTCCATTAATTTTGATAACGCCATCTTCATTTGAAATTGTTTCACCTGGAAGTCCAATAACTCGTTTAATTATTTCAATATTTTTTGGAGTATATTCGTAAATTACAATATCTCCACGATTTAATGGTTCTGATACTTTTATTGCTAATACGTAATCGCCTTCGTGCAATGATGGCTCCATACTTTCTTCTTTGATTTCATACGCTCTGTATGTTCCATCTTTGTTATTTTTAAGAAATAAATAGACAGCGATGATTAGAAGATTTCTAATATTTAATATCCGTGCAATGCTTTTAATCATATAGTTTTTTTGTTATTAAAATTAATAGTAGATTACTAAAGGAGATTTATGAAGTTATTTAAACCAACAAGAGTAGCTCATGCTCATTGTGATTTGCCATGTGGTGTTTATGATCCCGCACAAGCAAGAATCAATGCAGAGTCAGTTGTAAATGCCTCCAAAAAATATCAAGAATCTGATGATCCTGCATTCAAGCAACGTTGCATCACCATCAAAGAAGATATGGCTGAAGAGGTTAAAAAAGATCTATGGGTATTGTGGACAGATTATTTCAAGCCAGAACACCTTGAAAAATTCCCAAATGTTCATGATCTTTTCTGGAATGCAACAAAAAAAGCTGGAGAAGCAAAGAAAACAGAAGATCCTGCAGTAGGCGAGGAGCTTCTAGGTTTGATTAATGAAATAGATGAGGTATTTCAAGCTACAAAAAGCTAATCAAATTTTTTAAAAAGGTGTCCGATGTCTTGTAATGGGGCACCTTTTTTTATGTCGTTTACGGACCAATTATTATTCGTATTTTTTTCAATTGCACCCTTTACAATCTCAGATGTTGTTGGCATAAAAGGAGTAAATAATGATGCACATGCTTCTATTGCCGTAAGAGATGTATGAAGTATTGCTGTTGCTCTAGAACTGTCTTCTTTTATAACTTTCCATGGTTCTGTTTCATTTAGATAAGCATTAATTTTATTTACATAGCCCATAACTGACTGAAGTGATGATTTGAGTTCGACCTTTTCGATTAATTCACCAGTCTTTTCAAAACAATCATTGCCTTCATCGATTATTTTTTTGTCAACATCGGTTAATTCAAAATCAAATTCTAAATTTTCAAAATTATTTATATATTGGGAAAATACTCTTTGAACTAAATTCCCCCATGCTGCTACAAGTTCTTCATTATTGCGTCTAATCATTTCATCTTCTGAGATTTCAGAATCATTCTGCTCGGGCAGGATACTTGCTAGAGCATATCTCAATGAGTCCGGATTCCATTCATCGAGATAATCGTTTAAAGTTTTTCCAACACCTCTACTTGCAGATGCCTTTTCACCTTTTATTAATATGTATTGGTTTGCTGGAACGTTCGTTGGTAGGTTTAAATCACCATATGCAAGTAACATGGCAGGCCATATTATTGCATGAAAAGGAACGTTGTCTTTTCCAACAAAATAATAAGACTCCGCATCCTCATTTAGCCAAAAATCTTTCCATGCATCAGGTGTGCCATTATTTACTGCCCACTCTTTTGCAGCTGATAAATAACCAATTACTGCTTCAAACCATACATATATTTTTTTTCCATCACCTAATTCATTTTCTGGAATATCTATTCCCCAGTCAAGATCTCTTGTTATTGCTCTATCTTGTAAACCTTCTTCTACAAATGATTTGGAGAAATTTATAACGTGAGGTCTCCAACCTTCTTTACTATTTAGCCATTCGGAAAGCTTGTCATTAAGAGCACTTAACTTTAAAAAATAATGTTCGGTCTCTTTGAACTCGGCATTATTTCCGTTAATTTTACTTTTAGGATTTATAAGCTCTTCAGGATCAAGAGTCGTACCGCAAGAGTCACATTGGTCACCTCTTGCCTCTAAATAATTACATTTTGGACATTCACCCTCAACATATCTATCAGGTAAAAACTTTTTTTCTTGTGGATCAAAAGCCTGAATGCTTTTGTTTTTCTCAATGAAGCCATTTTCTTTTATTTTTAAAAACATTTCCTGAGTAACTTCTTTATGATTATCGGTCATTGTTGTTGTGTAGTTATCCCATTGAATGTTCAATTTATCCCAATAGCCGAGAAATTCATTATGATATCGATTTACTATCTCGATTGGTTCAACACCTTCATCATCTGCTCTTACAGTTATTGGTGTTCCGTGAACATCACTTCCTGATACCATAATTACGTTATTGCCTATCAGTCTGTTATATCTTGCAAATATATCTGCCGGCAAATAAGCTCCGCCTATATGACCTAGATGTCTAGATCCGCTTGCATATGGCCAAGCTACACAAACTAATACGTTTTTTGACATAACACTTTAAGAATAGACTTTTAAATCACAAAGACTACATTTTTGTGAAACATTTATGAAACATTCCGGTAATAATCATTTAACTTTTAAGAGGTCTCTTAACATCTATATTTAATTAGGTTGTTACAAAAGGAGATTTAAAAAATGGAACTAGCAACTTATGTAGATAGTTTGTGGATTGTAGTTGCAGGTATTTTAGTCATGTTTATGCAGCCTGGCTTCATGCTTGTAGAAACTGGATTCACAAGATCAAAAAACTCAGTCAATATCGTAATGAAAAACTTTATGGACTTTTCGGTTGGTGCAGTGACCTATTGGGCATTTGGATTTGCACTAGCTTATGGAGGAACAACTCTAGGTGGATTTTTAGCTTATGGGAACTTCTTCTTAGAAGGTGACTCAATTACCTACTTCTTTCAAGTAGTCTTTGCAGCAACTGCAGCAACAATTGTTTCTGGTGCAGTCGCAGAAAGAACAAAATTTAGCGCATACTTATTATTTCAACCATTTATATGTGGTGTAATTTATCCAATAGTTACCCACTGGGTCTGGAGTGGTCAAGGTTGGCTCGGTGACTTAGGTTTCATTGACTTTGCAGGTTCTGGTGTTGTACACATGGTTGGTGGCTTTGCAGCCCTAGCTGGTGTTCAAATTGTGGGTCCAAGAATCGGAAAATACGACGATAATGGAAACCCTCAAGTAATACCTGGAAGCTCAATGGTAGCTGGAGCACTTGGTGTATTTATCCTCTGGTTTGGATGGTATGGATTTAACGTTGGATCTGCTTTAGCAGCAGTAGATGTTGACCTTGCTGCAATTGCAGTAACAACAACTTTATCAGCTTCTGCAGGTTCTATAACTGCGATGTATACATCAATGATTTCCGGTAAACCAAATGTTGGCATGACCTTAAATGGTGCTTTAGCTGGTTTAGTTGGAATAACTGCTGGTTGTGCAAATGTAAACAACTTAGGTGCAGTTCTAATCGGTTTGGTATCTGGTGTGTTAGTTGTGTACTCAATCAACTTCTTAGAGAAAAAAGGATTTGATGATGCTGTAGGTGCTGTCTCAGTTCATGGAATATGTGGTATCTGGGGTGTACTAGCTGTGGCAATTTTTGATACTACAGATGGTTTAGTCTACGGTGGAGGAGCCACATTGTTTCTACCACAATTAATTGGTATTTTAGCAATTGGTGCTTGGGCATATGGAACATCTTTCCTTGTGTTTAAAGTTATAGATTCAACAGTTGGACTTAGAGTTACAGCTGAAGAAGAAATTGCTGGGTTGGATGCTACAGAGCACGGAACATCAGCATATGGAGATTTCATCACTAAAAAGTAACAAATAATTAAGAAAACCAGCTAAATTTAGGTCCCCCCCTAAAGATTTTTAAGGCTGGTTTTCTTATTTAAATAACCCTTTATTCATAGTAAAATTGTCATACTTATGACATTTCAATTCGAAGAAAAAGATTCTTGTGGTGTAGGTTTTATTGCATCAAGAGGTATCCCTAGGACACATGGGATGACTTTAAAAATTCTAGAATGTCTTTCTAACCTCGACCATAGAGGTGCCAAGTTTGCGGATGGAACCGGAGATGGAGCTGGAGTACTTACAGAGATTCCTTTCGAGTTAATTGAAGCTGAATTAGTTGAAAGAGGAATCACACTTGGAGAAAAAGAAAAATTAGGATTGATCTCTTGCTTTTTTGATCCAAAAAATATTACCGAGTCAATTGAGCTAATTGACAACAAGCTTGAAGAGTTTGACATTAAGCTACTCTATTGGAGAAAAGTTCCTACAGACAAAGAAATCCTAGGAACAATGGCAAAAAATTCAAAACCTGGAATTTATCAAGCTGTCATCTGTTCCACAAAAGAATATGAATACAGTTTTGAAAAATATCTTTATCTTTTCAGAAAATCACTAGAAACAGATCTTGAAAAAAATGAATTTCTCAACATTCATATCAATTCGTGTTCGAGTAAAACAGTTGTATATAAAGGTCTCTTTACAGCCACTCAGACAGCAGATTTTTATTGGGATTTAAGAAATCCTTTGTACAAAACAAGGTATGGAGTATTTCATCAAAGATTTTCTACCAATACAAGTTCAACATGGGATAAAGCACAACCTTTTAGAATGCTCGCACACAATGGTGAAATAAACACAATTAGAGCTAATTATTCCTGGATGAAAGCTAGAGAGGTGGATGCCTCTTCAAACATTTGGAAAGATGACATTGAGAGGTTAAAACCATTTATTAATGAAAGCCTTTCAGATTCTGGACAACTTGATAATGCAATAGAATTACTTGTTCAATCTGGAAGAAAACTCGCTCATGCTCAAGAGATGCTTATTCCTTCAGCATGGGAAAACAACCCGAGATTTTCGAAAGACCAGCAATCATATTATCAATACCATGCATTCTTATCAGAACCATGGGACGGTCCTGCAGCTATTGTTGCTACTGATGGAGACGATATTATTGCAGGGTTGGATAGAAGCGGATTGAGACCACTCAGATGGATGGTTTCAGATAGATATATTTTAGCTGCCTCAGAAGTAGGTATTTGTCCCTCAGTTGAAGCCGGTGCATATAAAACTGCTCAACTTGAGCCAGGACAAACAATTAGATATCGTATCAAAAATGATGAGTTATTAGACGAACAAGAAGTAATAGAAAAACTTGCTGAGAAAAACCCCTATAAAGAATGGGTAAATACAAAACCTTTAGTTGCTGATACCGAATTTAGTGATAAACCAGACGAGATTGAGCTAGATCTGCTCTCAGAATATTTCCAATATACACCAGAAGAGGAAAGATTAATTTTATTACCGATGATCCAAGGTGATATTCCAACAGGTTCAATGGGTAATGATTCTCCACTTGCAGTATTGAGTAAAAATAAACCAAGATTGAGTCGATATTTTCATCAAATGTTTGCTCAGGTAACGAATCCTCCAATTGATCCGATAAGAGAAAGATTTGTAATGTCAACTAAAACTTATCTTGGAAAGAGAGGATCAATATTAAAAGAGACATCTCAACAAGCAAATCTCATAACACTTGAATCACCAATTCTCAGTAAAGGAAGTTATGATCTTTTGGTTTCAAAAGAATTTTCAAAAGACAAATCAAAAGTTTTTGATATCAGCTTTGATAAAACAAAATCTAATCTTGAAGGATTTCTTGATAAATTATGTGAGGACGTTTATGAGGCTGTAATAAACAAAAAGTCTTTAATTATATTAAGTGATAGAGATGTAGTAAAAGGCAACAGTGTCGCCCCATCACTATTAGTGATCGGAAGAGTTCATCAACACTTGATTAACAAGGGTGTAAGACTAAAAGCATCACTGATAGTTGTATCTGGTGAGATAAGAGATGCACATGACTTATCGTGTCACATCGCATATGGAGCGTCAGCTGTTTGGCCATATTTAGCTCTTGAAAAAGCAAGACTTCTTTCAATTGACAATCCAGATTTAAATTTATCACCCGCACAGGCTCAAGAAAATTATAGAGATGCACTTAATAAAGGCCTGTTAAAGATAATGTCAAAAATGGGTATTTGTACAGTTTCTTCTTATCGAGGGTCTGAAATTTATGAAATTATAGGTCTCGATAAAGAAATGACAAATGATGCTTTCTCAAATTCTTACACTAGAACTGAAGGTTTGGGATATGACAAGATAAATGAAAACTTACTCATTTTTGGGAATGAAGAACCTTTTGATCTTGAGATTGGTGGTTTCTATAAACATAAAAAGGGAAGTGAGCCACATGTAACATCTCCAGTGACAGTCCTGAAATTACAAAAGGCAGTTAGATCTGGTGATAGAGAGGAATGGAACAAATATCTAGAATCGTTAGAAGACAGAGATAATGTTCAAATTCGTGATTTATTTACCCTTCCAGAAAATAATAAAATATTTAGCAATGAAAATGAAGACTCTTCACTAGAAGAAATATATCAAAAATTTACTGTTAGCTCAATGTCTTTAGGAGCACTGTCCGAAGAAGCACATCAAGCACTAGCAATTGCGATGAATCGCTTAGGAGCTAAATCTGGTTCTGGTGAAGGTGGAGAAGACCCTGATAGATATGGAACAGAAAAAAATTCAAAGATCAAACAAATTGCATCAGGAAGATTTGGTGTAACTCCTGATTATTTAGCATCTGCTGAAGAATTTCAAATTAAAATGGCTCAAGGTTCAAAACCAGGAGAGGGAGGACAGTTACCTGGATTTAAAGTAGATTCTCATATTGCAAAATTAAGGCATACTGTTGAGGGTGTGACATTAATTTCACCACCACCTCATCACGATATCTACTCTATTGAGGATTTAGCTCAGTTAATCTATGATTTAAAAACATTTAATCCAAACAATCCTGTAAATGTAAAACTTGTCTCTGAGCCAGGTGTAGGTGTTATTGCAGTTGGTGTAGCAAAAGCCGGTGCAGATATTATTACAATTGCTGGTAGCGATGGTGGCACGGGAGCAAGTCCATGGACAAGTATTAAACATGCTGGTTCACCATGGGAACTTGGTTTAAGTGAAACTCATCAAGCTCTTGTAGAAAATAATATGAGAGATAAAGTACTACTTGAAGTTGATGGTGGTCTCAGATCTCCTAAGGACATTATCATTGCCACATTACTTGGTGCTGATAGATATGGATTTGGAACATTACCTCTTTTAGCTTTAGGTTGTAAGATGGTCCGCCAATGTCATGAAAATACTTGTCCAGTTGGTATTGCAACACAGGATGAGAACCTAAGGGCTAAATTTACCGGTGCTCCAGAACAAGTAATGCAATTATTTAAATTTATTGCAGAGGATGTTAGGTCTTATCTTCAAATTTTTAATGTAGATTCACTAGATGATTTAATCGGCCATGCAGACTTACTGGGTCTTAAAGTAATGGATAATAACCTTCCAAAAAGCTTGCACAAGTTACTAAGAAATGCTGTGTCAGATAAAAAACATCCTGGCTTTATACGACACGATGAAGGCCGTCTATCTAGAAGACTCACTTCAGAAATAATGAAAGGCTTGAGAAGTAAACAATCTACAATTATTCAGTATCCAGTATCAAATGAAGATAGAAGTATAGGTGCAAGAGTCTCAGGCGAAGTATCAATCAACAAATTAGGAGAAGTTCTAAAAGACAATCCAACACATATAAGTTTGTCTGGTGCTGCTGGCCAAAGCTTTGGAGCTTTTATAAGGGATGGAATCAATCTTAAACTTATTGGTAGTGCCAATGATTATGTAGGAAAAGGAATGGGTGGAGGAAGCATAACTATTATTCCACAGGGTACTAAAAACAAGGGTGCTTACCATGCTGCGGGTAATGCAATCCTATATGGAGCTACAGGTGGGCAACTTTATATTTCAGGAAGAGTTGGTCAAAGATTTGGTGTTCGAAACAGTGGAGGAATAGCAGTAGTTGAGGGATGTAGCGCACACGCCGCAGAGTATATGACAGGTGGAACATTAATCATCTTGGGTAGTGTAGGGTTTAATTTTGGTGCAGGAATGACTGGTGGGAAAGTAATTGTATTAAAAACTCAAAAGAACTTTACACAATACATATCAAAATCTGCACCCGAATCTCGAGAGATGAATGATATTGATCTACTTGAGTTGAGAGCTTTCTTAAATAAACACATTGAACAAACTGGATCTGAATTAGCTAAAGATATTCTTAAGAAAGAAAAAGATTGGTCAAAAATGTTTACTGTTTTTGGAGGGATAGCCAATGTTACCGAAAGCGACATAGACACTGCAAAAGCAAAAATTGAGGCCCTTGATTAATTAACTATTTCTTTATAGCAAATTAAGTTATACCATAAGAATATGAATACAAATTTATCAATGAATAACATTGTCGACTGGACAACAACATCAGATCTAGTTGGAAATGTGAAAGTTGACGAGGTTGGGGTGCTTGATAGAGTATCTTCTCTTGCTACACGTAGTATAAAAAGGGAATCTAAATTAGATGCTTTAGAAAAAATAGTAAGCATGTGTGACCTAACAACATTAGAGGGTGAAGATACAGAAGGTAAAATTATCCAAATGTCATCAAAAGCTATGTCACCAGATCCAAATGATGACAATGTACCTAGTGCTGCTGCTGTATGTGTATACCCAGCGCTTGTATCGACAGCTAAAAAAATTGTAAAAGATTCAAATGTTAAAGTAGCATCTGTGTCTTCTTATTTCCCCAGTGGCCAAGCTCCTATAGAATCAAAAATTTCAGATACTCAATTCGCAATTGATGAAGGTGCTGATGAAATTGATATTGTAATCAATAGAAAAGCTTTTTTTGAAGGAGATTACAAAAAAGTTTATGAAGAGATAAAGGCTCTAAAAGATGTTTGTGGAGAAATTCACCTAAAAACAATACTAGAAATTGGCGAACTGAAAACATATGAAAACATTAAGAAAGCAAGTGTAATTGCTTTATGTGCAGGATCTGATTTTATAAAAACTTCAACCGGCAAGATATCTAATGGTTCATCAAGGGAAGCGTGCCTAATAATGGCGAGAACTGTTCGTGAGTTTGAATCCTACGGGTATGGAATGAGAGGGATAAAAGTTGCTGGTGGTATTAGAGACGCTAAAGATGCAATACGATATTTAGTAATTATTAATGAAGAGCTAGGCGGTTCTTGGCTTTCCGCAGATTATTTTAGGTTTGGTGCATCAAGCTTGTTAGATGATGTACTTAAACAAATCAAAAAACTAAAAACTAATGCTTATCAATCAAGTTATTATTTTCCAAGAGGGTAATTTATGAATAATTGGGAATACGCAGAATCAATTGAATCAGAAAAAATTGTAAAAATAGAAAAAAAATATGGTCATTTTATTAATGGGGAATTTGTATCACCAAATTCTAAGAAATATCTCGATACAATATCTCCATCAAGTGAAGAAGTTTTATCCTCAATCTCAATTGGTAATGAAAAGGATGTAGATTTCGCTGTAAACGCGGCAAAAGAAGGTCTCAAACAATGGAGTAAAACCTCTCCATCAGAGAGATCAAAGTATTTATTCAAGCTTGCAAGATTAATCCAAGAGAGATCTAGAGAGTTTGCAGTTTTAGAAAGCTTAGATGGTGGAAAGCCTATAAAAGAATCTAGAGATTTTGACCTTCCACAAGTTGCACAAAACTTTTTCTACTATGCCGGCTGGGCTGACAAGATTGATCTTGCATGGGGTAGTGGAATTTCAAAACCTTATGGAGTTGTAGGTCAAATTATTCCATGGAACTTTCCATTATTAATGCTTTCATGGAAAGTTGCTCCCGCGCTAGCAACGGGAAATACTGTAGTTTTAAAACCTGCTGAGACAACTCCACTAACCGCTTTATTATTTGCAGAACTATGTGATGAAGTGGGTCTTCCTAAAGGTGTTTTTAATTTAATTACTGGTGATGGAACTACAGGTTCCGAATTAGTAAATCATAAAGATATAAAGAAAATTGCTTTTACTGGTTCCACAAGTGTTGGTAAGTACATACAGAAATCATTAGCTGGAAGAGATGTCGGTCTTACCCTTGAGCTAGGTGGAAAGGCGGCCAATATTGTTTATAACGATGCAGCCTTAGATGAAGCAGTAGAAGGAGTTGTAAATGGAATCTTCTTTAATCAAGGACACGTATGCTGTGCTGGAAGCAGATTATTAGTTCAAGAGGATATACATGATGTATTTATCAATAAACTTGAAAAAAGAATGCAGACTTTAAGAGTGGGCAATCCTCTCGATAAGAATACTGATATAGGTGCAATTAATTCAAAAGATCAGCTTGATAAAATCACTGATCTAGTCAATGAGGGTGTAAGCGATGGTGGAGAGCTCTTTCAAATTGAATGTGAACTCCCTAAGAATGGTTTTTGGTTTAAACCAAGTTTATTTACTGGGGTTCAGGCAAATTATAAAATTGCTACAGAAGAAATATTTGGTCCAGTATTGACCACCTTAACATTTCGAACTCCAGATGAAGCTGTTGAAATAGCAAACAATACAGAGTATGGATTATCTGCAGGGATTTGGACTGAAAAAGGATCAAAAATTTTATGGACTGCAGACAGGCTTGATGCTGGTGTTATTTGGGCAAACACATTTAACAAATTTGATCCTGCTTCTCCATTTGGTGGATATAAAGAATCTGGTTTTGGAAGAGAAGGTGGCAGGCATGGTCTCCTTTCTTATTTAAAGGCATCATCATGACAGAAGTAAAGAAAACATATAAACATTACGTAGATGGGAAATTTGTAAGATCTGAGTCAGGTAAAGTGTATGCAATTGATCTTAAAAAAGAAAAATATGAGATCCCTCTTACTTCAAAGAAAGATCTAAGAGACGCTGTTACATCATCTAAAGCTGGATTTGCGAAATGGAATTCATTAACTATGTACAACAAATCACAGATACTTTATAGATTGTCTGAAATGATTGAAGGAAATAAAGAATCATATATTGCTTTATTACAACAACACGGTTTAACAAAGAATGATTCGAAAAATGATGTTGAGGATGCTGTGAATACCATTATTTGGTACGCAGGAATTGTTGATAAATGGGAACAATTGACTGGTAATTTAAATCCAGTCGCAGGAGAGTATTTTAATATATCGCATCAAGAACCAATCGGAGTGACTTTCTCATTAAGCTCTGACGATTTATCTTTGAATAGTCTGGTTAAATCTTTTCTGCCAGCAATGTCAGTTGGCTGTTCTGTTATATCATTTACAAACCAGAATGCAGTCTTGGCTTTAAAACTCTCAGAGGATATCAATAACTCAGATTTCCCATCAGGAAGTCTTAACATTTTGACGGGAAATTTTGAAAATATTGTAGAAGACGTTGGGGCTCATGTTGAAATAAGATTAGCCGCAATTTATTCAAATATTTCAAATGACCTATTAGAAATTTTAGATGTCAAAGGTTCTGATTCAGTAAAGAGAATAGTTAATTTGCCAAGTGATGAGGGCTTGGGTTCTATAATTCCATTTGTTGAGACAAAAACAGTATGGCACCCTAAGGGCCAATAAACTGTCACACTCGAGTCTTAATATAAAATCATTACTCATTAACCCTGTTTAAGCTGTCTTGGTTATCAAGGCAGCTTATTCATATAAGTTGTTATTATTACCAGATGACTGAAGAGAACTATGAAGATGTTCTAGCCAACAAGGGAATGCCTGTTCCAAATGTTTGGATTGAGCTTGAGGGTGAATTTGTAGAATTTGATAAAGAAAATGAATCTTTAAAATGTAAATTTCCAGTCAGAGAAAGATATTTTAATCCACTTCCAACAACTCTTGGTGGAATTATTGATTCTTGGATAGACATCACCATGGGACCACTGAGTGTTTTACTTGGTCAAAAATCTGTTTCTAGAAATTTTTCTATTAAATATATTAAACCAGTTGGGCCATCTACAAGCTATGTCACAGCTGTTGCTTGGAGAGAGAGTATTGATGGAAGAAATAGTGTATTTAAAGGTGAACTTTACTTAGACAATGGTGAACTGGCTGCAATTGCTGAATCGGAGCTTGTAGAAATTAAATAGACTGAGTTCTTGAATATAAAAAGGCTGAAGAAAGAATTATTCCTGTTCCTACAAACTGAATTGAATTAGTTATCTCATTTAAAAACTGGTATCCAAAAAATATGGAAAATATTGGAATCATGTAAACAACAAACGAACTTGAAATACGTCCGACATTATTTAGTAATTTGTAATAACTTAAGAAAGCTATTCCTGTTCCGCCAATTCCTAATATCATCATTGGAATTAGTGAAACTTCAAGAGTTGGAATCTTAAAAGTAGCGGTAAAACCAAACATTAATAAGGAAAGCAAAGATGCGTATCTCATAACTATTTTGATTACGATTAGGGAATCATATTTTTTAATTAGAGGCTCAACAAGGTTTACAGAAATACCATAAGATATAGACGCTATTAGGGCATAAATTGAACCAATACTGAAGGATAATTCATTTAAGCCATCTCCAAGAGTTATTAATCCAACTCCAATAAATCCAGAAAAAATATAAATAAGTTGAAGTCGGGTTACTTTTAGTTTGTAAAAAACCACGGCAATAAATGCTACGAAGATTGGAGTTGATCCGTTAATTAAACCAGCTAAAGATGATGTTATAGTTTGTTCAGCAATCCCAAACATATAAAAAGGGAGTGCCATCCAGAAAAAAGAAATTATTAACATCCAAATATGATCACTCTTTTCAATTTTCTCATTTGTTCTAACAAAAATATTTATGAATATGGCACCAATTACAATTCGATAAATCGCAATATCAGAGGGATTGAGTTCATTTAAAGAATATTTAATCATCAAAAAAGATGATCCCCAAATTGAGGAAGTAATTAAAGCTAAAGTTAAATTTTTAATTTGCACAAGATAACGAGCCTAACATAGATTCGTTGTTATGGAGCCACCCCAACAGGGTAGTTGATTAGTGTCAGTGGTTCAGACTTACACAAAAAGCGGCTCCAATTTAATTCTAGATGAAAGAATAATTAGATTATCTGGTCAGTAATTATTTCAATATTTTTTGAATAATTCTTTAAAAGATTAATAGGTAAGTCATTCTCTCCGTTTACACTTTTAAGTATATTTTTCTTACTTTCTCCAGTTGCTAGAACATATATCTTTTCAATTTTTCCAAGTAAGTGAAAAGTTGATGTAACTCTCCACTTTGTTTTTATATTTACTTCATTTGCAACATAAAGTGAATCATTATTTTCAAGGGCTTTTGTACCCGGAAACAGTGACGCTACATGTCCATCTTCACCCATACCAAGAATTGCTACATCGAATATCTGGATTGTGCTTTTTAACTTATCTTCATATTTTTTTGCATCACTTTCAGGAGAGGAGCTTGTAAATTCAAATTTTAAAATATTTGCGTTAGTTCTTTCAAAATATTCATTAATCATCCTCTGGTTTGAAAGGTCGTTATCTTCTTCAATCCATCTGTCATCGATTGTCCAAAGAAAAGTTTTTGAGAGGTCATCAAGCTTTTCTGCCATCATTGAATAAGTTAATTTAGGAGTGTTTCCACCAGAAAGTCCAATTGAAAAATCTCTACTTGAATTAACTAATAAGTTTCTAATCTCTTCTACAAGATAACTGGACGCACTTTCATGGTTGTCTTCATGATGAATATTTATATCATGTGTCATAAAAAAATTGTTACACTTTAAACTTCAAGTAATATCAATGATAGTGGAAAAACATATTTCGATTGAAGGTAACCACAAATTAAGTGGTGAGATAAATGTAAAAGGCGCTAAAAATGCCGTATTAAAAGAAATGATCCTTCCCATACTTGCAGAAGGAAAATATCTTCTTAAAAACGTACCTTTGATTGACGACGTTGAATACATGCAGGACGTTTTAAAAGTTTTAGGTATAAATAGTAATTTTAAAAATGATTCTTTAGAGATAGTTTCACCTTCAACAATTGGTGTTGAGGCTCCATATGAGATAGTCCAAAAAATGAGGGCTTCAATAATTATTCTTGGTCCTTTGTTAGCTCGTTGTGGTGAAGCAAGAATCGCATTTCCAGGTGGAGATCAATTAGGACCAAGACCTGTACAAATGCATCTAGATGCATTAGAAAAAATGGGTGCAAATTTTGAACTTGATCATGGTGTTTTAATTGGAAAAACAGATGGCCTTAATGGTGTTGAGATAAATCTTCCTTACGCGTCAGTCGGAGCTACTGAGAATACTTTACTAGCAGCTGTATTAGCTAAAGGGAGAACAGTCATTGAAAATGCCGCAAGAGAACCTGAAATAGTTGATATTGTCAACATGTTAATAAAGATGGGTGCCAATATAAATGGTGCTGGTACAAGCGAAATTATTGTTGAAGGTGTAGACAAACTTAACCCAACAGACCATGAAATTATTGGAGATAGAATTGCTGCAGGAACTTTTTTAGCTGCAATATTGTCAACGAAGGGTTCAGGAAGAGTAAATGGTATTAACCCAGAACATTTGCCCATGGAGTTAAAAAAATTAGCTGAAATGGGGGCAAAAATTGATAATACTGAAACTTCTATAAATATTGAATATCGAGAACATTACCTTTTCCAGGAATAGCTACTGATCTTCAACCGATTTTTGGTTCAGCCTTGTTATTAGCTGAAGGTACATCAATATTGACTGAAAATGTATATGACCAACGGTTTCAATGGATACCAGAAGTCCAAAGAATGGGGGCGAATATACAGACTGGGTGGCAACATGCCATGATAAAAGGTGTTGAAAGTCTATCTGGAGCTCCAGTACATGCAACAGATATTAGAACTGGTGCAAGTCTAATTATCGCAGCATTACAAGCTGATGGCTTGTCTACTATCACAGGCATTGATCACATAAACAGGGGATATGAAGACATCGTTACTTCATTAAGCTCATTAGGGTCAACAATCGAATATAATGATAGCAATGGATAATTCAGGAATAAATTTTCCAACTTTTAAAGAAAGACCTGAAAAGGTTGATATTGATATGGATATATTAAATGACACTATTGAATATATTCGACCAGCTGTACAAGCTGATGGTGGTGACATAAAGTTATCTTCTGTAGAAGATGGTGTTGTTAATATAGAAATGCTTGGTGCATGTCAGGGATGTCCGTTATCCATAGCAACTCTTAAAAGTGGTATTGAGAGAATTTTGATTGACAAAGTTCCCGGAGTAGAACAAGTTATAGCAACTTAGATTTATCCAAAAGGTATTCTGCTATAAAAATTAATTCCAATTAATTGATTATTTACGATTATAGGTTGTATTTCATTCTCAATTTGATTTTGGATGGTTACGCCTCCATATTCATTGGGATCAACAACCTCTTCATAAAGTCCCAAATCTTCAAGAATTGATTCCCTCTGATCTTTATC
>LULH01000103.1_pt1 | contig 19857 bp, 24 predicted proteins | sample 728201 | NCBI WGS metagenome assembly LULH01 (sample SAMN03860294, study PRJNA289734) | marine metagenome | biome: seawater column; feature: ocean; material: water; isolation source: Red Sea water column Station 169 - depth 100m | place: Saudi Arabia: Red Sea | collected 2011-10-15 | depth 100 m
AAATCACATCATAATGTTGGCGGTCTTCCAAAAAAAATGAATTTAAAATTATTAGAACCACTTAAATATCTTTTTAAAGATGAAGTAAGAAAACTTGGCTTAGAGTTAAATTTAAATAAAGATATTATATCAAGACACCCATTTCCTGGGCCAGGACTAGCAATTAGAATACCAGGAATAATAACAAGAGAAAAAATTAAAATTTTAAAAGAAGCTGACTATTATTTCATAAAAGCATTAAAAGATGAAAAATTATACAATAGAATCTGGCAAGCCTACGCTGCTTTATTACCAGTCAAGACAGTAGGAGTCATGGGAGACAATAGAACTTACGAATACTTATGTTTATTGAGAGCTATAACATCTGAAGATGGTATGACTGCAGATTTTTTTGAATTTAAAAAACCATTTATGCAGTTTGTATCAAATCAAATTGTAAACAATATAAGAGGCATAAACAGGGTTGTTTATGATATTACATCTAAGCCACCAAGCACTATTGAATTAGAATAAAAACAATTTATAAAGTTATATTATGAAATATCTCCATACAATGATTAGAGTATCAAATATAGAAGAGTCATTAAGATTTTTTTGTGACGGATTAGGATTAAAGGAAACAAGAAGAAGGGATAGTGAAAAGGGCAGATATACCTTAGTCTTTCTTGCTGCTCCAAATGATGACAAAGCAGAGATTGAACTGACATATAACTGGGATGGAGATAACTTAGGCGAAGGTTCAAGAAACTTTGGTCATTTAGCCTATAGAGTTGATAATATCTATGAAACTTGTCAAAGATTAGCGGACATGGGTTATACAATAAATAGACCACCACGAGACGGACATATGGCATTTGTAAGATCACCAGATAAAATTTCTATTGAGATACTTCAAGAGGGTAATTTAGAACCCAAAGAACCTTGGGTCTCAATGGAAAATACAGGTACCTGGTAAAATTTATCCATAATGCGGATTGAAAAATTTAAGTTAAAAAAAAATAAATCTAAAATTATTTGCTTAACAGCATACTCAAAAAATTTTGCAGAAGAAATAGATAAATATACAGATTTAATTCTCGTTGGAGACTCTCTTGGGTCTGTGTTGTACAATTTTAATTCTACAAGAAAAGTTACACTTAATATGATGATTGAACATTCAAAAAGTGTTCGAATGGGTATAACAAAAAGCCTTATGATAGTTGATATGCCATACAATACATATAAAAATAAAAATGAAGCTTTGAAAAATTGTAAAAAAGTCATGAAAGAAACAAAATGTCATGGAGTAAAACTTGAAGGTGGAAAGAAAATTAAAAATATAGTTCAACATTTAATAAAAAATAATATTCCAGTTTTGGGTCATCTTGGAATAATGCCACAATCAGTGAAAGGAAATTTCAAATCAAAAGGAAAATCTTTAAAAGAAAGGAAACAGTTAATGAATGATTCTATTCTTCTTGAAAAAATAGGGGTTTTTGGAATTGTTCTCGAATGTGTAGAAAAAAGTCTTGCAAAAAAAATTACTAATAAAATTTCAATTCCAACCATTGGTATCGGATCCTCAAATAATTGTGATGGGCAAATTCTTGTTACAGATGATATTTTGGGATTAACGCAATCCAAAATAAAATTTGTTAAGAGATATATTGATTTAAGAGGTCATATCAGAAAAGCAATAAAACAATTTAAAACAGAAGTTAAAAACAAAAAATATCCAAGTAAAAAATATTCCTATTAAAAATATTTCTTAAATTCTTCATTAATTTTTAATATTTCTAAATCACTCAATCCACCTATAACTAGCTGAAGACCAACTACTAAAATGAAAACTAAACCTACATATGCTATCCAAATGTGTTTTTGTATATAGTTTGCCATATAACTAGCTAAAGCACCAGTTAGAACAACTGATAACATAAGTCCAAATATCATAAATCCAAAATATCCTTTTGCAGCAGCAACTACACCAATTACATTATCAAAACTAATCATGATATCTGCAAATAAAACTTTTCCGATACTACTAATGTATGAAGGTTCTTTATTTTTTTTTGTTGGAGATTTAATTTTTTTAATATCTAGTAAATCTTTTCTTAAATCATTTACAATCCAAATTAACAATAGACCACCTAAAATTTTTATAAAATAAAACTCAAATAAAAAAGTTGCGAAGACCGCAAAGAATATTTTAAAAAAAAAGGCTCCTATTACACCCCAAAGAATTATTTGTTTTCTATTTTTGGGGACAAAATTTGAAGCGATAGAACCGACTATCACAGCATTATCTGCAGTTAAGATAATGGTTATAAAAATAATGTTTGTTAAAATAATGAGTTCTTCAATCAAGATAGGTTTATAATAGTATAATCTGTAAAATTTTCAATGAGAGCAATGAGAAATTTTTATTGATTTAGTCTTTAAGAGATACTTAAATATCAATTTTAAAAAGGAGGATAGATGAAATTATTTAAATTATTTACATTTTTAATTAGTTCAGTCTTATTATTTGCAAACGTATCTTTAGCCGAAAAATGGGATATGGCTTTAGCTTATGGAGCTGGGAATTTTCATTCAGCAAACGCAGCTGAATTTGCAAAAAATGTAAGTGAAAAAAGTGGAGGAAAATTAACAATAGTGACTCATCCAGGTGGATCATTATTTAAAGGTGGAGAAATATTTAGAGCTGTAAGAACTGGTCAAGCTCAAATTGGAGAAAGATTTATGTCAGCTTTGGGAAAAGAAGATCCATTGCTTGAAATAGACTCTCAACCATTTTTAGCAACTTCTTATAGCGATGCTATGAAACTGTATAAAGCTTCTAAACCAGAAATTATAAAAGGTCTTGAAGAAAAAGGATTAGTATTTTTATATGCTGTTCCGTGGCCTGCTCAAGGACTTTACAGTAAAAAAGAAATAAATAGTGTTTCTGACCTTAAAGGTTTAAAGTTTAGAGCATACAACTCCGCAACAATAAGAATAGCTGAGTTAACTGGTATGGCACCCACTAAAATTGAAGCTGCAGAGATAAGCCAAGCTTTTTCAACAGGTGCTGTAGAAAGTATGATTACTTCACCAACTACTGGTAAAAACAAAAAAATTTGGGAAAATGGAGTAAAATACTTCTATGACATAGCAGCATGGTTCCCAAAGAATATGGTTATTGTTCATAGAGGAGCTTGGAATAAATTAGATTCCGCTACTCAAGAATTAATAATGAAAGAAGCAGCAGTAGCTGAAAGAAAAGGTTGGGATTTATCAAAAAAAGGAAATGTAGCTGATAAAAAAGCTTTAGCAGCTGCGGGTATGCAAGTTGGAAAAGTAAATTCCGAATTACAGAAGCATTTTCAAGAAGTTGGAGCAACTATGGCCGGAGAGTGGAAGAAAAAAGCAGGCAGTAGAGGCGCTAGTGTTCTTGCCGCATACAATTAAAATTAGTATAGTTAAAAAGGCCGTTTAAATAACGGCCTTTTTAATATGTTTTACAAAATTGATAATTTTCTAAATAAAATTTATAAAATTTCTGGATATATAGCTGCCTTGTTTTTAATCTTAGTAGCAACCTTTATATTAATTGGGATAGCTTCAAGAATTTTTGGATTTTATATTAGAGGATTAGCAGAATATTCGGGATATTGCATGGCCGCCTCATCATTTTTTGCTTTAGCATATACTTTTGTTGAAGGTGGACATATTAGAATTACTTTATTTTTAGAAAAAGTCTCAGGTACAAAAAAAAAATTCTTGGAAAAATGGTGTTTAATTGTAGCTAGCTTTTTTTCAGGATATGTAGCTTTTTATTTTATTAAGATGTTAAAAATATCTTATGAATTTCAAGAAAGAAGTGAAGGCGCTGATGAAATTTTAATCTGGATACCCCAAATGAGTGTCGCTATCGGTTCTTTCATATTTTTCATTTGTGTTTTTCATCAATTTATTTTGACAATACTTAACAAATCAAATGATTGAAATATTTTTAACTATTTTCTTTATTAGTGTTCTTTTATTCTTTTTAGGAACTGGGATTTGGGTTGCTATAAGCATGATAGGAGTTTCATCAATAGGAATGATGCTATTTACCTCTAGACCAGTAGGTGATGCAATGGCAACTACAATTTGGGGAGCATCATCATCTTGGACATTGACAGCATTACCACTTTTTGTTTGGATGGGAGAAATTTTATTTAGAACAAAGTTATCAGAAAATCTATTTAAAGGATTAGCTCCTTGGATGCAAAAATTACCGGGCGGACTAATTCATGTTAATGTTGTAGGATGTGCACTTTTTGCAGCAATATCAGGCTCTTCAGCGGCAACAGTTGCTACTGTAGGAAAAATGTCAATACCTGAACTTAGAAAAAGAAAATATCCTGAAACAATATTGTTAGGAAGTTTAGCGGGATCAGGAACTCTTGGTTTGTTAATACCACCTTCAATAATTTTAATTATTTACGGTGTTACTGTTCAAGAGTCTATAGCCAAGCTATTTATTGCAGGAATAATTCCCGGCATAATGATTGCTTTAATATTTATGTCCTATGTAATCGTTTGGTCATTAATAAACAAACAAAGTATGCCAGTGTCGCTAGAAACTTTTTCATTTTTAGAAAAAATTAAAAAATCAAAACAACTTATGCCAGTAATTTTATTAATTTTAGCTGTAATTGGTTCTATTTACACAGGCATAGCAACTGCAACCGAGGCAGCTTCGTTAGGAGTAGTTGGGGCATTAATTTTATCTTACTTACAAAAAAGTTTAACTAAAGAAACATTTAAAGCTTCTCTATTAGGTGCAACAAAAACTTCATGTATGATTGCTTTTATTTTAGCAGGAGCAACTTTTTTATCACTTGCAATGGGTTTTACTGGTTTGCCTAGAAATCTTGCAATTTGGATACAGGGTATGGAATTATCTCCTTACGTTTTAATTTTTGTATTAATGGTTTTTTATATTATCCTAGGAATGTTTTTAGATGGTATTTCTGCTGTTGTTTTAACAATGGCAATTATTGAACCAATGATTAGACAAGCTGGATTTGATATGATTTGGTTTGGAATATTTTTGGTAATTGTAGTTGAAATGGCACAGATAACTCCCCCAGTAGGGTTTAATTTATTTGTACTGCAAGGAATGGCAAACAAAGATATGGGTTTTATCGCTAAAAGCGCATTTCCACTTTTTTTATTAATGATCTTTGCATTGATAATAATTATTTTTTTTCCAGAATTAGTTTTATGGATGCCTCAACAGATGATTCAAAATATTAATTAATATTTAGATTGTTTTTTTCCTTCAATAATTTCTTTCAAGTCTTTATATTCTTCACAATTACAATTTTTTAATACACTTAATCTTTCTTTAGCTAGATCAATTCGATCTGTTACAAAATATAATTCGCCAAGATATTCATTTATACCAGTATGGTTCGGATCTATCTTTAATCCCAATAAATAATATTCTTCACCTTTTTCAAAATTTCCAAGTTTTCTGGAAGTAAATCCTAGATAATTTAAAGTATTTGGTTGGTTTGGTTTTTCTTTATTAGCTTTAACTAATAATTTCAAAGCTCTTTCATATCTTTTTTTTGCTTTCTTTTCTTTACCTTTTTTCTCATATTTTTTTGCATCTTTAATCAGTTTAGATGCTTGATCAAAATTTGATTTTGTTTTGCCACCAGAAGTTCCTGCAGAATAAGAATAAATAGTTAAAGAAAAAAATATTATAATTATATTTAAAATTTTAAATGGCATTTAAAAAAACTTTTTCATTTTATTTAATGGTTTTAAATCAATTTTGTTTTCTATTAAGTTCGATCTTATAGCTTGCGCAGTGTTTAAAGAACTTAAGTTGTCACCATGTATACATACAGAGTCAATTTCACAAGGTATTTGCTTACCGCTGTGACAATTTAAAGCCTGATTTTTAATCATACTCAAAACATGTTGTTTTGCTTCATTAGGATCAGTAATAAGTGCATTCGGTTTTTTTCTAGAAACTAAATTTCCATCATCTTCATAGTTTCGGTCAGCAAATATTTCACAAGCTATTTTCATATTTAATTTTTTTGCAGCTTCTTCCATTTTAGAACCAGTCGGTACTAAATAGATTAGATCTTTACTAATTTCGTTAATGGTCTTAGCCAGAGTTGTTGCTAAATCTATATCTTCGCAAGCCATATTATTTAAAGCACCATGTGGTTTAATGTGGGTTACATTTTCCCCATGTTTTGCAGCAATCTCTTGTAAAATTGCATATTGATCTATTATAAGTTTTCTAATTTCTGAAGAAGGTAAATTCATTCTCTTTCTTCCAAAGTTTTCTGGGTCGTTAAAAGATGGATGAGCACCGATACTTACACCGTTATTTTTAGATATTTCAACCACTTGATTCATCGATTCATCATCACCGGCATGATAACCACAGGCAACATTAGCAGAATTAACTATTTTGAGTAAATCAGGATCATGCTTATTAGAATGATGCTTCGATTTTTCACCTAAATCACAATTGATATTAATTTCCATAGTTTTGTTAGTTGAAGTATAACATGGCATGATAAAAAATATATCAAATCTTGGTGACGCAGCTCTATATTGTGATTTTGGAATAGAAGTAAACAAAGAAACAAATGCAAAAGTAATAAAATATTTTAAAAACATTAAGGAAAAAAAAATTAAAGGAATTACAAATATAGCACCTTCTTATAACAAATTAATTATTTCATATGATTTAAATCTTACCAAGTTTAAGGAACTTAAGAAAATAATTGAAGATTTGGAACTAAAAGAAATTTTAAATAATAAAGGTAAAATAATTAAAATTCCTATTTGTTGTGATAAAAAATTTGCACTTGATATAAATAATTTAGAAAAAAAACTTAATATTTCAGAAGAGAAAATTTATGAAAAATTTTTTTCTAAAGATTATTATTGTTATATGACTGGATTTATAGCTGGTCATCCATTTTTAGGAGATACCGATATATCCTTAAGAGCTAAAAGGTTAGAGACACCAAGAGTTAGAATTCCAAAGGGATCTGTTGGCATAACAGAACAATTTTGTAATATATATTCTTTTGAAAGCCCAGGAGGCTGGAACATTATTGGAAATACGCCTCTCAATATCTTCGATAATACAAATGAACTAAAGCCAAATTTAATCAATCCAGGAGATACTGTATCTTTTGAACAGATTTCCATTGATGAATATGAAAAATATTATGAATGAAAGTTATTTTGAAGTAATTAGACCAGGGATTAACACTACTTTTCAGGATTTAGGAAGGAAAAATTTATATCATATTGGTGTTCCATTTAGCGGTGCAATGGATAATAGAAATTATACTTTAGCTAATGCAATTGTAGGAAATAAAATTAATGCACCCGCTATTGAATTTGCATTTCAGGGTCCATTACTCAAATTAAGAGGAGAAACAATTATTTTCAACATAACAGGAAATATTACTTTTAATATTTTAAAAAAGAATAAAACAATAGAAGGAAACTGTTATCAAAGTTATATTTTAGAAGATGGAGATGAATTAGATATCGCTTCTACTAATAATTCTGTATACGGATATTTAGCTATAGGTGGCAGCTTTGATATAGAAGCTCAGTGGGATAGTTTTTCAACTAATATAAAAGCTAAAATTGGACCTAATGATGGAAAAAAAATAGAAAAAGACCAGATGATTAAAATCATTAGCGCTAACTCTAAAACTTCAATAAGAAAATTAGATTATCTAAATACAAAAATTGAAAATATTCGAGTTATTAAAGGAACAAATTTTAATTATTTTTCAGCCGAAAGTAAAAAAAATTTTTTTGATAAAGAATTTTCAGTAACAAAATTAAGCGATAGAATGGGAATGAGATTGGAAGGAATAAAACTTAAAAATGATGTAGATACCAATATAAAATCAGAAGGTATTATTAAAGGAGTGATTCAAGTACCATCAGATGGAAATCCAATAATTATGTTATCCGATCATGGAACAATAGGTGGTTATCCAAAAATTGGTGTTGTTATAAGCGCTGACTACGATAAGTTGGTACAATTACCACCAGGATCTAAAATAAAGTTTAAGGAAATAGATTTAGCTAGTGCTGAATTATTATTTAAACTATATCAAATGGAAACAATGAATTTAGTTTCAAAAATCAAATGAATCTAATTTCAAAGTTACCTGGACCTTTTCTAGTTTTTCTAGGTGCATTTTGCTTAAGTTTTGGAGGTTTAATAGTAAAATCTTTCGAAGGTGCAACTTTATGGCAAATCCTTTTTTGGAGACAATTTTTTTTTGTTTTATTAGTTTCTATATTTTTATTATCTACTTATAAAAAAAAAGTTTTTACTGCACTTTATCAGTCTGGGTTACCTGGGTTTATTGGAGGTATAATACTTGGTCTTGGTTTTAGTGCTTATGTTTTTGCCATGTACAATACAACTGTTGCAAATGCTAATTTTATAATACAAACTCAGGCAATTTTTCTAGCAATTTTTGGATACCTATTTTTAAAAGAGAAAATATCTAAACTAACATTATCATCAATTATTCTTGCCATGTCAGGAATATTATTAATGGTAGGAAACTCATTATCGCCAGGACAATTTTTTGGAAACTTAGTTGCGTTTATAATGCCAATTTCATTTGCTGTATTAATTATTATTATAAGAAAATATCCAAATGTAGACATGGTTCCATTGCAACTGTTTGCTGGAATAGTAGCAATGTTAATTGGTTATTATGTTTCTTCAAAAATTACTGTTTCTACTAATGATCTTTTTTTAGGTTTTTTGGCTGGTTTTTTTCAGGTTGGACTTGGTTTTATTTTCATAACTATTGGAGCAAAGAAAACCCTGTCAGCTATGGTTGGCATTTTAATGATGACTGAGGCAGTACTTGGACCTTTTTGGGCCTGGATCTTTTTAGATGAAAGTCCACAATTATATGCATTTGTTGGTGGTTCAATTATCTTGTTTGCCGTATTTATTCAATTTTATTCTTTATTAATAAAAGAAAGAAAAACTAAATGAAAATAGCAGTAATTGGATCGGGAATATCTGGATTAAGTGCAGCATATTATTTATCAAAAAAACATAAAGTAGATTTATTTGAAAAAGAAGATCGTTTTGGTGGTCATTCATACACATTAGATATTTTACTCAATGAAAAAAAAATTCCTGTAGATATAGGTTTTATTGTTTTTAATCACGAAACATATCCAAACTTAATAAATTTCTTTTCAGAAAATCAAATTAAAATTGAAAAAAGCGATATGTCATTTTCGGTTTCGGTTCAAGGTACTAGTTTTGAATATTGTGGGAGAGGATTAAAAGGAATGTTTTCAAATAAATCGAATATATTTAATTTAAATTTTCTTAAAATGTTTTTTGACATTATTAAGTTTTACAATCATTGTGATAAAATTTCTGATTTAAAAGAAGATATTACATTAGGAGAATTTTTAAGAAAAAAAAATTTATCCAAATCATTTATTAATTATCATTTAATACCAATGGTATCAGCAATATGGTCCATGCCTCCCTATGAGGCTAATAATATGCCAATGAAATTTTTCTTAAAATTTTTTCAAAATCACGGTTTATTTAAATTAAAGAAAAGACCTCAGTGGTTTACAGTTTCAAATAGAAGCAAATCATATGTAAATAAAATTTTATCAAAAATAAGTGGAGAATATTACAAAAACTATAAGATTAATAATGTAAAAAGAATACCAACCGGTGTTCAGGTTTATTATGGAGGAGACAATGAATTTTTTGATTATGACAAAGTTGTACTTGCTAATCATGCAGATGAAGCTTTATCAATAATAGAAAATCCTCTTGAAGAAGAAAGAATTTTTCTGTCAAATTTTAAATATAAGGAAAATATTGCAATTATTCATTCCGATGAAAATATAATGCCAAAAAATAAGCAAGTATGGTCATCTTGGAATTCACACGTAAACTCAGAAAACCCTGAAAAAAACTCATTAACATATTGGCTGAATTTGTTGCAAAATTTGAATTGTCATGAAAATATTTTTTTAACATTAAATCCAATGTCACAAATAAAAGAAGATAAAATATTAAAAAAAGTTAAATTTACACATCCATACTTTGACCAAAAAGCATTAGATTTTCAAAAAAAATTAAGTTTATTACAAAATAAAAAAAATATTTTATTTTGTGGAAGTTATTTTGGTTATGGTTTTCATGAAGATGGTATTAAATCTTCTATTGAAATGATTAAGTCTTTAGATGATTAAAAATTCAATAATTTATGATGGCAAAGTTATTCATAGAAGGTTCAAGCCTAAAGAGCATTACTTTAAATATAAAGTGTTTTCTTTGTTAATTGATATTGATGAATTGGAAACAATAGAAAAAAAAATTAAAATATTCTCGTATAACAAATTTAATATTATTAGTTTTTTTGATATAGATCATGGTCCTAGAGACGGAACTCCAATCAAAAGTTGGATAATTAAAAATTTAAAAAAAATTGGAATAAATAGTGAAAAAGTTCAAGTCAAATTATTGTGTTACCCTAGAATTTTTGGTTATGTATTTAATCCTTTAAGCATTTTCTTTATTTATGATGAAAATTCAAAGTTAATATCTATTTTGTATGAGGTTAAAAATACTTTTGGTGAACAACATACGTATATATTTAAAACTGATAATGATAAATTAATAACTAATAATTGCACAAAAAAGTTTCATGTTTCACCATTTATAAACATGGAATGTCATTATTATTTTAGAGTACTAAAAACCTCTGAGAAAATTTCTATTATTATTGATCAAAAAGACAATGAAGGAAAACTTCTTTATGCATCTCAAGATGGAAAAGCAAAAGAATTAAACGAAAAAAATTTAATATTTTCCTATATTTGTCATCCTTTAATGACATTTAAAATAATTGCCGCAATACATTTTGAAGCATTAAAATTATGGTTTAAAGGAATTAAAGTAATTAAACGGAAACTAAAAATAAAAAACAATATATCGATTGAAGAAAAATGAAACTAAACATTATTACTGATAAAATCGTTTTTAAATTTTTAAAGTTAATAAAATATGGAAGTTTAGAATTAACTAATTTTGATAATAAAAAATATATTTTTGGAGACTTAAAAGAAGAATTAAAAGTAAAAATTAAAATCAATAAACCTGGATTTACATATCAAATAATTAAAAATGGAAGTATAGGTTTGGCAGAAGCTTATATCAAGGGTGACTTTGAAACAGATAATTTAACCAATCTAATTGAGTTGTCAGCAAAAAATATAAAAGTGATTCATAAATTTTCTGGTTTTTTAGATTTTCCATTTGTCAATTCATTAAAAAATATATTTATAAAAAATGATAAGGAAAGAAGTAAAAAAAATATTTCTAAACATTATGATTTAGGAAATGAATTTTTTTCTTTATGGTTAGATCCTAGTCTAACTTACTCAAGTGCTATATTTGATAAAAAAGAAAATAGTTTAGAGTCTGCACAAATGAATAAATACAAAAAACTTATATCTTTAATTAATCCAAAACCTGGTGATAAAATTTTAGAAATAGGTTGTGGATGGGGAGGTTTTGCAGAATTTGTAGGTAAAAATCATGATATAAAGATGGACTGTATAACCATATCACAGAAACAATTTGAATATGCAAAAAAGAGAATATTTAAAAATGGATTAAACGAAAAAATTCAAATTAAATTAAAAGATTATAGAGATGTACAAGAAAAATATAATTCTATTGCATCAATAGAAATGATTGAAGCGGTGGGCAAGAACTATCTACCAAGCTATTTTCAAACAATAAAATCCAACTTGTCAGAAAATGGCAAAGCTGCGATTCAAGCAATAACAATTAAAGATGATCTTTTTGAAAGATACAAATCAAAACAGGATTTTATTCAAAGATATATTTTTCCAGGAGGATTCTTGCCTTCGAAAAAAAGTTTATACGATTTATCTTTCGATAAAGGTTTGGCCATAAATACATATGAATCTTATGGCTTCCATTATTCAAACACATTAAAATTATGGAGGGATGAGTTTTTAAAAAAGTGGGATCAAATATCTAAACAAGGTTTTGATCTAAATTTTAAAAGAATGTGGAATTTTTATTTATCTTACTGTGAAGCAGGGTTTAAATCAAAAAATATAGATCTAATTCAATTTTCTCTTCAAAATAAGTAATTAATTTTATGAAACAAATAATAAGTTTTAGATTATTTTTATTGATTGTAAGTCTTCTATTTATTACAAGCTGTTCAGGTAAGCAATCCATGAAACCAGAAGATTTTAAAGACAAGCAACCGAGATTAATTATTGAAGATTTTATGTCAGGTAACGTAAAGGCTTGGGGAATACTTCAAAACCGATCTGGCAAAGTAACAAGACAATTTTCTGCAGATTTAAATGGAAAATGGGATGGAAAACAATTAATTCTGGATGAAAAGTTTAATTGGAGCGATGGCGAAGTTCAAACAAGACAGTGGAAAATAAACAAAATAGACAATCACAATTATGAAGGAACCGCCGAAGATGTGGTTGGCATCGCCAAAGGTTATTCATATGGACCTGCTTTTAAATTTGAATATGTCTTATTAGTACCAGTAAAAGGAAAAGAAATTAAAATTACTTTTGATGACTGGATTTTTATGCAAGACGAAAAAGTAGCAATTAATAGAGCAAAGATGACTAAATTTGGTATTAAGGTTGCAGAATTAACAGTTATGTTTTTTAAAGATTAATCTAAAGCTTTTGATATTTGGTTAATTTTCTTATCAATTTAAAATAAACACTATCAGGTAAAATTTTCAAAAATTTTAAAATTAATGTTAGTTCTTTAGGAAAATCTATTTCAAAACTAGATCCATTTATCAATCCATTATAAATTTTTTCAGCAGCAAACTCTGGAGTTTTTAAAAAAGGCATTTTAAATTGATTTTTGTCTGTCATTGGTGTCTTTATAAATCCTGGAGAAATCAAAGAAACTCTTACATTGTATCTTCCAAAATCAAAATAAAGACTTTCTGCTAAATTATTTAAAGCAGCTTTTGATGCTCCATATCCTGTAGAATTCGGCAAACCCCTATAGCCAGCAATAGATGAAACTATTGATATATTTCCATTTTTTTTTTCTTTAAAATACATTTCAACTGCTTTAATGCAATTTAGAGTTCCAAAAAAATTTACCTCCATGACTTTTTTCATTTGGTCTATATCAATCTCTTTTTCTTTTTTTGGATCCCAAGTACCAGTAGAAAAAAAACATGTATCAATACTTTCAAATTTATTTTTAATTTTTTCAAAAATTTCCTCACAATTTTCTCTGCTAGTTACATCCAAAGGGAATGGAGAAATATTTTGATTAGACTCAGATAATTGATTTAATAAATCTTCTCTTCTAGCAGATGCGGCAACCTGCCATCCTTCATTAGCAAATTTTAAAGCTAAAGATTTTCCTATGCCGCTACTTGCTCCTGTAATCCATATAGTTTTCATAAATTTATAATATCTACTTTTAGTAGATATGTAATATTTATTATGAAACTAGATACAATTGTAATATGCGACAAGATGTAAGTTAAAGAATCAATAAAACAAACTATACGAATAATATGTTTAGAATAATAATAACTTATGAAATCTCCTTTTTCATTTTTTGGAATATTTTATATTATTCTAATTCAGGAATAGAAAACTGGTTTGAAGAAAAAATACTAACCGCAATATTTGTTTTTTTATCTACAATGGCTCTTGGTTTTACAGTGGTTTATATTGTTTACATAAGTGCTAAATTATCAGGTTTAATTGATAAGATGAAAAAACTAAAAGATCCTAGAAAAACAATATAAAAATTATTTTCAATTCAAATTTTATGAAACAAGATATTGATACTGTAATAGGTATGGCATGGTCTGATAAGATTTCATTCGAAGAAATTAAAAAAAAAACAGGCCTAAAGGAAAGCGAAGTTATTTCTATTATGAGAAAAAATTTAAAAAAAAATAGTTATGTGCTTTGGAGAAAAAGAGTAAGAGGGCGAATGGCAAAGCATAGAAAAAGAACTAGAAGCAAATTAAATAGATATGAATTTTAAGCCTTCAAGAACTTTTGCAGAAGAGTTAATGAACGAGTTTATCGAAAATAACCTTGTAAATTATTCAAAATTAAGAAATTTTGATTATGGACCAGACAAAAGATCTAATGTTTCATGTTTATCTCCATATGTAACACACGGCGTTATAAGCGAAGTTGAGTTAATAAAAAAATCATTAAATAAATATTCTTTTGTTAAAAATGAAAAATTTATTCAAGAAATTATGTGGAGAACTTTTTGGAAAGGATGGATGGAACTAAGACCAGATGTTTGGGCAGATTATTTGTTAGAATTAAATCAAATTAAAGACAAATATAAAAACGATCAAGATTATAAAAAAGCTGTTGAAGGAAGTACAGAAATTCAATGTTTTAACGAATGGGTTGGTGAGTTGAAAGAAAATAATTATTTACATAATCATGCTAGAATGTGGTTTGCTAGCATTTGGATATTTACTTTAGAATTGCCATGGCAATTAGGGGCAGAATTTTTTATGCAACATCTTTACGATGGAGATCCAGCATCCAATACACTGGGTTGGAGATGGGTAGCTGGAATACAAACTCAAGGAAAAAATTATTTAGCAAGTGAATGGAATATAAAAAAATTTACTGATAATAGATTTAAAAACATCAAGCTAAAAGAAAATGCATCTCCAAAAAAAGTAGAAAAATTTTATCCTATTATAAAAAAAGATTTTATTAATCCAGATATTGAAGAAGGAAAAAATTTACTAGTTTTTGAAAATAGTTTATCTTTGGAGTTAAGCGAATTAATAAATAACAAATTTAATAAAATTAAATTAATTACTAATCAAAATCAAAACAGAAAAATTAAATTAAGTGAAAAAACAATGAATTTTAAGACTCAATTGTTTGAAGATCAAAAGAAAAGACTTAAAGATAAATCGCTAGAATGTGAAATATTAGATGTTAGTGAAATTGAAGATATTGCCGATTCATATTTATTATATCCAACAGTAGGAGAAACACTAGATTACATAGAGTCAAAAAAATTTAGTGAAGTTAAATTTTTATATAGAAAGCTTGATCAATTTTCTTGGCAGTATTGCAATAAAGGTTTTTTTAATTTCAAAAATTATATTCCAAAAATAATCCAAAAATTTAACTAGAGGCACATTTTTTTGAGCAATATTTTACGTTACTCCAATTAAGACGCCATTTTTTTCGCCACACAAAAGATCTCTTACAAATAGGACATATTTTTGAAGGCAAATTTTGTTTTTTCATTTTAGCTGTTTTCTGTTTTTTAAAAATAGAAAGTATGCAACAAACTCATATGCGTAATGAAAAATTATAAAAAAAAATTTTATTGAAAATAATTTTGATAAAAATTTATATTTTGGAATTTTTGACCAAATAACAACAAAAGCTTTTGCACCTGCAATAACTTTTCCATCGTCTATAACATGAAGTCTTCTTAATAATTCGTATTGATTCTTAGATGTAAGTTTTAACGCATCTTCATTATTTGTAATATCGATCCATTCTAGATTACTGTCAGCAATTTTTTTATAGTGATTAATTTCTAATCTACATACACTGCATGAATTGTTAAAAAAAACTTTAATTGTCATAAGTATTTTTTTTAATAAAATTTTCTGCTTCAGATAAAATCAGCTTTTTTCTTTCAGGTTTCATTTTATCAAATATTCTTACCATCATTGAAAGTCTAGGATTTTTTATGAAAAATGCTCTATTTCTATTTATGAACCTCCAATAAAGTCCATCCATAATATTACACCAACTTCCTTTTTTAAAATCCATCATTTTCATAAAATAACTCGATCCACAAATATATGGTTTTGTTGCAAAAATTCCTCCATCGCTAAACAAACCCATTCCATAAACGTTTGGAACCATCACCCAATCAGATGAGTCTACGAACATTTCCATAAACCATTTGTAAACAATTTTTGGTTTAAGCTCACACAAGTTCATTATATTTGACAGTATCATTAATCTTTCAATATGATGTGACCAACCATTATTCATTGCATTTCTAATTGCATAATCTAAAGGCGGCAAACCAGTTGTTCCATTGTACCAAGAGTTTTTCATTTTTCTATTTTGATTAAAAAAATTTTTATTTTCCATTTCTTCACTATACTTCTGGTAAATACCCCTCATAAATTCTCGCCATCCTATTATCTGTCTTAAATAGCCTTCTAGAGAATTAAGTCTTATTTTATTTTTTTTATGAAATTCCAAAGTATTTGAAATAATAAAATCAGGAGTTATTAACCCAAGATTGATATAAGGACTTAAAGCGCTATGAAATAAAATATTGTTATCCTGATTTACAGCATCTTCATAGTCACCAAAAAGGTTTAATTTCTGTTTTATAAAAAAATTAAAAATTTTAACTACATCATTAAATTCAGTTGCAAACCAAAAATTTTTTGTATCTCCTGGGTGGTTTTTGAAAATTTTTTCGACGATAGGTTTTAATATTTTAGTATGTTTAGTCTCAAGAATTTTAGGAAATTTTGGAATTGAAATATTTTTAGGAAGTTTTTTCCTATTATCTTCATCAAAACTCCATTTATTACCTTCAGGATCTCCATTTTTTTTTATTAAAACGTTAAGTTTTTTTCTTGTCCCTTTGTAAAAAGTTGCCATGAAAGGTTTTTTATTTGATGACAAATAATCTTGAAATTCTTCTCTTGAATTTAAAAACATAGGAGATTGTATTTTATTCAATTTTAATTTGTTTTTTTTCGCAAAACTTTCAATTTTTTCTTCAAAAAATTTATCTTCAATCTCAAAGCTTGTTATTTCAGATATTTTCTTTGATTTTATTAATTTTTTGATTTTATCCAAGTAGCTTTTCTTGAAATCGATAGAATCGATTTTTGAATATTCTAATTTGAATTTATTTTTTTTTAATTTATCTGCATAAGATCTCATAGCAGATAAAAATAATAATATTTTTAATTTATGATGTTTTTCATAAGTGCATAATTCATAGTCTTCCGCCATAAATACTAGGTGGTCATTTTTGAAGCGGTTAATGTTTTTTAATGGAAATAATTGATTTCCAAGTATAAGTAACAATTTCATAATATAAAATTATATATGTCAGAAAAATATCTTATTGTCGGTGCGACAGGTTCTATCGGTTCAAATTTGGCTGCTCAGATGTATGAGTCTGGAAAAGAAATCCATCTTGTTGGAAGGGATGAAAATCAAACAAAATCATTATCTGAAAAGGTTAATTCTGCCTATTCAATCGCAGATGTTTTAGAAGATGGTTTTGTAGATAAAATTAAAGCTAATATTGAAGATGTTAAAGGTATTGTTTACTGTGTAGGATCAATAGATTTGAAACCACTAAAAATGGCTTCTGAAAGTGACTTTAATAAATGCATGAAGTTAAACTTATATTCGGCAATAGATTTAATAAAAGGATATCAAGACAGTTTAAAAAAAAACAACGGTTCTATAGTTTTATTTTCAACAGTTGCTGCACAAAGAGGTTTTACTAATCATTCAATTATAGCTTCCACAAAAGCTGCAGTTGAAGGATTAACTGTATCTCTAGCAGCAGAGTTTGCACCAAATATAAGAGTAAATTGTGTGGCTTTAAGTCTAACAAATTCAAAAATTGCACAACCACTATTAAAAAACACTGCTCTTGCACAAGGTATAGCAAAAGCTCATCCATTAAAAAGAATCGGGGAAGGAAAAGATGGAGCAGCTCTTGCAAAATTTCTAGTTACAGATGAAAGTTCTTGGGTAACCGGACAAGTAATTGCTGTTGATGGCGGAAGATCAAAACTTTCTTAAAAGTAAAAAATATTATATTATTACTAAATAATTATGGATGATGTTGTAATAGTTGGAGGAGGGATAATTGGAGCAGCAACAGCTTATTTTTTATCGAAAGAAGGTAGAAAAGTTAAAGTAATAGAGAGAGACCCAACTTACAAGTCAGCCTCATTTCCCTTATCATTGGGTGGATTCAGAAGACAATTTTATCAAAAAGAAAATATTCTTTTAGGTAAATTTGCTAAAGATTTTATTTTTCAAATACCAGATTTGTTAAAAACAGAAAAAAATCCAAATCCAACTGCTAGTATGGTACCTAATGGATATTTATTAATGTTTGGTAAAGATGATGCTGAAGAACAGTACAGAGCATTGAAAAACCACAAAGAGTGTGAAGCTGGCACAAAAAATATAAAAGGTTCTGAATTAAGTAAAATTTTTCCATATATCAATAATGAAGGTATAGAAACTGCAACATATACAGATAATAAAAGCGAGGGTTGGATTGATCCTTTTATGTTTCATAGTGCTCTTAAAAGTAAAGCAATAGAGCTAGGATCAGAATTTTTAAAAGGAGAAGTCAAAAGCTTATCCGAAATTAATGCAAAAACTATAGTATCAGCAGCTGGCTGTTGGACAAAAGAACTTTTAGATGACATTCCTGTAGTACCACAAAAACATACAGTTTTTAGAGTTAAATGTCCTAAGCATTATCCCGATATGCCATTAACTGGGGATTTAACTACAGGCGTCTATTGGAGACCAGAAGGTAAAGAATATTTAGCTGGATCACCTTTATCTTTATTTGATGCTGAAGATTTGGAACCAGCTTGGAATGATTTTGAAGAATTAGTATGGCCCGCTCTTGCAAAAAGAATACCCGCATTTGAAGAATTAAAATTAACTGGTGGTTGGGCAGGTTACTATGATTGTAATAAACTTGATAATAACGCTGTAGTTGGAAAACATCCAAAATATGAAAATGTTTACATGGCTTCCGGTTTTACTGGAAGAGGATTAATGCAAGCCCCAGGAATTGGTAGAGCTCTAACTGAACTTATTACAACAGGAAGTTATCAAACAATAGATATTAGTGTATTTGCTGTTGAAAGAGTTTTAAATAGCAACGCTAGACCTGAGCCTTACGTATTATAACTTTTCAAGAACCCCATATATTACTTAATATTTTCTCTCTTTTGCAGGCTTTTTTATATCTTAGGTAATTTTCGAAATATTCTTGGTAATAATCTTGATGCTTATCTTCTGCTTTGTAAAAAACTTCAAATTTTTTGATATAAGTTACAACTTTCTTTTTAAATTTTTTTTCAAACTTTTTTACATCTCTTTCAATTAAATTTTTTTGTTTTTCATTCTCATAAAATGCAACAGATCTATAACTGTATCCTTTGTCACAGAATTGACCATATGCATCAAAAGGATCAATATTAATCCAAAAATTTTTTAATAAATCTTCATAAGATACTTTGTTCTTATCATAAATTATTTCAACAACCTCGAAATGACCAGTATCCCCATAGGTCACTTCCCTATATGTTGGGTTTGCAGTTATACCACCAGAATAACCTGAAATTACTTCTTCAACACCGTTGAGTTTTTCAAATGATTCTTCCATGCACCAAAAACAACCTCCAGCAAAATAGGCTTTTTCCGTGTTTTGAGAGATTGCTACTTTGGTTGAAAAAAATAAAATTACAAAACTTAAAAATAAAAATTTCATTATAAAATAAAAATATTAAATCCCATTCTTATAGCAACAATAATCACTAATAGGGAAGTTATCAATGCAAGTATTTTTGTAGATAGCAATTTTAGATTTAATAAATTTCCTAATTGTCCTCCAATAAAGACCGCTAACAATAAGAAAAAATATTCTTTTATTTCAACTATACTTTGATCTTTAGTTAATTGACCAATTATTCCAAATATTGAATT
>LULH01000313.1_pt1 | contig 19841 bp, 17 predicted proteins | sample 728201 | NCBI WGS metagenome assembly LULH01 (sample SAMN03860294, study PRJNA289734) | marine metagenome | biome: seawater column; feature: ocean; material: water; isolation source: Red Sea water column Station 169 - depth 100m | place: Saudi Arabia: Red Sea | collected 2011-10-15 | depth 100 m
ATGTGGTTTGTACCAGAACATTTATCGCCATAAGCAACTGTAGTCTCTTCTCCAATAAATAATGATCCATAATTTTTTAGTCTGTCATGGAACCATTGAAGATTTTTAGTTTGGATTTCTAAATGTTCAGGTGCATATTCATCACTTATTTTAGCCATTTCCTCGTCTGTGTCACAAAGAATAACTTCACCATAGTCTCTCCAAGCAGCACCGGAGTTTTCTCTTGGTAAATCTGGCAGATCTGCAATAAGCTCTGGCACTCTTTGCATGACATATTCAGCAAGTTTTTTACTAGTCGTAAATAACCAAGCTGGAGAATTGTATCCATGCTCTGCTTGTCCAACTAAATCAAAAGCAACTAATTCTGGATCAGCTGTATCGTCAGCTATAACAGCGATTTCTGTAGGACCTGCAAATAAATCAATCCCAACTTTTCCAAACAGAATTCTTTTTGACTCTGCAACAAATTGATTACCTGGGCCTACAAGCATATCCGCAGGCGCATTTCCAAAAAGACCATAAGTCATTGCAGCAATTGCTTGCACACCACCTAAATTCATTATTACATCTGCGCCACATAAATCCGCAGTATAGACTATCGCAGGATGAACACCCACACCTGGTTTTGGAGAACTACAAACAATAATATTTTTTACACCAGCTACCTTTGCTGTTGTTACACTCATCACAGCTGATGCTATGTGAGCATATCTACCTGCAGGAACATAACAACCTGCAGTATTAACTGGAATTAATTTTTGCCCAGCATATAAGCCATCTGATAACTCTACTTCAAAATCCTGACCATAGTTTTTTAATTGTGCTTCAGCAAATTTTCTTACTCTTTCATGAGAGAATTGAATATCATCTTTAGTCTTAGGATCTAAATTTTTTTTAATTTCTTCAATTTTTTCTCTCGTAACAATTACTTCACCTTCATATTTATCATATTTTTTTGATAGTTCGATACATCCTTCTTCTTTAGTTTTTTCAATATCTTTAAGAATATTTTCAACAATCTCTCTGGTCTTTGTATCGTCAGTTGATGAAGTTTTTGGTGATTTTTTTAAGTAAGTTATTGCCATATTTAAATCCTAATTTAATTATTATTTTTTTTCAATATTCATTTAATCTAAAGCTACCACAGCTGCAGCAATTGAGGCTAGTCTTGCTGTCGCATCATCTGATCTACTTGTTATTACAACAGGGACTTTACCACCAACAACTACACCAGCTGCACAAGCTCCCATAAAATATATCATCATCTTTACTAAAGCATTTCCAGCCTCTACATTTGGAACTAATAAAACATCTGCATCTCCTGCAACTTCATTTTTAATTCCTTTTATAGTTGCCGATTTTTTAGAAACACTATTATCAAACGCTAGGGGGCCAAATATATCTGCGTTAAAATTTTCTTTGCTAGCCAATCTACAAATTTCCTTAGCATCAACAGAACTTTGCATACTATCTAAAACTTCCTCTGTGGCTGACAAAATAGAAACTTTAGGTCTTGCAATTTTTATTCTGTGACAAAAATCTATAACATTTTTTAAAATATGCATTTTTGTTTTGACATTAGGATTAACATTTAATGCGCCATCAGTTATTATTAGTGGTCCATCTTCTTTATCTAGTGTCATATGCCAAATATGACTTAATCTAGTTTTTCCTATTAAGTTATATTTTCTTAATAAAACTTCTTTCATTAACACATCAGTATGTATATGACCTTTGACTATAATCTTCACATCACCATCGCCTGCTAGTTTAGCAGCAACTTTGGCAGTATTATTTTCAATTGATTCATGAACAATTTCATAATCAGAAATATCAAATTTTAATTCTTCAGCTATTTTTTTAATTTCCCCCTGATCACCTATCAAAACAGGAACTATTAATTTTTCTTTAACGGCATCCATAACGGAGAGCATTGGTAGTTCCTTACCAGCATTCACAATTGCAGCTTTAATTCCTCTCTTTTGATGAGCAATATCTAATAAATTAAGTGGACAAACTGTTGATTTATCTGAAAGCATTAAATTTATATATACTAAAATGATTAAAAAACTAATATAACAAATTTAGTATAAGGATAAAAAGTGGAAATAGTTACAAAAATAGCTCCAATCGCTTTAGCACTTATAATGTTAGGTCTAGGGTTAGGTCTAACTGGACGAGACTTTTTAAGGGTAATAAATAATCCTAAAGACTTTGTAATTGGATTTTTCTGCCAACTGTTACTTTTGCCGATAGTTGCGTATATTTTAATATTATTATTAAATTTGCCTGTTGAGATTGCATTAGGCATTATGATTATTGCTGCTGCACCAGGGGGTGTTACTACAAATGTTATGACCAAATTTGCAAATGGGGATGTGGCTTTGTCCATTTCATTAACTGCAATAATTAGTTTAATTAGCATAATTTCAGTACCATTTATTATTTTAAAATCAGCTGATTTACTTGGTGTTACTAATATCTCAGCAGATATTACTATGACAGCAATTACACTTAAGATGGCATTGGTTGTTACTGTGCCAGTAATTTTAGGCATGATTATTAGAAAATTTGCAGATAATTTAATTTCCTCAAATCTTTCTATTGTTAATAAAATAACAACAGCTTTGTTCGTTATTGTATTTGCTGCAATTTGGATTGAAGAAAGAGAAAATATTTTTAATTACTTAAAACAAGCAGGCTTTGCAGTATTAGTATTAAATGTTGTAATGTTGATACTTGCTTATTATATAGCCAAATTCTTTGCAACTGGAATGAAGCAAAGAAAATGTATTGCGATAGAATGTGGTTTACAAAATGGAACTTTGGCAGTGTTTGTAGCAACACAAATGTTTAATGATATTGCTTATATGATACCAACAGCAGCATATGCTCTTATAATGTACTTAACTGGCTTCGCTTTAATTTTTATACTTCGAAGAGCTAATTAATTTTTACTTTTTCAAAATATTTTACAAACTAAATCTGACAAAGAAGAGATATTTTGTTCTTGAATTTTAATAGTATCGCTTAATGCTTGATCTTTCATATTTATAGTGAATTGTTTTTTTTTATTAACACTTATGTATTTATTTTTTAACAAATAATTCAATTTTCTTACAACTGTAGGTCTTGGAATATGAGTTATTTCAGAAATTGACATAGTATTTACTCCACCTTCTTCAACATTGACCGTATCTTTCTCCCATTCTGAAAAATTTAAACCAACACCCTCATAAGATTTATTTACTATTGAGTGACATGTTATAACCATGCCTACTGAATAAATTTCAAGATCTCCTAATTGCTTTTTCCATCTTAAGGTTAAAGTAAAAATAAATATATAAAAATAGTACCAACAATATGAAAAGTTATCCTTTAAATGCTCTGATACTTCGTCGACATTTAAAGATTTGTCTATTAAATTTTCTATTTTCAATATTTCAGAAATTTTTGATAATAATGCGCTCAAATTTTTAAGAGTATTTTTAGGTTGTACCAGTCTATAAGCCGACCTATCTATATAAATTTTTTTTCCAATTTTTTGAAGAACGTTTAATTTTTCAAGGTCGAGAATTTTTCTTCTGGTACTTTCCTTTGGAATATTTAAACTTTTTGATATTTCAATTATATTAATTCGATCTAATTCCAAAGATTTATCAAACATAAAAAAATTATCATAGCTCTCTATTTTTTTAATTTGTATGTAGTGCTCAAAATCTTTGTTTATTAAATAAAGAATTATCCTGTACTTATCTATATCGTTAAAAACTTCATATGAAGAATTCATCCATTCAGATATTAATCTGTAGTATGTTGGGGCAAGTTTTTCAAAATTTCCTGTGATTAATTTTTGAATATTTTTTTTTATGAGATTATTTAGGATTTTAGTCATTTTTTACAGATATCCATTCTATTATTTTAAACCCAAAATGGACATAAAATTAATTGTGTACAACCCATTTTGGACACAGAATTAATTTTTACAAATTAAACATGTGTTTAAATAAAACCATATGAGTTATAATAAAGATAGTAGAGCATCTGATATTGAAATTTCTTCTCAATTAACAGGTGACGTAAATATTGATACCCCTCAAAAAGTAAATATCAGTGCTCTCAAACTCAGAATTATTCAAAAAGAAAAAAAAGAAACTTTAAAGAATAGAGTTTTTATTTTAACGTTTTTCATAGTCCTAGGCACCATCGGATACTTTTTGTCTAATTAAGTATTTTTAGATTAATAATTTATTAAATTTAAGTACTTAAAGGCATATCAACTGTTGTAATAAATAATAATTAGTAAATAATAAAGTAATGAAACCATTTACTGGATATCTAATATTAGCTTTAGGAATAACCACAGGAATAGCAGCAAATAGTTTTGCAAAAATTTCTGAAGGATTTACAAAACTAACCCCTACAATTGCTTGCTTACTGTTAATGACTGTAACGATGTTTTCCTTAGCAAAAGCAATGTCTGTAATACCTGTTGCTTTTAGTTACTCTACTTATAGCGGTTTAACAGTAGCAGGAGTAGTAATCTTTGGCATGTTAAAATACAATCAGGTTCCTAATATGTATGGTTTTATTGGAATTTGTCTGATTGTGACAGGAGTTATAATGGTAAATTATTTAGGGCGAGCTGGCTAAAAATTTTTACTATTTTAAAAGAGTTCGAATATCTTCTTTTATGTTTGCTGAAATTTGAATTTCAAATTTAGAATTTTTTTTAAATCTTCTTAATTTATTTTCTCCAGGGTATAATATTTCTTTTAGTCCTTTTAGTTTAGGAAGCTTCTTTATTCTTTTAATATTTTCTTTAATTCTTTTTTTAAAATTTGATTGAAATAAATTTGCTTTCATTACTATAAATAAATGACCAATATTTTGTGGCCCAGAAAAATCGTCGAATGGATCTTTTACTTTTCCACCGTGATTACCCCCAGTATAAACTCCACTTAAAATATCAACCATCCATGCAAGGCCAGAACCTCTAAATCCTGCAATAGGAAGTTGAACGCCCTCAAGAGCTTTCATGGCATTAGTGGTAGGGTTACCAAATCTATCTAAAGCAACACCTTCAGGTATTTTTGAATTTGTTCTTGATGCAACTCTTATTTTTCCTCTATTGATCATTGAAACAGATGTATCTAAGATGAATGGTACTTTTGATCCTGTTGGCGATCCAAAGCAAATAGGATTTGTACCAAATAAAGATTTGATAGCTCCATGCGGAGCTATTGCAGGCGGTGCATTAGTAAAAACTAAAGCTACCATATTTTTCTTTACTGCTTGTTCTGCGTAATATCCAGACATTCCATAATGACCGCTATTTTTAACAGCTACTAATCCTATTCCTGTTTTCTTGGCATTTTTTATGGCTTTTTTTATTGCTATATCAGCTACAACAAAACCAATGCTATCATCACCGTTTATGTGAGCCACAGATTGAGAAATATTTTTAATTTTTATTTTAGGTTTAGGGTTAATTAAATTATGATTTATACGGTCACAGTACATTTTTAGTCTTGATAACCCATGTGTAGGAGCCCCAACTAATTCAGCATTAATTATTGCATCTGCACATATTTTTGAATGATTTTTTGAAAGTTTATATTTTCTAAATATTTCAATTATAATTTTTTTTAGTTTATTTTTATTCATTTAGAGTTTTTTTATATCTTTATTAAAAAACGAACATATATCATTAACCAACATATCTGGCTCCTCCAAAGCTGCAAAATGACCACCTTTTTTCATTTTAGTCCATCTTTTTACATTGAATATTCTGTTTACGTATGACTTTGGTGGCCAACTCAACATTTCTTTTGGAAATTCTGCAATTGCTGTCGGGACTCTTATTTTTTTAAAATTTTTGGGAAAGGGTCTGCCTCCTTCTTCTCTTCTACCAAAATAAATCCAAGCGGCAGAGTTAAAAGTATTTGTTATTATATAAATCATAATATTAGTCTTTAAATCTGACCAAGAATAAAATTTTTCTAATATCCACGCAGCAGTTCCTACAGGACTATCTATCATTGCATAACTTAATGATTGAGGTTTGGTAGCTTGTTGAGTTCTATAACCTTCTTGCATAATTTGTTCGTTAAAAAATCTTTTTTCCCATTTTTTTTCTTCATTTGTTAGAGCACCTTTTGGATGTCTCATATTTAAACAATTAATATGAATTGCCTTACAATATTTATGATGATCATGTCCTAACCAATTACATACTGCTGAACCCCAGTCACCCCCTTGTGCAAAATATTTTTTGTATCCAAGATTTTTTGTCATAAATTCATTCATGATTTTTGCAATTTTTTTTGGACCAATTGGTTTTTTTGGTATACCTGAAAAACCAAAACCAGGAAGTGAAGGAACAATTACATCAAAACCATCTTCTTTATTTCCTCCGAATCTTTCAGGATGGGCTAGTTTTTCAATTATACCTAAGAATTCAATAAAACTTCCTGGCCAACCATGTAAAATTAAAAGAGGTTTAGGATTTATCCCACTGCCTTTTTCTTTTATGAAATGAATTTTATTTCCATTAACATTAGTAATAAAATTATTAAATTTATTAATTTTTTTTTCTTGTAATCTCCAATTAAATTTTGAAATCCAGTACTTTGATATATTTTTCAAATAATCATGATTTGTGCCGTGAAGCCATCCATCCATATTTTGAATATTGTTAAAAGGAAATTTTCTTATTTTTTTATAAATGTTTATTAAGGTTTTTTTAGATACATTTACCTTAAATTTTTTTATCATTATCTCTGTTATTAACCCTTACCTCGCCAAGGTATAGTTTTATCAATTATTTTTCTTAACGTGATATCAAACAACAATCCTAACATCCCCATAATGAATATTGTTATCCAGATTACTTCATATTGAAAATACTTTTTCGCAACATTTTCAACAAAACCAATACCTGTTGTTCCAGCTAAAAATTCAGCCGCAACCAAAGTTCCCCAGCACATACCTACAGCAACTCTTATTCCAGTAAGAATTTCAGGTAAGGAATTTGGAAATATAACATGTCTTAGTATTTGTCTTTTTGATGCCCCTAGCGAATGTGCGGCGTGAATTTTAGATAATTGCGTTCCTGATGCACCAGCTCTTGCAGAGATAATCATAATAGAGAGTGAAACCATGAATAATAAAAATACTTTACCTGTATTATCAATTCCAAGAACAGAAATGATTAAAGGTGCCCATGCTAATGGTGGTACGGGTCTATATAGTTCAATTAGAGGATCAAAGAAACCTTTGGCAAATCTATTTAGTCCCATAAATAAACCCAATGGTACTCCAATAATTATTCCAAACACTAATCCTAAAAATACTCTTAAGAAAGAGTCCCAGATATGACCATAAGGAACAGGTATTTTAAATAATTTAAAATCACCTGTTACAATTTTTAATACTTTTCCTTTAAAGTTTTCTTTAACAATACCTTCACTTGTGTGAACAGGATATTCACCTGGTAAAATATCAGCAATCCAATCTGGCAAAATAAATCCAATAATTGAGCTTACATCTATCATTTCTACCCAAAGAAGAGGGATATTTTTATAACCTACGCTTGGTTTAGACATTAATATAAATTTATTAAAAGTATCTGAGGGTTTAGGTAACCATCTTCCTGATCCTTGTTCAGAACAACTTGGTCCACTAGCAACAATTGTTCCAGCTGGAAATAAAAGAATATCAATTAATCTTAGACCAGCTTGCTCACTTTCTTGAAGGTTATCAAATTCAATAATTGCATTTTGCATTTCATTTAGAGCATTCGGTGGATAAATACTTGCAAACTCTATTCTTCTTGCAATTTTGACAATATTTTTTGCATAATCGGATGCAATTTCTTCAGAGTCATTTAGATTTTTTCTATAAGCTTTGACCTCATCTTTTAATTGTTTTATTGAATTTTTGAATTGTGGATTGTGATTTCTTAATTTGAAAAATTTATCATTTATGATTTTAAGTTCTTCAGCTGCTGCTTGGAATTTCAATCCTTTTGCTGTTTCAGCAACAAATGGGACTTCTATAGTATTTTCTATTGATCCTGTTCCAGATCTTACTGTAATTATACCCCATTCACCCTGTTCTGAAATTGCTTTAAGTCTATCATTTTTTTGATCATTAGTTTCAAATGGATAATCTTGCTTTTTAAAATTAGAACTTAAAAGTCTTATTTCTTTAGTCATCTCATCAATTTTTATTTTTGTGCCCATTTCAATTAAATCTTCATTTGTTAAAAGAGGTATTAATTGTTTAGTCTTATTTATAAAACCAACTAAAATTGTTTTTTGTTGATTATTTAAATCTTTAGAATTCTGTATTTCAGATGTAATTTTTTTTAGATTTTTGTTCTCGATTTTAATAATTGAGGTACTTTTAAATTCTCTTTCTTCGATAGGAAATTGATATTTTAATCCTAATAATGATTCATTAATTTTTGCAACTTGACATAATTCATTTGCAGATTTTGGATAAAAACCTTTTGCAATATCCCATGAATAATAAAGCCAAACTAATAATATTGCAGCACTACCAACAATAACCCAGTGTGTTCCTCCTTTTGCTCTTTCTGGATTACCAAATACTGCATCAACTTTTTCAGTTTGAATAAGTCTTCTCCCATAAAGTATACATCCAATAATAGATACAAAAATTAGTATTGTTACTATTTGGGTTAACATTTAATTTTCTTTCCCCATTATTTCTTCTTCCATGTTCCAAATCATGGATAATATTTCTTCACGCTTAGATGAAAATTCTTTATTCTTTTTAATTTCTCTTAAATCCTCTTTTAAACCCATTTCTGCAAAAGGAAGATTGTACTCTTTATGTATCCTGCCTGGTCTTGGCGCCATTACATATAATCTTTCACCAAGCAGTAAGGCTTCCTCTACTGAGTGAGTAATTAAAATAATTGTTTTTCCTGTTTCTTTCCAAATCTTAAGAACTAAAGATTGCATTTTTTCTCTTGTTAGAGCATCAAGAGCACCCAACGGCTCGTCCATTAATATTAAATCTGGATCATTTATAAGACATCTTGCAAGTGCAACTCTCTGCTGCATTCCTCCTGATAATTGATATGTAGGAGTATTACCAAAACCTTTTAATCCAACTATTTCTAGCCATTCATCAACTTTTTTAGCTGTTTTAATTGGATCTTCTTTTTTCATTCTAAGTCCAAAATCAACATTTTCAGCAACCGTTAACCATTCAAATAAAGCTCCTTGTTGAAATACCATTCCTCTTTCTACACCAGGACCATTAATTTCATTTCCACCAAGAACAATAGAGCCAGATGTTGGTCTTAAAAATCCTGCTGCTATATTTAAAAGTGTAGTTTTCCCACAACCTGAAGGTCCTAGGACTGTAAGTAGTTCACCTTTTTTAAGAGTGAAACTTACATCTTTTAGTGCATGAACAGTTTCACCTTTTGGCGTTTTAAAGATCATATTCAGATCTTGGGAAACTAAGTCACTCATAAGATAACTATATATAAAAATTTTGTTAAAAAAAATAGGCGCTAATTTTAGTTAGCGCCTATTAAATATTTTTACTCTTTAAATTATAAAGGTAAGAAACTTGTATCTACATTTCCACCTGGAGTTCCCATTCCTTTTAAGAATGCATCAAGGTTTCCACTTTCCATAGATTGTTTAGTTTCTTCTGGAGTTAAGAATTTAAATCCACTTAAAGTTTCTTTCATATCTGCAACTTTCATTTCAGAAGCTTTAGACATAGCATTCATATCACTCTTACCTGCTCTGTATCTGTCATTTGCTTCATGAGTTACTTCTATAAAAGTTCTTAACATTCCAGGATTTTCCTTCATAAATTTATCAGTTACTGAAGTAATATCTATTCCTAGAATTCCAGCTGCTCTTGCTTCATCTACTGTTAGTAATCTTGAACCAACAGCTACTGCTGCTTTAATAGAGTTACCACCAAATAAACATGCCATTACAACATCACCACTCACTAATGCAGCGGCACCTTCTTCAGGGTCCATTTGAATTATATCCATTTTACTTCTGTCAGCTCCAACAACTTTCATACTTTCATCAAATACATATTCAGCCATTGTTCCTAGTGGAACTGCAACTTTTTTACCTTCTAATTCAGTAGCATTAGCTTTAGTAATTCCAGAAGCGTTAGATGTAACACAAGTAGTTCCGCCCATTCCGTATTCCATAGCAATATCAACTAACTTGATAGGTGCATTAGATTTTACAGCATTAATAAAAGGCACTAGACCTTGTGAATAAGATATATCAATGTCTCCTGCTAGCATTGCATCTGTCATTGCTCCACCATTTGTGAAGTTTGTCCATTTTACTGGAACTCCAAGAGCTTTAGCAAAATTCTTTTTTTGCATGTCCTCTAGATTTGGGCTAGGCCATTCTAGAAAGTATGCAACTCTAACTTCATTTGCAGCAGCATTTGCAGCTGAAATTGATAGGTTAAGAGCAAATAAACTTCCTAAAATAAAACTAATTATTTTCTTCATTTTATCTCCTTAATTAAATTTAATTAGCGTTATTTAAGTTCAATTTTGAATATAAGTAAATGAATTTTGTAGGCATCATAATCACATGTAAATTGAGATGTCTAAAATGGGTTCAATTCTAGGTTGTATTTTATATAACCTTATTACATAGTTAATGTGCGCATTAATTATTTTCTATTTTTTTAAATTAGTCTATGAGAGAGTATAATTAACTTTTTTTAAATATTTATGAGCTCTGAAAAACCACAAATACCAAATTCACTTAATGAACATTGGATGCCATTCTCTTCAAATAGAGACTTTAAAGCAAATCCAAGATTAATCGTAGAGGCAAAAGGAGTTTATTTAAAAAATCATCAAGGACAAACTCAAATAGATGCAAGTTCGGGTTTATTTTGTAACCCATTAGGCCATGGTAGAGAGGAAATAATTGAGGCTATAACAAAACAATTAAGAACTGTTGATTATGCTCAACCCTTTCAACAGGGTTTCGGAGGTTCATTTGAACTTGCTACAAGAATTTCAAAACATACTCCAGGAAATTTAAATAGAATTTTTTATACTATATGTGGATCAACTGCTGTTGAAACGGCAATTAAAATTTCAGTTGCTTATCATAAGGCTAGAGGTGAAGGGCAAAGATTTAGATTTGTGGGAAGAGAAAGAGCTTACCATGGTATGAATATTGGAGCTACCTCAGTTGGCGGAATGATTAATAATGTAAAAACTTTTGCAAGTGTTTTAATGCCAGGAGTTGTTCACATGAGACATACTCATTTACCAGAACATAAATTTGTTTCTGGACAACCAGAAACTGGAGCTGAAATAGCTGAAGATCTTGAAAGAATTTGTACTAACTTTGGATCTGAAAACATTGCTGCATGTATCGTTGAACCGATTGCAGGGTCAACTGGAACACTTGTTCCTCCAAAAGGATACTTACAAAGATTAAGAGAGATTTGTGATAAGCATGGAATTCTATTAATTTTTGATGAAGTAATTACAGGATGGGGAAGAACAGGTTCTCCATTCGCATCTCAAGAATACGGAGTAACACCTGACATAATTACTATGGCTAAGGCTACAACAAATGGAATTAGTCCTTTGGGAGCAGTTGCTTGTAAAGAAGAAATTTATGATACAGTAATGGATGGATCACCAAAAGGTTCAATTGAACTATTTCATGGTTATACTTATTCTGGGATACCTGTTTCTGTTGCAGCAGGATTAGCAGTTCAGGATATTTTTGAGAAAGAAGATATATTTAATAGAGCTAAAAACTTAGCTCCTTATTTCCAAGAAGGTTTAATGTCTTTAAAAGATATTGATGTAGTAGATAATATAAGAGGATATGGAATGATGGGTGGAATTGATATTAAAATGGATAAAAAACCTGGAGCAGCAGGATTTACTTGTTTTAAACATTGTTATGAAGCAGGTGTCAATTTTAAAGCAACTGGGGACTGTTTAATCATTGCTCCTATGTTCATTTGTGAAAAGAAACATATTGATGAAATAATCGATAAACTTAGAACAGGAATTACGAATTACTCTAAAAGTAAAAAAAACTAACTCACTTATATGAAAATAGGTGTTCCAAAGGAAATTAAACCTCAAGAAAATAGAATCGGCCTAACTCCTGAAAGCGTTAAAACATTAACTGCCAATGGTCATGAAGTCTTAGTTGAAAATAATGGAGGATATGAAGCAGGTTTTGAAAATGATCAATACAAGTCTGCTGGTGCAAAAATAGTTAATCAAGCAGAGGATATATTTAATGATGCAGATGTAATTGTAAAAGTTAAAGAACCCCTTTCAAATGAAGTAAAAATGATTAAGGAAAATCAAATAGTTTTTACCTACCTACATTTAGCAGCAGCAAAAGAATTAACTAAAGGTTTGGTAGACTCAAAAGCAGTTTGTATAGCTTATGAAACTGTTACAGATAATAATGGAAGACTTCCTTTATTGGCACCAATGAGTGCTGTTGCTGGTAGAATGTCAGTACAAGCAGGTGCACATTGTTTAGAAAAAAATCAAAAGGGTAGAGGGATATTATTAGGAGGTGCTCCTGGAGGCGATCCAGCAGAGGTTGTTATACTTGGTGGAGGTGTAGTTGGTGAAAATGCTGCAATCATTGCAACTGGAATGAGAGCAAAAGTGCATGTTGTTGATAAATCAGAGGCAAGATTAAAACAATTGACTGAAATGTTTGGCGATAAAATTATTCCTCAATTAAGTGATAAGACAGACTTAGAAAAATTAATTTCCCAATGCGATCTTTTAGTTGGAGGAGTTTTAATTCCAGGTGCGGAAGCTCCTAAATTAGTTACTAAAAAAATGATAAAAAACATGAAACGTGGGTCCGTAATAGTTGATGTCGCAATTGATCAAGGAGGATGTGTTGAAACAAGTAAACCTACAACACACGCAGAACCAACTTACATTGTTGATGATATTGTGCATTATTGTGTGGCAAACATGCCGGGTGGAGTTCCTAGAACTTCAACTTTAGCATTAAATAAAGCAACTTTACCCTTCTTAACAAAACTTGCGAATGATGGGTATCATAAAGCACTAAAAGACGATCATAATTTTTTAGCTGGACTAAATGTTCATAAAGGACAAGTTACCTATAAAGCAGTTGCAGATGTTTTTGGCTATGATTATTTAACTGCTAAAGAAGCATTAAATTAATTAAGTATATTTAGTAATTTTTTCTCTATATTTTTACTTATTACAATGACACCTTTTTCATTAGGATGCATACCATCATCTAAATTTAAATCGGGATTTAAAGCAACTCCATCTAGCAAAAAAGGTATAAAATCTAATTCATATTTGATGGATAATCTTTTAAAAATTTTATCAAATTTATTTTTATAATCATCTCCATGACTATCAGGTGCTATCATTCCAGCAATAACTATTTGAATTTTTTTATTTAATATTTTTATTATAATTTCTTCCAAGTTTTTTTCAGTTTCATTTGGACTAATTCCTCGCAACATATCATTTGCGCCAAGGCCTAATAAAATTATATCAATATTCTTTTCACTAATTGTCCAATCTATTCTATTTAAACCTCCGGCAGATGTATCTCCTGAGACACTTGCATTGATGACTTTTACTTTTAAGCCTTTTTTATTTAAACTTTTCTCAAGCACGTTCGATAAATGATATTTTTTATCCAACCCATAACCTGCCATAAGGCTATCACCAAATAAGACAACTTTGTAATCGGCTTTGGCTACAAATGCTGGTATTAATAAAACAATTATTTTAATAATTAATTTTTTTATCATGAGTAAACTTTTAAAATTATCTAATGTTAATTTAAATTATACCATAGACAGTAAGTCTATAAATATTTTAAAAAATATTAGTTTCGATGTAGATTATAAAGAAACCATTTCAGTAGTTGGAGAAAGTGGTTCAGGCAAAACAAGTTTAATCATGTTAATTGGAGGACTTGAAAAAGTATCGTCAGGAAATATTTTTTTTAGAGATTCAGAGTTGTCTAAAATGAATGAGGATGAAATTTCTGAAATTAGAAGAAAAAATATTGGAATAGTATTTCAATCCTTTTATTTAATACCAAATTACACTGCTCTTGAGAATGTAAGCCTATCTTTAGAAATAAATAAATTTGATAATCCTAAAGCGAAGGCAAAAGAAATTTTAGATAGGTTTGGTTTAAGTAATAGATTTAATAATTTTCCAAGTCAACTTTCAGGAGGAGAACAACAGAGAGTTGCCATTGCAAGATCTGTTGCAATGAAACCAGAGATTATTTTAGCAGATGAGCCAACCGGCAACCTAGATAGTGAAAATACACACAAAATTTCTAATTTACTTTTTAATTATATTGAAGATGAAAACGCCAGTTTAATAATGGTTACACACGACAATAATTTGGCCAATTTAACAAAAAGGAAAATCACTATTAAAGATGGAGTAATAAGTGAAAATAAATGATTTAAGTCTTTACTCTAGATATGCATTTCGTGATTTAACTAGAAGTTACTCAAAAATATTAAGCATCATAATTACTTTATTAATAAGCCTTTTTATACTTAGTGCTATCTTAACTATCGAGGACAGTTTAGAAAATGAACTTAACGAAAATTCAAAAGTTCTTTTAGGAGGCGATTTAGAAATTGATTATAATAATAAAGAAGGTGATAGAAGTTTAATCAATCAGGTCGAAAGTTTTTCTACAGTATCACAAATGGTTGAATTCAGCACAATGATTTCAACAACAAAAAATAAAAATAATAAAACATCATTTACAAGAATAAAAGCAGTTGATCAAAATTACCCTTTGTATGGAGAAGTAATTTATGAACCAATTGGGTCATTAGAAAATTTGAACAAAATTGATAACACTATAATTGTAAACGAAAATATATTTAAGAACTTAGAACTCAAAATTAATGATATCGTAAAAGTTCAAAATAAAGAATTCAAAGTTATTGGTACCGTGAAAGTTCTACCAGATATTGGTGGAGCATTTGTTTTTGGTGATTTTGCCCTAACAGGAAAAAAAACATTAGATAATTTGGAATTAAATACTTTAGGAAGCTTCTTAAATTACGAATACAAAATCCGATTTGAAAGTAACGAAAATAAAGATAATAAAATAAATAAAATTGTTAATATTTTTAAAAATGACAGTAAAGTAAAAATACGATATCCAGAAAACTCTGCTGGAGGCATTAAAAGAATTATCGATAATTTTTCACAATTTTTATCATTGGTATCAATAAGTGCTATGCTTATTGCTGGAATAGGAATTGCAAATACTCTTCTTTCATTTATTAATCAAAAGAATTCATCAATTGCAGTTCAAAAAGCAATAGGAATTAATTCTGTGAATATTAAGACTATTTATTATTTACAATTATTTATAATTTTATTTTTTATTTCACTCATTGCCTATGGGTTAAGTTTTTTATTGGTGCCAATTGTAGATAAATATATATCAGATGGATTTGGATTAAATATTGAGGCCTCTTTTTCATTAACAAATTTATCAATAGTTTTTTTAGTCGGATTATTGGTAATAATTATATTTTCAATCCCAACTGTTAATTCTATTGACCAAATTAAAGCCTCTAGTTTGTTTAGAAATGTTTTTCAAAGTTTGCAGTTTAAGTATTCAAAAAAATCAATAATATTAAGTTTATTTCTACTAGCTATTTTAATTATTTTATTTGCATATAGGTCCTCTCTTCCATATTACAGCTTGATTTATTTTGCGTCTTTTTTTGTATGCCTAGCTATGTTTTTTTATGTTTCCCGTTTAATAATATTATTACTTAGGAACAATCTAACTAATCTTGGAATTTCGTCAAAAATAGCGGTAAAAAATATTACACAATCAAAAAGTATTACTCCAATAACTGTTATGTCTCTTGGACTAGGAATGACATTGTTGCTTACGTTAGCATTTGTGGGCTCTAATTTTAAAAGAGAAATAGCAAAATCAATTCCAGATATTGCTCCTGATTATTTCTTTTTAGGTATTCAAAATAATCAGAAAGATTTATTTCAAAAGGTCATTAATGAAACAGATGAAGATGCTGTAATAGAAATTGTTCCTATGGTGTCAGCTGGAATTGTTAAAATTAATGGAATAGACCCAAACACCTATATATCAAATTCTAATGACAGCTATTGGGTAATTATGAACGATAGACGAGTTTCTTGGGTCGACACAATTCCAAAAGATAATCCAATTTTAGAGGGTAGTTGGTGGGACACTTCACAACCTAACAAATTACAAATTTCATTAGATAGCAAAGTCGCAAAAGACTTTGGAGTTAATATTGGTGACAAGTTTACACTAAGAATTTATGGAAGAGAAATTGAAGGTGAAGTAGTTAATTTAAGATTGGTGAATTATCAAGATTTAAGTATTAACTTTGCAATGTTACTTAATCCACAATTCGCAAAAAATATTCCACATGAGTACCTTTCTACAATAAAATTTAAAAAAGCTGAAAATTTCAATGAAGTAAATTTTTTAGATCAATTCCCAAGTGTATCAATAATAAAAATTTCAGATTATTTGTCAAAAGTGACTGATGTTCTTAATAAAGTATTTATTGCAGTAAGTATAATTTCAGCTGTCACTGTTATTATTGGCTTAGTTGTAATTTCAAGTGCAATTATTGTTCAAGGAAAAATTAAAACATTTCAAAATCTTATTTTCAAAATTTTAGGCTTTTCAAAGAAAGAAATTATAATTTCTTCAATTATTGAATTCATTATATCTTTTTTGTCTATAATATTATTTTCTACTATTTTTTCTGCAATAGCATCAAAGTTTATTATTGAAAATATATTTCAACTCAACTGGTTATTTGAATTTGAGATATTTTTATATGTTATAATTGGTGTAGGTTTAACAACACTTGCTCTTATAATATTGACAAACTTTAAATACTTAAGTCCAAAAGTTTATCCACTTGTCAGAAACGAATAATATTTGATAATTTTGATTATTTTTTAAATTGAAGCTTTCAAAGCCTCATAAATTAAATCTTCTGTAGTTTCGCCGATGCTTCTATAGACTTCTTTGCCATCCTTGAAAATTAATAGAGTAGTCTGATAAAGCACATTAAAAGCATCAGCAATATCTCTATTCATTACATCAAATGAAAAATACTCAATATTATCAAATTTAATATCTGATAATTCACCTTCTTTTTTCGCAGTTTGCAATATTTTCATTTGTTTTGCACAAGATGAACAATATTCTATCCAAGAACTAATCACTATAACTTTCCCCTCTGATTGAGCTTTATTAAACAATTCTTGGTCAAATGTTGTTTTCTTTTCCATTGCATTCGCACTAAATGCAAACATACAAATTGTAAGTATTAAAATTCTTTTAAACATGTTTTTTTAAAAAAATATCTATTTTTAAAATAAAAAAAATACTTTATATTGACACATGGGGTGCCAGTAAAGGCTGAGAGAAACCCAATGAACCTGTCCGGTAATTCAGAAAGGGAATAATGGAACAAATAAATATCATTAGTCAATCCTCGGCAATAATATTAACTTTAGCAATTAGTATTGTTTTTGTAATTATTGGTCTTCTTTACTCTAAAAAGTATCAAGGGCTTAATAACTATTTAGTTGCAAGTAGATCTGTTGGTACTTTTTCTTTAACAACTTAACAGCAAGTTTGGTCGCATCTGCTTTGGGTGCATGGATATTATTTGGTCCTGCATCTGCTGCTACATGGGGAGGTATAGGGGCAGTTATCGGATATTCTTTAGGAACAGCATTTCCTCTTTTCACCCTTATATACTTAGGAAAAAAATTTAGAGATAAATACCCAAGAAGCAAATCTTTAATTGAAGTTGTAAGACTTAGATTCGGTTCACAATTATTTAAACTGATTTTATTTTTATCCATTTTTTATATGTCCATTTTTTTAATAGCAGAGGTGACAGCTGTTTCTATATTAATCAATTATATATCTGGAACAGATCTATGGATAACAGCATCTATAGTGATAATTAGTTCTCTTTTATATACTTTGTATGGTGGATTAAGAGCTTCAATATTTACAGATAATATTCAGTTTATAGTTTTTGGTTTACTTTTAATAATATCATTTTCATATTTGATATCTTTAAACTCTAATGAGTTTAGCTTTGAATTTATCAAACAAAATAAACCTAATTTATTAAGCTTTAACTATTTGCCAAATTTTACTGCAGGTCTAACTTTTTTTATAGCTGTTGCAGCAACAAATCTTTTTCATCAAGGTAATTGGCAAAGAGTTTATGCAGCTAAAGACAATAAAGTTTTAAAAAGTAGTCTAATTTTTTCATTTTTAATCATAATACCAATTGTATTTTTGGTGGGATTTACAGGGTTAATTGCAACTTCTCAAAATTCAAATCTTATTCCTGATCTAGCATTTTTTTCTTTGTTACTTAAAGAAAATGCTCTTTTTCTATCAATTATAATAATAATTTTAGCTATTTCATTAACAGTAAGCAGCATAGATACTTTGGTAAATGCTATTTCTAGTTTAATCATTGTTGATGGAAATAAAGTTATCAAATTTAAAGGTGATTATTTAAAATTATCTAAGCAAATAATAATATTAATCTCTTTAATTTCTTTTTTCGTTGCATCAAAAGGAATAAGTATTTTATATTTATTTTTATTAGCTGATTTATTTTGTTGTGCGGCTGTACTAAGTGTATTTTATAGTTTTTACACCAAAAAATTTACTGAAAAAAATGCATATGTAGCTATTATTGTTGGATTAATTGGAGGAATTCTTTTATTCCCAAGTCCTGACTTTTCAAAATCAATTCTGGTCGGAATAATATTGCCTCTAGACTTTTTACCTATATTTGTCTCTCAATCCTTGCTTTTTTGCTCATTTATTGTTGCAACATTTTTACCTATTTTAACTTGGAGACTAAAATAAACCATCATTTACATCCTGTTTATATAAATATATTATAAAAGTTATGAGTTTTATTTTGCCATTTATTGTATTGATCATTGTAGTTGTTTTTATTCATGAATATGGACATTACTATTTTGCAAAGAAATATGGTGTTGGAGTAACTGACTTTTCTATAGGTTTTGGAAAAGAATTATTTGGTTGGAATGACAAATCTGGAACAAGATGGAAAATTTGCTGGATACCCCTGGGCGGTTATGTTAAATTTTTTGGAGATCGAAATGTTTTTTCCCAGGCTGATCAAGAAGAACTTTTAAAAAAATACAATAAAGAAGATCAAGAAAAGCTTTTTGTCACAAAACCGTTGTATCAAAGATCATTGATTGTTGCAGGTGGTCCAATTGCAAACTTTGTTTTAGCAATATTTATTTTTTTATTCATATATATGTTTGCTGGAAAAGACTTTACCCCAGCAATTATCGATGAGGTTCAAAAAGACAGCCCTGCAGAAATTGCTGGAATGAAAAAAAATGACATAATACTTGAGATAGATAATAACAAAGTAGAGAGTATTCTTGACGTTTCTAAACTAATTTTAATGTCAACATCTGAAATAGTTGATTTTAAAGTTTCTAGATATGATCAAGAATTATTATTAAAAGTAAAACCAAAAATTGTCGCCGGAGTTGATAATCTAGGAAACAAAATTAACAAAAGAATTATTGGCATAAAACTTAGTCCTTATAACAATGAAATAAATCATAAAAAATTAGGACCAGCGAGGGCATTAATTGAGTCTTTTAAAGAAGTTTACTTTGTTACAACTTTTTCTCTTAAATATATGGGCTCAATGATTACTGG
>LULH01000107.1_pt1 | contig 19493 bp, 30 predicted proteins | sample 728201 | NCBI WGS metagenome assembly LULH01 (sample SAMN03860294, study PRJNA289734) | marine metagenome | biome: seawater column; feature: ocean; material: water; isolation source: Red Sea water column Station 169 - depth 100m | place: Saudi Arabia: Red Sea | collected 2011-10-15 | depth 100 m
GCTACCGTTAGACCCCCCCGCAAAAATCACACAAAGCGCCTCTAGCGCCCCTAACCATCCTCACCCCTGTCTGTGCCCTCTGTGCTGCGGCAAACGCCGTAGGCGTGAAATCTGGGGCGTTATGAGTGCAAAGAAAAAGTCCCCGCCCGAAGACGAGGACCAAGCTAAAAACAGTGAACATGAATTTTCACTGAAGGAGGAAAGCTAGTACCGCAGCAGTATGGGGTCAAGAATCTTCGGATAGGTAAACCTCGTTACCAGATTTATTCCTGGTGCGCTTACATTTGAATTCCATCATACTACGGATATTGTATGCCGCAGAAAGACCATGTCGAGGACGTAACCGCAGTCCACATGTCGGGGACAAGATACCGCAGCCAACAACACATAGAGTACGGTGTGTACGGTGTGTAATAAGTGTAACGGTGTGTACGCTCCCCCCTACGCTTGGGGGCTACGGGGGGAGCGCAGAGAGTAGCGGCGAATGCCGGTACGAACTGCGCGTACATAGTGTTACTGTGTGTTAATTATACACACCGTAGGAGAAATCCGTCAAGCTTTGTCTTACAGATTTGTATTCACACCTTATTCACACGGACAGTGTGTGTCCTATGGGGTGGTGCGGCTAAAAATCTTTTTGGTAAAAGTCTCCTGCTTCCCTCATTAGCTTTGCGATGGCAGGAGCGTCGAGCGCAGGTTGATCTATCCAATGAGGCGTGATGGTTGCTCCGGTATCGTCCTCCTCCACCTTTCCTACGAATCTGGGGTGGTGCAGGTGGGTGACGTACACTTTACCGTCAGAGTCGTCGCCAATGATAAACTTGGGCCAATCTTTTTCGTTCCAATTCATTTGGCAAGCTTGGGGTCGAGGATGAGGATACCCTTGTTGGGGATTTTGATAGCTTTGGGGAAGGTGATTGTGCCGCCTTGGAAATTGATGGTCACTTGTTCTGCGGCATCTGTCTTCAGATCGTCTGCGACAGACCCTATGTGGCGTTTAAGCGACTCCTCGATGTAGGAGGACATGGTGAGACCTTTTTCCTGAGAAGCTGCGCGAAGCATCTGATGCACCGGCTCACTGATGCGAAAGGTCATTATTTTTGTTTTACTCATACCGCAGAAAACAAGTGATTTACTAGGGTTTAACGTAGAGTCAACAGGTAAGTGAAAAATATTTTAAAAAAAGAATACAAAAAGTGTTGCATTAGATGTAAATGTAATACATTGTTGTGTGCGTGGCAGACAAGGACGGTGTAAGGACATTCCGATTTAAGTGGTGGGTATCAAATATGATTACCGAAGAGAGCAAGAGGAGGAAGGTGACTGCGACAAGAGTGCTGGAGGATTGCGTTGTAAAATGTTTGGGTACTTTGTATCAAAACTTACCAAGGGATAAAAAAAATAAAAAAAATGCAAAAAAGATTTGACGGGTGGGGGACACCATGCCAAAACCCCCTCAGTGACAACCGCAACCATCCAAAAGAAACTAAATGCCAAACGTCCGCTCACAAGATAAAGACAAAATCTCTTGTTGGGTGCAGGACAAAAAAGTTTTAGATGAATACTGCAAAAAAAACGGAATGACGCAGACGGAAGTCATTCAACAACTAATCAACGACCTTAAAAAGAAACGAAAGTGAGCCACAAACAGTGAGTAACGAAAACAAGCCAAACTGGAACGACCTACAAAACGAACAAGCATACACCAACGCTTGGCAGATTGATAAGATATGGACAACAGCAAGAAAACTGCCCATGTATTTTTGGGTAATGTCAGCATTGTTGATTACCCTAATTGGGGTAACATTGCAGCAAAATAAAATTATCAAAAATATGACAAAAGCGACGCATGAAAAAACAGAGTCAAACCGCCAACAATCAAAGAAGTTTTTTCAAATGCGTAAACAAAACGAAGATGCGTTGCGCGACCAGATTGACAAACTTAATTCTGAAGTGGAAACGGAACAAAAACAAAAACGTATCCTTCGAGTTGAGTTAAAAAAATCTCAAAATTTATGCATTGAACACTCGAAAACAATCGCCAATGCCAAATCGCACGATTTAGCGGATAAGATGTTGAACGAGGCATACCAAACGATTGCCATGAACGCTGTTCCTTTTAACCTTCAACAATATATAGAGGTTGCAAGCGACGAACAATGGATTGGATACGCTGAAATGGCAGCGCAAAGAAATTCTCATAACGTCATCAAGACAATTGCTTCCATTCCCGCATTAATGAAAATTGATGAAGTGGCTTCAGTCGTGAACGATTACAGTCGGGTAATTGAATTGGCAGACACAAAATAAAAAATTTTACCAATAGCGCATTGCATAGAAGAATAACAAAAATTAAATGGTTACAATTGGACTAAAAATTGAAGAAAAATTGAAAGCTAAACTTTCCAAGATAGCCAAGCGCACAGACCGTTCCATTAGTTCGGTTGCGCGTTTAGCTATCGAGGAAGGTTTGTTTTTATTTGAACAAGGTGGACCCCACCAAGACAGAAAAAATTTAACAAAGGTGGACCCCACCATTGAAAATGCCTAGAAGCAAATACGGCAAATTAGTCCCCAAAGCTTACGGCAACACGTTCGACAAGCTGATCACTGTTGTTTGCGATGTGTTCCTAGTTTCACCAGAGGAGATATGGGGATACCGAGGTAAGGAGAGGGTCGTTTGGGCAAGGATGCTTTTATACAAAGTGATGTACGCGAAACTTCATAACAAATCAGAGGTCGCAAGAGTGTTTGGGAAAGACACAGGGTCAGTCATCAATGGAATTGCAAAGCTTCCTTTGTACGTTGAGCAGGTTGCGCCACTCAAGGAGTTGTGCGCTGAAGTCGGGGACAGATTAAAAATTAAGATGTTTGCTGCGGCATGATAGTCAACGAACAAGCAGTTAACGCAAGTGAGTTTAGCGAAGCGTACAAGAAGCTTTGCATTCGACTTGGAATGTTACCGGAGGAACTGGGAACAGGGCAGATGAGCCGCACAATGGCATACAACACTGATTTCCCCAGCAAGAAGAGTATGACGAAGCTTGCTCGCAAGTTGTACGGAGACCCAAAGAAGGTGCAGCAAAAGTACGCAAAGATAATTTTAGGTAGAGCAGGGGGTTCCTCTTGACCAACTGGATCACGACCTGTTCTCCCGTCGAGTTGGCGGGACGACCTACTCCTGCGGGGTTTTCTCCATTCTTTCTCGCAGGGGTGAACTTTAAGACATGGGTAGGTGCGCTATTAAGATGTGCAAAGGGTTTTATCGGATTGTCCCTTGATAACTCGCCCATGTCGCTTTTTAGAAAATGAGTTACGACGATGATTGGACAGAATGGGAAGATGAATGCCGCGACTGCGGCTCAAGGTTCACGAACGAGGGAATGCACGGCGGCGTTGAGTGTCCGCACTGCGACAACGATCTAGACGAGGAAGAGGAATAATTTGGTTATGCAACAAACAGAAACTAAAGAACAACTACGGACCAAGCTAAAAAACGCATTGGATGAACTGACAGAAACGCAAGATCAAAACTCAACATTGCACGAGGTTATACGAGTGTTGACAGGTAGGATTCAGCAACTTGAGAGAGACGCTGAAAGCTTTGTTAATTCATTTGCCAGTTAATGCTGGATGAGCGACCAACTCACATTGACCTTTTCAGCGGAATCGGGGGGTTTGCCCTCGCCGCTGAAAGGGTCGGGTGGGCTACAAGGTTGTTCGTCGAAAAAAACGAGTTCTGTCAGCGACTCCTGCGGCAGCACTGGAAAGAAGTCCCGATCATATCCGACATCAAGGAATTTGACGCAACAGGACATCGGGGAGTGTCCCTCCTTACCGGAGGATTCCCATGCCAACCTTTTTCAGTCGGAAACAACAATAAACGACAGGGGAAGAACGATGACCGTTACCTCTGGCCAGAGATGCTGCGGGTTATTGAGGAATCAAGACCGGAATTCATCGTGGCAGAGAATGTTACTGGCATCATCGAGATGGCACTCGACACAGTGCTTTCTGACTTGGAGTCCTGCGACTACACCGCAGGGACGTTCATTATTCCAGCTTGCGGCATCAATGCGCCCCATCGAAGAAACAGGGTGTGGATTGTGGCCAACGCCAACGAGCAGGGACCACAAGGACTGCGGGGACTCCGTCCAAAGCGGGAACGTGGAGGTAAAGTCCCTGCTGGGGAGAGCGGTTGGTCCATCGAAGGAACATGGGAGTTTGAACCCGACATTTGTCGAGTGGCTCATGGGGTATCCAAAAGGGTGGACCGACTTACAGCACTTGGAAACGCAATAGTCCCAGGAATTGCTGAAGAGATATTAAGAAGTTTGGTAAGGAGTTATGAAGCACGAAGATGAGATAGCAAAACAGACCGGCATTACCCGCACCAGATTGCGGAATGCACGGATGAAGCATTTGGAGAAAGACAGGCATTGGGAAAAGGATGGTCGCAAGATCATGTACACCAAGCAGGGCGAAGAGAAGATTTTGGAGGTACTTGGGTTTCCAGAGGAAACAAAGTTGGTGGAACCCAAACCGGAGGTTGTGGAGGAGATGCGCGTTGGACGTTACGACTTCAAAAACAAGCATGTCATTGAAGGCATACGAGAAGACGGCACGAAGGTCATTGTCAGGGTCAGGGACAATACGAATTTTAGACCATTTCACCACAACGGAAGTCCAATGGTATTTCCTGCGAGGTACGACGGTAGGACATGGTGGATTAACCGCAATTGTCCCCGTCAGGTTGGTCGTTGGTAAAACACAAATACATTTTTGAGCATGAGCGATTTCGCATGGTATGTGAGCTTGTATATGATGAGGGTGAACTCGTTGAAGTTACGAGGGAGCAGGAAGGAGACATTTTTAGCACTATGCAAAAAGATAAAAACCTCGCGATAGCAGTAATTGATTGGGCGAATGATTTGGACGCTATTCAGAAGGAGGAAGGTTGGGGTGAAGAATAGTAGAACTAAAGGAAAGGTCGCGGAACTTGAAGTGGTCAAGATATTCAAGAACGCAGGATATGACGATTCCCACAGGGCGCAGCAGTTCAAGGGGACGAAGGATAGTGCGGACATAATTGTTCCCAAGTTGGACAAGATTTATCAACTGGAGGTAAAGCGCAGGGAACAGGTTGGGAAGCTGGATGAGTGGTTACAGAAAACAGATGAGGAAGCAGGAGAGGAAAAGATACCCGTTGTCATCCACCGCAGGAACGGAGAACCGTGGAAAGCGACACTTCTCCTTACCGATTGGATTACTGACGTTAAGGGAGTTTATCCCCCTAATGAATGATGGAGGCAATTACCCTGACATCACCGGAGATGTATGCGGCAAAGGCAGTCGCCTTCCAGATACAACTCGGCAAGGAAAAGTCAGGAGTTACCAACGGGAGAATATGTAAGCGTGACGACCTTGCGATCAACCTTGAAGGACAGTTGGGTGAAGTTGCTGTATGTAAGCACTTGGGTCTTACTTACTGTCCTAACATTCATACTAGTGGTGATGGGGGTATTGATTACCGTTACCGTGGAAGTAGCTTACAGATTAAGTCAACTCAAACACGCTATCTGTTGTTTCCAAAAAAGGAGAACATGATTTGTGATTACGCAATCCTCACAACAGCAAGTAAGGACAAGAACAACTTGGTGTATTTGCAGGGATGGATTGACCACGACACATGGCACGGCACATGTGTGGAATTGGAATTTATAGAAGGTGTCAGGTCGTATGGAGTACATGCGAGGAACCTGAGACCAATGAAGGAACTGGATGAGATAATAACAAAATGCAACAAGACAAAATAACCGAAATACTAACCGCTGATCTACCAAAGGAAGCGTTAAAACCACTACCACACAAGCGCAACGCAAAGGGTCAACCAATGACCTCTATTACGCCGATTTATGTTATTGAGCGATTGAACAAGGCGTTTGGATTGGGGGGGTGGCAATTTGAACCGGAGGTAATTAATGACGAAGAAAAAATGGTTATCATTCGCGGAGTGTTAACTGCGCCATCACACAATATAAGAATTGTACAGTTTGGCGGTAATGACAACCGAGACAAAGGTGACGCTTACAAGGGCGCTACAACCGATGCGCTTATCAAATGCGCCAGTTACCTTGGAGTTGGCGCACATGTCTGGAGAGACGGTCAACCTTCCGAGGTAATAAAAACACCGGAAGATGAGAAGAAGATTCGCGCTGACTTTGAAAAGCGAATCAAGGGCAAGACCAAGGACGTAAACGCATGGTTGAAGTCGATTAAAATGATTGAGTCAGACCAATCGCACAAAGACCTAAAGCTAAAGCAGATCGAGGAGTTCCTAGCCAACTGGGAAGCGTTCACCAAACAGGTAAACAAGCAAAATGAGTCATCACAAAGTAAGACCACCAAGTAGCGGCGGGGCGCAGTTGCTTTGCGGAGAATACAGACCTGACGGTCGTGGTTCTGCGGCTACTGAAAAGGGTACTGTTCAGCATGAGTGGCTTGAGGACACTTTGCTTGGAGTAAAGCCGCGCAAGGAGGTTCCCAAGGATGAGTTAGCCAACGTCAAGTGGGCTTATGAATATGTGCAGGAAAACTTTGACCTGTTTAAACTCAAGACAGAAACCAAGGTCACAATACTGGATGACGAATTTAACGAGTTAAGCTTTGGAACCCGTGACTTGTGGGATGGTAAAAACCTGGGGGACTTTAAGAGCGGGGAGCAGCACAACTACAAAGCGCAGATGGCATACTACGTTTTAGGTACATGCCAGCAGGAAGGTTTGGAGTCAGTGATGGTCCACGAAATATACACCAAGTATTTCTGGGTCAAATCTTATGAGATGACTCGTAAGGAGGCACAGGCAATTGTTGATGAGATAACCGACAACATTAACAACAAGGTACTCAAGCAGAACGATTACTGCGGGTGGTGTGCCAACAGGTTGACCTGCCCCGTGTTCACGACTGCGGTAGACAAGGTTGCGGCAGACATTGAACCGTCAAGTTCATTGGCACTTGAAAACCTGACAACACCGGATGCGCTTAACAGGGCAATGGTGTTTGCCAAGCGGATTAAGAAGTGGTGTGACGCAGTCGAGGCAATGACCAAGGACCACTTGAAGGATGGCGGCGAGCTAAACAATTTTAAATTTACTTCACGCAAGGGAAGCACGTTTATAGATGACCTCCCCAAAGCGATGGAGTTGACCGGACTGACCACCGAGGAATTTTTGGAAGCATGTTCAGTGAGCAACACCTCACTGGTCAGTGCTTACGCAGCAAAGAACAATCTTAAGCCGGCAGATGCAAAGCGGGAGCTTTCTAGGAAACTGCTGGATGTGACGAAACAGCGAAGTAACACTAACATACTAAAAGAATGCCAAGCATAGTATTCTCAGAAGAACCGGCAAAGAAGTCGGCAAAGGAACGCACTCATCTTCAAGAAGGTGAGTATCAGTTGCGGGTCAAGGACTACGAGTTCAAAACCAGCAAGAACGGAAACGAAATGATTCGTTTGCAATTGGAGGAGGTTGATTCCAAAAACTACATTTGGGACTACCTCGTATTTACGCCAAAAGCCCAGTTTAAGATTAAGCAGTTTCTACCTGCGCTGGGCAAGGAGGTGGGCGCAAAGGTGGACATGGATGAATCATTTATGAATGGTGTCATCGGTGAGCATCTTTGGGCAGAGTTGGTTACAGACACCTATGAGGGTAAGACAAGCAACAAGGTTGGTGCTTACCTTTCCGGTAAAGAACGGTTGCCCAAACAGGTAATCGAAGACGAGGATGTACCCTCATGGAACGTGGATTAGATATCCAGAAGTTCGCTGAAGAACTCGACCTCCAGACAGACATGGGGGTCGAGTTTCTTCGCCTCGCCCTTGAAAACGTAAAGTTGTTTGACAGCAAGCAGCAGGATTACGGCAGTGACAACATAACGCTTAACGGTGAGTTGGGCATAATGGTGAGATGCACTGACAAGGTCAGCAGAATGCGAAACATGCTTTTCAAGCAATTGAAAGGCGATACACAGGTTAACCATGAATCCCTTGAGGACACATATCGTGATCTAGCCAACTACGGCATCATTGGTACGATGTTGCACAAGGGAACATGGAAATAAACGAAAAGACCCAGCAGGTGATGTTTTACAAGGACTTGGAGTCCTTGATTCAACGATACTACGATGAATTTGATATGTCTTATGAGAGTATACTGGGCGTTCTCGTAAGACGTATCGTAACAACCGTACTAGAAGATGTGGCGAGTGAATTGGAAGAGGGACCAGAGAGCGAAGATGAGTTTACCGAAGACGACGATTGAGTACCTTGACTATGGCGCAGCAGAAGGTAACAGAAATCACAGTCTGTTTTCTGCGGCATGTCAATTTAGGGACAGTGGATACCCAGAGCAGGATACCGGAGATTTGATTGAACGGGCGTTGCAGGACGGGTTGACGGAACAGGAGGCAATAACAACAATAAAATCGGCATACGCGAAAACACCCAGACAGAAGGCAGTGACCGCGATTGCCAAGGTGGAGACAAGGATCACGGTGGTGCGACCATCAAAGAAATTACCGGACGGATTACCGGATGCAATAACAACGATATTTAAGAAATGCTTCAGGGAGGGCGAAGGTGTTCGTATCGCCCTTCCTGCACAGACAGGTATATCAAGAGGTGCTTGTAAACCTGTCGATGAGTGGCTCGACATGTACGAGCGAGACGGTGTGTCAATATTCGGTAGCAAGGGCGCTTACGTCTGCGTGAACCCTTTACTCATTGGGGGGATTGCGGATAAAGACGTAATCGACTACCGACATTGCCTCGTTGAGTTCGATGACGGGTCGTTGGAGGAACAGTATGCAGTGCTAAATGAGAGTGGACTGCCCTTGTCCGCTCTTATTTACTCTGGAGGTAAATCACTGCACGGATGGGTCAAGATTGGTGCAAATAATCGCAACGATTTTGATGAGCGTGTGCGGCAGGTTTACAAATCAATGGAGACCTACCGCATAGACAACAAGAACAAGAACCCTAGCCGACTCAGCAGATTACCTGGGGTGAGAAGGGGAGGAAGCAAGCAGGAGTTACTGGGGGTTGATTTGGGTGTGGAGAATTTTGAGGAATGGTCTTCCAGAGAGAAGGCAAAAAGATTTGGGAGTGTCTTGCGGTTTACTCCCAATATGAAACCAAAGAATAACGACGACAGCAACTTGGTTGGTAGACGTTGGTTGTGTCGTGGTTATTTGTCCCTGTTCACTGGTGCTTCACATATAGGTAAGTCTGTACTCGCTCAACAGATGGCAACCTGTTGGTCAGTGGGCAGGGACTTCTTTGGTCTCAAACCCGTCAAACCACTGAAGGTCGTAATGGTCAACGGTGAGAATGACGAGGAGCAGATAATGGAAAACTTCAATGGCATCGCGGAGTACCTCAAGTTAACCGAGGATGACTACGCAAAGCTTGGTGAGAACTTCATTACAATTAGTAACTACGACAAGGTTGGCAAAGAGTTCCTAAATGTGGCAGAGGAAATACTTGCTGACATTAAGCCAGATATACTAATAATCGACCCGCTCTTGCATTATATCAATGCAAACATCAACGACCAAAAGGTTGTAGGTTCGTTCCTGCGGCACGGTCTTGGTGAACTTGCAAAGAATCACAACTGCGCGATTATGGTCAGTCACCACAACGGCAAGCCAAGCATGGACTCACATGCCAGAGACCACTGGTCTCACACGGACATGAGTTACCTAGCTTCGGGTACAAGTGAGTTGGTGAACTATCCACGCACAGTCAGCGTCTTAACGCGCAAGGGTAAAACAGACGAGTTCCAGTTGGTCTTTTCTAAAAGAGGAAATAACACCGGCATAGGTGAATCCTTAATCCTCAAGCATGGGGAAGATGGGATTTACTGGGACAAGGTTGTCGAAGTACCAGCAGACACCGCACCCGTATCTTCCAGCGATACCTGACGACAGAATCGAGAGTCTCGCGAAGGAGCGGGGCATCGACTTTGTTGTTGAACTCATAGAGAAGAGGGAGAACGCAATCAAGCTTGGGGAGATTGACCCCCTGCGTTGCGGCTTTGAACTCGACTGTTGGAAAGACGCTCGTCGCCTCCTTGTGGATGCTGACGAGCTTTTAATTTTAGGGGGCAACCGTTCCGGTAAAACCGAGTTTGCTTGCAAGCTTGCCGTAGAGACACTTTGCAACATTGAGAACGCAGTTGTCTGGTGTTTCCACTCCTCGCTTGCGACCTCCATTGAGCTTCAGCAACCCATCATAAGAAAATACCTGCCGCCAGAGTGGAGAGACATTGGTAAGAAGGGCAGCAGGGTAAACGTCAACTGGACCGACAAGGGAGGGTTTACGGAGCAGTGTTTTGTGCTGCCAAACGGTTCACGTTGCAGGTTCCTTAACTACACACAAAACATCACCGTACTGGAGGGTGGTGAGTGTGATATGATTCTTTGTGATGAGCTTGTCCCGATAGATTGGATTGAGACGCTACGCTTTCGTATCGTCACCAGATCTGGAAAGCTAATCATCAGCTTCACGCCGGTCAGGGGGTACAGTCCAACGGTCAAGGATTACGTTGCAGGTGCAAAGATACTTGAGGACAGACCAGCAGAATTATTGAACCCAGATGCAGTGCATGTGAACGGATGCAGCAAGGGCAACATGCCGTACATACTTCAACCGTTCCGTAAGAGTGCCAGAGTCATCTGCTTCCATTCACACTACAATCCGTTTGGTGGCTACAAGCAGATCGTCAAGATGTTGCAGGGCAAACCTTCCACGGACATCAAGATACGCGCATACGGTTGGGCAGAGAAACTGGAGGGGAACGTATTTAACAAGTTTGACGACAGGGTGCATGTAGTCAGGGACGATGTGATTCCTGACAAGGGAACACGCTACGTCAGTTGCGACCCTGCGGGTAACAAAAACTGGTTTATCAAATGGTACATATTAGATGATCTGGGACGGGTGTTTTTATACAGGGAGTTTCCCGATAGAAAGAACTACGGGGAGTGGGCATTGCCGTCCGAAAAAGCAGACGGAAAAGCGGGACCGGCACAAACCTTGGACATGGGTAAGTCAATTGTGGCTTACAAGAAAATCATCCTTGAAGCAGAAGGGTGGACCTACGACGAGGAAACGAAAACGTGGAACGACTCCAAGGCAGAGAAAATCTACGAACGACTGATTGACCCGCGCATGGGTGGTGCTGCGGTCCCCAGTGCAGAAGAGGGGACCAGCATCATATCGTTACTGGAGGATGAACAGAGGGACAAGGACGGTAATGTCACCGGACCCAGTTTGGTGTTCATACCCGCCCCAGGAGGTCAAATTGAAGAGGGGTTACAGTTGATAAATGATTACTTGGATTACGATAACGACAAACCCGTAACCGCCCTAAACAGTCCCCGATTCTTTATATCCGAGAACTGCGAGCAAACAATATACGCTATGCAGGAATACACCGGAAGAGATGGTCTGAAAGGTGCATTAAAGGATGTCGTTGATTGCGACAGGTATCTTTTCAAGGCAGGGGTGATGTCCTTGGACGGCAACCTCCTTGATGCAACAGGAGGTGACTACTATGAAGGTTAATTTTAATGACCTGCCGTTGACGCTACGAACCCATGAGGTGTGCAGTATAACCGGCATGAATCGCAAGTTGGTAATAGACCTTGCGGACATAGGTGTATTGAAACTCATCAACATTGATCGTCGTCAAAGACGGTTCCTGCGGGAGTCAGTCAGAGAACTGATGAAGCTTGGACCGGAAGGTGCGGTAATGGAAATATAATGGACAACAACATAACAGATATGACGAACGAGTTTCAGGAAATCGTTCGTAGAGGTAATGAGAGTTACGACCGGATGCGGCTTAACTGGGAAACACGTTACAACGTGTGGTCAGGGCAGAGTGACGACGGTCGCAAATGGAAGTCAAAGCTTGGCAGGAATCCTGTCCCGTTTGACGGGGCATCTGATTCCCGTCCACCACTGGTTGACACCTACGTTAACGAGGATGTGGACATGCTGATGACGAGTTTGAGTAGCGCACAGGTTTCCGCATTTCCAACAGAAAGTAATGACGCTGAACAAGCGAGTCTCGTAACGAACCTGCTGCGCTACCAAATTCACAATCAGATCAAGGAGTTCAACGATGAAGCTGAACTCGCCGCCAACTACATGCTGGAGAACGGTGTGGCAGTAGTCGGTGTATTCTGGGACGTAGAGGAGCAAGCCACTGTTGCGGACATTGACATGGAGGCAATCAACCAACTGGCGCAAAGCGCGGAGAACCTGTCCATGTTCCCAGAGATGATTCTGTCAGAGGAAAGGGAGGACGAGGCAATCGCACTTGGCATGTTGGTACTACCGGATGTTAAGCAGTCAAAGATGCGTAAGATGATACGCGAACTGCGGAACACCGGAGCAACAACCTATCCGGTCAAGATGACCGTGAAGAACCGTCCTACGGTTGTGTCGCTGCGGCTTGGAGAGGATTTCTTTGTGCCACTGGACACCACGGAATTGCAGGATGCCAGACGTTGTTACTACAAGGAGTTTGTCACCAAGGAAGCTTTATACGATGGCATAGAGTCCAAGGGATACGACCGCAAGTGGGTTGAGGATGTGGTTGATAAGACCAAGGGCAAGACCATTACAATGGACCGCAATGCGTTATCTGCGAGAAGCAACTCAACACGCAGGGAGGTTATATTCGATGCCAAGGAGGTTTACGAAATCGTTCACTGCTACGAGCGCAAACTTGATGAGGACGATGTGCAGGGAATCTACTACACATGCTTCTCACCACACTTACCCGTCAACGAGAGAGGTAAGGAGACATTTGCGTTTAGTGAGTTAATGAACTACGACCACTGTCAGTATCCGTTTGTGTTATTCCGACGCGAGTGGTTGAGCCGCAGGGTGGACGATACCAGAGGTTACGGTGAGATAGGGTTCACATGGCAGAAGCAGATCAAGAACGAGTGGGACGCACGGGTGGATCGTAACTCGCTTGCGACCATGCCACCGTTACATCACCCGCCGGGACGACCTCCTACAAAGTGGGGGCCAGGTACACTTGTTCCACGGGTTCGTCAGGACGACTACCAGTATGCGGACGTACCGGCATACAACGCAGGTAGTAAGGAGATCGAGGTTAGTGTCCGTGAGACATGTGACCGATACTTCGGACGGGTGACAGGACCGGAGAACCAACCCTATGCCATGATGCGCCAACAGCACATGGTATCCAAGTGGCTCAAGAACTGGCAGAGGGTAATGGAGCAGGTACTCGCCCTGACGCAGCAGTTCGCCTCAGAGGAGTTTTTCTTCCGTGTAGTTGGTTCGTCCAAGGCGCAGATGTTAAGTGCCAGCAGAGACGATATACAGGGTCAGTTCGACATACAGTTAAACTTCGCAGTGGCTAACCTTGACCAGCAGTTGATGCAGAGGAAACTGGAACTGTTGAAGGTTGCTGTTGGTGAGTTTGACACACAGGGAGTGGTTGACCGTGCGGAACTTATGCAGGTCGTGTTCAGCTTCATTGACCCAGTGCTGGGTGAGCGGTTGCTGATGCCAACGGAGACTGCGGCTCAGAAGGAGATAGACGACGAGAAGAACGTCTTTGCCAGATTGTCCGCAGGTGTGGATGAGGATGTCCGCGAGGGACAATCCCATGAGATGCGCTTGCAGGTGCTACAACAAATCTTGGAGAGCAGTCCAAGCGCCCAGCAACGCTACCAGCAGGACGAGGAGTTCAAGAGTCGCGTTGACAAGCGTATGCAGCAGTTACAATTCCAGTTGCAGCAGAAACAGAATGCAGTGATTGGGAGGTTGGGCGCATGAAAATCGTCCCTATAAAACTAAAAGAAGCAAATAGTTTTGTTCAATCGTTTCACCGGCACAGCAAACCTGTTGTTGGGGGTAGATTTGCTATTGGGCTGGAAGCATCTGGGGAAATGGTTGGTGTTGCTATTGTTGGTCGTCCGGTTAGTAGACATAACGATAACGGCAATACGGCAGAAGTTTTAAGAACATGCACAAATGAAAATGCAGCAAAAGGTGCAGTTTCAAAACTTTATGCGGCGTGTTGGAGGGCGTGGCGAGCAATGGGCGGCGAAAAATTAATTACTTACACATTGCAAAGCGAAAGTGGTGCTAGTTTAAGGGGTGCTGGCTGGAAGATTATCGGGGAAGTCCAATTAAAAAAAGATGGATGGAGTGTTCCGAGCAGAAAACGAGAATGGCAACCAGTTTACGGTCAGCAAAAATTTAAGTGGGAGGTGGCGGCATGACGGAGAACGATCTCAAGCTACTGATTAGCGACCCTCGATTTGCGGCAATGCGTAAGCTACTCGATGATGTCAGGGAGGAACTTATATCTCATGTAAGTCATCAAGGGACCGCAATGGAGCATGGTGCATTGGCTCATAGTTCCGGTGGTATAGATTGTATAAACCACATCTTGAACAGGTTAAAAGCAATCGAGGAAAAACAAGATGTTGAATAGAAATAACCCTTTTTAGTGTTAGTTCATGGTTACTGGTCATAGTTGTTAGTTGCATAACATCAAAAAACTGAAAACCCGTGTACATAGTGCGCGGGTTTTCTTTTGTTCCCACATAAAACAATCGGATTAAATCACCTACTTGCAGGTTAATAGCATGGTAACAGAAACAGACGGAGCAGCAGACTCCCCAACTGCGGAAATGGGTCTGAACGACCTTAAAAGGTTCTTTGAAAACAACAGGGTTGGAAAGAATGAAAGTGAGAGTGCAGATAGCGAACCCTCTCCTGACATAGAAAACCCTGTCGAGGAAACTGAAGAGATTCCTGTCGAAGCGGAGGATTCCTATGAATCCGAAGAGGAGCAGGAATATGATTCTGATGTTGAAGATTCTGACGATGCAGAAACCGATGAGGTTGAGCATGAGGAAGACGAAGTGGACCCAAACGTCCCGCAACATCTCCAGAAGAAGATCAATAAACGGATTGGAAAGTTAACGGCGCGAGCCAAGGAAGCTGAAGAACAAGCAACCAAGCAAGCCGAGAGGATTGCCGAGCTTGAGCAGCAACTTGAAAGCGCAAACCCCGATCAAGCACCGATACAAATTGGTGATAACCCGTTGTCAAAGATCAAAACCCTGGGGGAGTTAAAGGAACATAAGTCCAAGCTTACTCGTTGGAAGAAGTGGTTAAGAGAAAACCATGATGGTTTTACCGCTAACGAAAACGGGGAGGAACGTGAGTATTCTGAAAGTGACGTAAGGCGCATGATGTCCGACATCGAGTACGAGTTGGAGGAACATGTACCGTCACGGGAGGAGTACCTGCGGGAAGAAGGCAACATTCGTCGCGCAGTCGAGGATGTCTTTCCTTACTGGAAGGACAAATCGAGTCCGCAGTACCAGCAAGCAATGTCAGTTGTACGGGAAGCACCCGAATTAAGGATGCGACCCAACTGGCAAGCAAATGTGAGCATCTACATGCTTGGATTGCAGGAGTACAACCGGATGGTGAATGGGGGTAAGAAGAAACCCGCGAAAGCGGCTAAACCCACTCGCACTGCGACAAGACCGAAAGCGCAACCTAAACCTGTCCGCAATAGCGGCGCAGCAAGGTTGGAGGACGCACACAAGGAACTCATCAACACAGGGTCAAGAGGTTCCCTCACCAACTGGTTCGCTGCCAACAGAGAAAAATAAAATAAAATATCATGGCATTTGCCGATACTTATTCTACATACAACTCCGGTGCAACTGGCGCTCTTAAAGCCAATCGCGAGGAGTTAGCTGATTTTATCAGCATCATAGAACCCGAAGTTACCCCTGTTACCAGTGCGATTTCTAAAGGTTCTACTAATTCCGTTTTTACGGAGTGGTTATGTGAAGACCTGTCACCTGCTAAAGTCAACTCGACTGCTGAAGGTCACGACAGTTCTTCATGGTTCAACAAGTCCGAAAACCGTGCGCGGTTGGGCAACTACATCAATATTAGCAAACGCGAGTTTGGTGTGTCCGACATTCAGCAAATGGTTGACCAAGCGGGCATTGATTCTGAAATCGACCATGCAAAGTCCAAGTCGGTACGCGAACTAAAGCGCGATATTGAAGCGGTTGTTTGCGGTGTGCAAGACAGGGCAACGGGAGGTTCCGGTGCTTATGCTTCGCGTGGTTTGTTTGATTGGATTGACGCAAGCGGACCTGCTGACGTTCCGTCAATGTACCGTGCTGCGGCTGGTTCCATTTCCGATGGTAATGACTCTAGCGGGTCAGATGACATGACAGAAGCACAACTTAACGGTGTTCTTCAGTCATTGTTTACTGATTGCGGTGAGAAGAAGACCTACATGGGTGTCATGGCTCCGAAGGTAGTCGATATTATCGACAACTTCACTCGCGTTGAAGCCAGCGGAAAGACTCGCTACCAAGTTAACGAGCAAGCCGGTAGCAAGACGATCAACATGGAGGTCAAGACCTTCAACTCGTCTTTTGGTATCATCAATATTATTCCAAGTGTGTTCTTGGGTGGTTCCAATAGTGGTGCTGAACAAACTGACGCTGACGGAGATAGCTTGGCATTCACCTATGACGATGATGCCGGTCTTATCTTGGACACGGACCTTCTGGAATTGAAGTTCCTAGACCCATTACACACCGAGACCTTTGAGGATCGCGGTGGTGGACCTCGCGGACACGCTAAAGCGGTTTACACGCTTTGTGTAAAGAACCCGAAGGCAAACGGCAAAATCTTGGCCGCCGACAACCACGGTTCTTAATGGCACAGGTATTTATACCTAAATTCAACAACCTCACCCCAAGCAACCAGAAGTCGTTTGAACGCGAACTTCGCTTGGGGGGGGTTCTTAATCGTAAGCTTCAACGGGAGAGGGGTGAAACCTTCTCCCGTCTGAAGCGGACGGCACAAAGACATCGCAACTATGAGCGGAAGAAAGGTTGCGAGTTGGAGTTATTGTCCGTGACTGACGCACGAACTTGGTTTCGTTGGCAACAGGTGGACCCTCACTTCTGGTCAGACAAGAAGAACATTGAGAAGTTCACACGGGATAACCCAATAGCCGCTCCTTGGAAACATGCGTAAGGTTCGTTATAGCGACCTACTAAAACGTGCTGCTGAAAGAAGTCAGAGAAACTACGCTGATTTAAGTAATGATGATGCGGAGTTTCTTGAAGCTTTTATAGAAGCAAGATTACGCGAAGCGTGGGAGAGGACCGAGTGGACCGATCTCATGCGTATTGAGAAGCGCACCTTCAGACAAGCTTGGGCATCCGGTTCCCATGCTGCGCTTACAGAGAGGTATGACCGGAACGCTGACAGGTACGTTGTCGCCTTGAAGACAACATCAAACGCTCCTTCAGATTCAGACGGAGTCATCCATGCGGATTGGGCAGAACTCAAGTCCTCCTACTCCAGCGGTAAGTACGATTCAACAACGGACTACGCAGTAGGGGATTGTGTCTATTACTATGTAACAGACAAATACTACCAAATGCACACGGATGCTTCTGCGGGAACTGTGCCAACAACTACGGGCAACTGGGGAGAACGTCCCCTGTTCGACAAGTATGTGGCACTGGAACAATCCTGGGAGACAAACAAGATAGGAACACCAACAAACATCTGGGACAAGAACCGCAAGCTTGATGGTACTGCGGAGAACAGACGGTTCTTTTTAAGTCACAACGGCATACAATGCCCTGACGGTCCCAATGAGGTGTATGTTGAGTTTAGGGTTAAGACACCGGACACAACGCACACTGCGAAGTATTCAGCTTCCACAACCTATTACACGGACGATGTAGTGAGGTATAGGGAGGTCGCAGACGATAGTGTGTTTGATTTGTACACCGCAGTATCAAACAATTTTTCAAACAATGCACCAACAGTGGGTGGAACCAATTCTTACTGGGAGTTGGTGGAGATACCCCACATCTTCAGAGATTACATAGTGCATGGTGCTGCGGCAGATTTGCTGAAGCACGACGAAAAGGAACACATCGCAGTGCTGGAGGAACAGCAAGCGCAGGGTGCGCTTTTGGCGCAACTGGATGTGCAGGAAAGACAATCACAACAAAACGAATTTTTCAACGTAAGGACTTATTCTCATGCCAACAGTTAAACAGGTAAACGTAGCAATTAACACTGACGATGTTTTTGGGGTCAGCAGCAGTGCGTCACAGGTCTTGCAAAAGACAAGTAACAGACGCTCGTTGTCGATTCAGAACGTAGGAGCAACAAAGGTATATGTGCGTTTTGGTTCTGCACCGGCACTGGGTGGGACAAAGCAGTATTCATTTATCCTCTCACCGGCAAGTGGTTCAGAAGAGGGTGACGGTGGTGTTCTGACAGTCGATAACTACAACGGTTCCGTTTGGGTTGCTACTGCGAGCGGGACTTCAACAATAGTGGCAACTGACTTCATAGGATGAGTGCAAAGGTTTCAACATTCAGTCGCGGCGTAACCTTCGTATCCAGCGGAGAAACCGGCACACAAGCCAACGAGTTTGAAGCCGCGATCAAGTCGGTCACATCGTCCACGACAGTCGGTGCAGTATTTTTGTACGACACACGCAACGACTCAGATTCAGGCGCGTGGAGGAAGAAAGCGAAGGGCAGTTGGTACTACGAAACGCTGAACACCGCAACGCGAGGCGGACGGCGTGAGTTTCCGTCTGTCGCGCTGATTGTGGCGGATGGCGGTAGCACCGACACTCTATCAATTTACGACCTCGATGACCCCGCGATGCCGATGTGGATGGTGTTTGAACAGAACACAGACGACGCTTGCCAAAATTCTGGCTACGATGCCACAAGCGTGTTTGCGCTAAACGGTCAAATTCTTGTTGGCTTTGGCACAAACGGCGGCTTGCGAAGTCTTAATTTTGCAGACGACTCAGCAACAAGCTACCGACACGCTGCGGGAACTACTGGCAAGTATCTTGGAAATTTAGCGGAGCGGAATGACGCTAAAGGATGGGCGGGAACTAGCGAAAGTTTGATTGTTAATTCTGCCGTCAACGACGTAGCCGCAAAAATCGTCGAGGGCGCGGAGATTGGTGCGCTGGGTCTCCCAGAGGTCACAATCGCTGTTGCTACGGCCGGTGGAGTAAGTGTCATCCACGGGGGGTCTGGTGCGGTTTATGACATCAAAGAAACAACCGGCCCCGCTGATGTCTACAAAGTCGAATTTACGGATGACGCAAAAATCGCGTTTCACAGTAGCGACACCGCCAACTCAACCGATTATCCGCACGTCAACATTGTTGCCGTTCCGTATGCAGACATTTCAATAAATTATTATTATGCATTGCCAACAAGCGGTAATCCCGATGTTGAGGATTACACTTACAGCGCAAGTGGCGACAAGCAGCTAACTGCTATTTCGGGTGGACTGAACGCCGACGTCACCAGCATTGCGCCTGTCTCTTAT
>LULH01000218.1_pt1 | contig 19324 bp, 29 predicted proteins | sample 728201 | NCBI WGS metagenome assembly LULH01 (sample SAMN03860294, study PRJNA289734) | marine metagenome | biome: seawater column; feature: ocean; material: water; isolation source: Red Sea water column Station 169 - depth 100m | place: Saudi Arabia: Red Sea | collected 2011-10-15 | depth 100 m
TTCTCACAGTTTGTGGGTGCATATACTGTAGAGTTAATGGATATTATATCTCAAAACTTAGAAAACATTAATGCTGCATTAGATACTGACTATTGGTCTGGTGGACAAATGTTTTTAGGTGGAATTGATAGCGATTATAAAGCTGCAATCTTTTCAGGAACAGCAAATGACTGTGAAGTTGAAACAGCAGAACTAGAACCATTTCCAGGTTTAAGAGCTAATATTACAGGTGTTAGACCTATTGTAGATGCAACAGCAACTTTAACAGTTAAGTCAAGAGAAAGATTAGCTGATAGTGAAAGTGCAACAAGTTCAGTATCTATGGTTAATAGTGGAATTAATCCAGTAAGAAAATCTGGAAGATATGTAAGAGCAAATGTTAAAGTGCCATCAGGTACTACATTTACTCATGCACAAGGAATTGATCTTATAGCATCAAGAGCAGGTACTAGGTGAGTGATAAAATAGATATAGATAACGTAAGATATTCAATGGAAACACAAGAATACTTTCAAAGACAATTGGAAGCTAGTGTTAATGAATTAATAAATAAAAACAATACTGAAAGCGATAAAGCTTTTAGTTGGTTCATGAATTAAGGAGAACAATGGCAGGATCATATATAGGGAAATACGATACAACAGCAGCAAACAATACAGCTACTTCAACAGGTTCAGTATCTGTTGCAGAGGGTATGTTGCCATCAAACATTAATAATGCCTTTAGAGATTTAATGGCAGACATTAGACAATTCTATAATTCTTCTGAATGGATAGAATATGGTGATGGAGCAGGAACTTACACACCTGCATACGCATCTTCTACAAGTTTTACAATTGCAGGAGTGGATGTAACTTCTGTTTACCATGTAGGTCGTAGAGTTAAAATTGTTGCATCTACACCTGGAACAATTTATGGATCAATTACAGCTACTGCGTTTTCAACAAATACTACAGTAACAGTTGCTTTTGATTCAGGTTCTCTTTCAAATGAAGCTATAACTTCAGTACACATTGGAGCCATTAGTGCATCTAATACTTCATTACCTGAAACTACAGCTATAACTGGAGATTATACTTTAGATGTATCAGGCGATATTATTTTTGATGCAGATGGAGATAATGTAACTCTCAAAGCGGCAGGAACAACAGCATTAGATTTTGTTTTAAATGCAGCGACAAGTGTAACTTTAGATGCACCTGGCGATATTCATTTAGACGCAGGTGGAGCTGATATTAAACTTTTAGATGATGGTACTCAGTATGGTAATCTAAAAAATAATAGTGGTGAATTAAGAATTACTTCAAGCTCATCAGATACAACAGCTATTTCAATGAGTGGTGCTAATGTTACAGTTGCTGGAGATTTAACTATCTCTGGTGATGACTTAACAATGGCAACTAACACTTCTGGTGCAGCTTTAATAGCAGATGGTACAAATTTTAATCCAGTAGTTATATCTGGAGATATTTCAATTGGAACAACAGGAACAGCAGCAATTGGTTCAGGTGTTATTGTTAATGCTGATGTTAATTCTTCAGCAGCTATAGAATTTTCTAAAATGGAAAATCTAACTGCATCAAGAGCTTTATATTCAGATAGTAATGGTGATGTAACTGTTAGTGATGTAACAAGTACAGAACTTGGTTATCTTGATGGAGTGTCAAGTGCAATACAAACTCAATTAGATGCTAAACAAGCAACTATAACTGGATCAGCTACAACAATTGATACTGAAAGTTTAACTGCAAGCAGAGCTGTTATATCTAATTCTTCTCAAAAAATTGCAGTATCAGATGTAACATCAACAGAATTAGGATATTTAGATGGTGTTACTTCAGCTATTCAAACGCAAATGGACACAAAGGCTACTACAACTTATGTAGATAACCTTATTGCTGGACTGAGAACTAGAATAGTTGTTGAGGCAGCTACAACAGCAAACATAACTCTTTCATCTGATCTTCAAAATGGAGATACAATTGATGGAGTTACACTTGCTACAGGTGATGAAGTTTTAGTTAAAAACCAATCTACTGATAGTCAAAATGGTATTTATACAGTAGTTAGTTCAGGTACTGCTAGTAGATCAACTGAGTATGATGCTATAGCAGAAATATCAGGTCAAATGGTTATTGTTAATCAAGGTACAACTAATGACAATACTATGTGGCTTTGCACAACTAACACTTCAGCTACACTAGGATCAGATTCAATTTCATTTACAAAAGTTACACCTCAAAATGTTGGGGATGTTACTTTAACTGGAACACAAACTTTAACAAATAAAACATTAACATCACCAATTATAGATGGTAATGGAGCTGTCTTTGAAGGATCTACAGCAGATGCTTATGAAACTACTTTAGTACCTGTTGATCCAACAGCAGACAGAACACAATACTTGTTAAACCAAACTGGTTATGTTGCATTGTTAAATGCAGCATCAACTACAACAATTACTTCTACACCAGCAGAATTAAATATTATGGATGGTGGAACAGCAGCATCTTCTACAACTTTAGCAAATGCTGACAGATTAGTAGTTAATGATGATGGTACGATGAAACAAGTAGCATTAACAGATGTTAAAACATACTTAAATAGTGCTGGGTATGTAACAGACGATCCCACAGCACTTGCTATAGCTTTAGGTTAATTAATAATAAAAGGAGAAAACACAAATGGCGAATACATTTAAAGTAGTTACATTTGCAGCAGAGCCAGCTTCGGCAGGTACACCTTATAAAATGTATACTGTCGCTGGTAGTACAACTACTGTTGTGCTTGGTTTGATTCTTACTAATATTCATACATCAGCAGTTACTGTTGAAGTAGAATTAGTGAGTGATACAGCAAATAGAGGTGGTGCAAATAACGTAACCAATGGAACATCATTTTTAGTGAAAGATGTAACAATTCCAGCAGGAAGTTCATTAGAACTTTTATCTGGTGGAAAAGTTGTTTTAGAAGCAACAGATGAAATTAAAATAGATTGTTCTGTAGCTGATAAAGTTTCAGGCACATTGTCTATAATGGAGATAACGTAAGATGGCTTTTATAGGTAAAAAACCAACAGATGCTCCTTTAACTTCTAGCGATGTAGCAGATGGAATAATTACATCAGCTAAAATTGCTGATGGTACTATCGTAAATGACGATGTAAATGCTAGTGCCGCTATAGTTGCATCAAAATTATCTGGTGCTGGAATTTCAGTGGCTCAAACATTTAGATTATCGGCATCTGCAACAGGAACTCAAACTCCTATTGCCAGTAATTGGGAAGCAGTTGATACTGATAGCGGTGGTGCAATAGGTTCTGCTATGTCAGAAAGTTCTGGAATTTTTACTTTTCCATCAACAGGAATTTATTATATTTCTACATTTGCTAATGTTAGTTATACAGGAAGCGGAAGATACACTAGATTAGATTTAGAAACTACAACTGACAATTCAAGTTATAGTGTGGCATCACAATCTTATACACACATTAATAATGTATCAACTACAACTTTTGCAAATATGAAATGTGATTTTATTTTTGATGTTACAAGTACATCTACACATAAAGCAAGATTATCATTTACACCAGTTGATGAAAATATAAGTATTTTAGGTACAACAGCTCAAAATCAGACAGCAATAACTTTTATAAGATTAGGAGATACATAGAATGAACGATCAAGAATGGTTAAATTATGCTTTATCAAAAATGCACTCTGGACAATGGTTTGGTTTTAAAAAAGACTTTACTGGTTCTCATAGAATGTCTTATGAAAATATTATTGTTCATGACAGTTCAATTACAAAACCAAGTCAGTCTGCTGTTAATGCAAAGATACAAGAATTAAAAGATGCTGATACAGCAAGAGTAAATAACAAAACATCTGGCAAAGCTAAATTAAAATCTGGCGAAGCCTTAACCGATGCTGAAATATCAGCATTATTTGGAGATTAATTTATGGCATATATAGGAAAAGAGCCGATAGTAGGAAACTTTCAAAAGTGCGATGCAATTACTGTTGTTAATGGACAAGCAGCATACACATTACAAGTAAGCTCAACAAATGTAGTTCCTGAAAGTGCAAATCATATGCTGGTTTCACTTAATGGAATTTTACAAGCACCAGTTACTTCATTTACAGTATCTGGTTCAACACTTACTTTTGCATCAAACCTGGCAACTGGCGATGTTATAGACTTTGTAATTTTGTTAGGTAATGTTCTTGATCTTGGAACTCCAAGCGATAACACAGTAACTACTGCAAAAATTGCTGATGATGCTGTAACTGCTGCTAAATTAGCTAGTGGAGCTGGAGGAAAAGTCTTGCAAGTTTTACAAGCAGTTAAAACAGATACTTATACTCATGCTTCTAACACTTATACAGATTTAACTGGTATTACTTTAGATATTACACCATCAGCAACTTCAAGTAAAATTTTAGTTATGACGCAACTATCTATGGCAGTTGATAATGGTGGACAACCAGGATTAAAATTATTAAGAGATAGTACAGCTCTAAATTTAGGTGCTTCTGCTAGTAGCAGAATACAAGCTACAACTACATATTTTACAGAGGCAACTTGGGAAATGATGCCAGTTTCAATAATTTATTTAGATAGTCCAAGTAGTACAAGTGCATTGACATATAAAGTTCAAGGCAGAACTGCTGGATCTGGAAATACATTATACTTAAATCGATCAGCTTTAGATAGTGATAGTGATAGTTATTATAGAGCTGGATCAAGTATTACTTTAATGGAGATAGGAGCATAATATGACAATATCTATAATAAAAGCAATTAAAGCAATTAATCCTAGTGCAGAAGTTTCTGTTAATGCAGAAGATTTTGAACAGATAACTTGGCTTAATGGAACAACACCAATTTCTAAATCTGACATAGAAGTAAAACAAGCAGAACTTCAAACTGAATATAATAATAATAAATATCAAAGAGATAGAGCAAAAGAATATCCATCTATTGTAGATCAACTAGATGACATCTATCATAATGGCATAGATGGTTGGAAAGCTACTATTAAAGCTACTAAAGACAAATATCCAAAGGAGTAATAAATGGCAATCAAAGTAGCCAATAATCAATCCTTGACTGCGATTACAGCTTTACCAGCAGCAGTTTCTGGTGGTGCTATGACTTTATTAGAAACGCAGACTGCATCAAGTTCAGCTACAATATCTTTTACATCTGGTATTGATAGCACCTATGATGAGTATGTGTTTAAGTTTATAAATATACATCCATCCACAGAACATGATTTTACTTTTCAAGTATCAATAAATGGTGGTAGTAGTTATGGAGTTAATATGACTACAACTTTTTTTCAACCATCACATAATGAAGCAGATACTTCTGCTGATTTAAGTTATCAAACTGGAGCAGATTTGGCACAATCAACATCTTTTCAAATATTAAGTAAAGAAAAAGGTAATGCCAATGATGATAATACTTGTGGAGAACTTCATCTTTTTGCACCAGCATCTACAACTTTTGTTAAACATTTTATATCAACAAATAATATGGTATATAAACAATCTTCTCCACATTCTGTTCAAAGTTTTGTTGCTGGGTACATAAATTCTACAAGTGCAGTAGATGCAGTACAATTCAAAATGTCTAGTGGCAACATAGATGCTTCTAGCTTACCTACTGGTGCTATGACTTTAATTAAAGAACAAACAGCATCTTCAAGTGCTACTATTAGCTTTGTTCATGGTACTTCAGATGTAGTCTTGGATAGCACATATCCTATTTATTTGTTTAAGTTTATTAATGTTCATCCAGCAACTAACGAAGTAGTTTTAACAATGAATGGAAGTGCAGATACAGGATCTAATTATAATGTAACTAAAACAACTACATATTTTGAATCTTGGCATAATGAAGGAGATTCTGCTTCAGGATTGTCATATTCAACATCAAGAGATATGGCACAAGGCACAGGATTTTGTGATTTACAATCTGAATATGGTACAGACAATGACCAAGCTGGATGCGGAGAAATGTATTTATTTTCGCCAAGTTCAACTACTTTTGTTAAGCATTTTATGTTTACTGGAAATCAATATCATCAAAACGATTATTCACAAAATAATTATGTAGCTGGATATTTTAACGATACAAATGATATAGATGCAATACAATTTAAAATGTCTAGTGGCAATATAGATAGTGGTACTTTCAAACTCTATGGAATTAAGGATAGTTAATGAGCATAGTTAAATTAAATAATAGAGGTGTAAGATCAGCGACAGCTTTTGGAAGTATTACAGGATTAGGTAGTATGACATTTATTAAAAAACAAACTGCCTCATCATCTTCAACTATATCCTTTGTTGATGGAACAAGCGATGTTGTTCTTGATGATACTTACAAGGAATACTTATTTACTTTTAATAATATTCATATGGGGACAGACAATGTTGATTTTCAATTTAATGTATCAATAGATAGTGGTTCAAATTATAATGTTGCAAAAACTACTACAAGTTTTGTTTCATATCATAATGAAGCTGATGGTAATACTGGATTAGTTTATAATACTAATAATGATTTAGCTCAAGGAACTGGATTTCAAAATTTATCAGATGATAGTGGTGCTGATAACGACCAAAGTCAAAGTGGATATTTACATTTGTTTGCACCATCTGATACGACTTTTGTAAAACATTTTATAGCAGAATTATCTACAACACATTCAGGAGATTTTAGTTATGTTTGGAGGTTTGCTGGTTATGCAAACACAACATCTGCTGTTGACGCAATACAATTTAAAATGAGTTCTGGCAATATAGATGCTGGAGATATTTGTTTATATGGAATTAATTAAGGAGAAAACATGGCAAGACATCATTTAATCAATGGAATAAAAGTACCTTTTACAGCTCAAGAAGAAGCTGAATGGGATTCTAATGAAGCAGCTTATGCTGCAAAGAAAGCTAAAGAAGTAAAGACAGAACCAAAGCCTTATGTGGCTAAAAGGAAACTAGCTTATCCTCAAATTGGGGATCAGTTAGATATGCTTTGGCATTCTATTGATAAGAACCCAGACTTAAAGACACAATATTTTGATTTTTACGAAGCTATTAAAGCGGTGAAAGTAAAATATGGAAAAGATGACTAATAGAATACAATCTTTAGTTAAAGGTTATGAATCTAAAGTATTAGAAGCTGACGAAAATATAAAATTATTATTAAATAACGCAGGCATAATACCAGAACACACAGATATTAACAAGGACATAGATAAGTGGTTAGAAGTTAAAAGTTCTAACTTTGGTAAGTTACAACATATTGCAAGTTATTTACCTAAAAAAGAAAATAAAGATGGCAAATAATTACAAGTTTAAAGGTGTAGCATTAGCAACTACAGATGAAACAACATTGTTAGCTGCTGGTAGTAGTGAAACAATTATTATTAAATCTATTAGAGTTACTAATAATACTGGCAACACACCAACAATTTCTATGGATGTTGCAGATAGTTCTGCAAGTGCCGAATATACAATTTTAAGAACACAAACTTTATCAGCTAATACAGCAGTTGAAATATTATCAGTACCTTTGGTTTTAGAACCATCTGATAGTTTAAAAGCTACAATGAGTGCAACAGATTCTACACACATAAGTATTACTTATATGTCTGTTACTTAATGCAACTAATAAATATACCAGTTAATAAATTAGACGAAGTTTGGTCTTTAGTAAAAAATAATATTCAACAAGCATTATCTTTTTCAGGTAATCAAACTGATGCTGAATTTGTTTATGAAACTATTAAAAATAAAAAGTTTCAGCTTTGGATTGTTTGGGATGAAGATAAAAAGACAGTTAAAGAACAATACAATGGGGTTGTTGTAACTGAAATTATACAAAGAAAATTAAAACGATCTTGCAATATTTTTATTGTTACAGGAAAAAACAGACAACAATGGCAACACTTAATAAGTGTGCTTGAAGATTTTGCTTTAAAAAATGATTGTAACAATATGGAATTAATATCTAGAAATGGATGGGAAAAAATTATGAATAAATTTGATTATAAAAAAACTCATGTAGTTTTAGAAAAAACATTAACAAAAAAGGAGAAACAATAAATGTCATTTTTAGGAGGAGGTTCATCAGGGGGTACACAGACTACTACTGTTCAACCTTATGCAGCAGCACAACCAGCTTTAAATCAGATTATATCTGAAGCAGGTAATTTATATAATCAAGGTGTAAAAGGAGCAGGATATGTTGCACCTAGTACACAAACGACTAAAGGTCTAGCCGCACAAGAATTAATGGCAGGATCTGCTAATCAACAACTTGCGGACACTTTATCAGGGAAATATTTAAATCCTTTTTTATCTCCTATGTTACAAGGTTCGGCAAATGAGATAGCAACAGCAGTCAATCAAGAATTTACAGGTGCTGGAAGAACTCCAGGATCAGAAATGAACCGACAACAAATTTTAGCTGGCATTACAGATGCTGCTATGCCTTATGCTTTCGATCAATACGAAAGAGAAAGACAAAGACAATTAGGTATTGCTAGTGCTGCACCATCTTTAACACAAGTTGGATCAGCTTTAGAGAATATTGAAAGACAAAAAAACATGGCTCCTTTTGCTGCACTTCAACAATATGGAAGCATGATTACTCCAATTGCATCTGGTTTACCTACTACAAATCAAAACACATTAACAAATCCAAACAGAGTAACACAAGGTTTAGGTGGAGCTATGATTGGGAATATGATTGGCGGATCAGCATTTGGTATACCAGCAACATTAATTGGCGGACTTTTAGGAGGGTTATTATAATGGATAAATTACAAAAAATATATTTTGACTTAGAGCAAAGAGTTAAAGAAAAGCCTATGAAGTTTTTTATAGGTATGTTCATTCTTTTTGTTATTGCAATAATTTTATAGGAGAATAAATGCCAGGACATTATGGAGGTTCTCACTCCACATCATCTAGTAGAGATACAGGTTCGGATTATGGACAATTTGATAGAGCTGTAAGCAGAGCAGCTAATAATTCAACTCTATCTGCTCCTAGTGGTAGTGGTGCAAATAACAATAATTACCAAGATAGAATTATACAAATAGCAACAACACCAGAAACAGTTCCTGGTTTTAGAGGTGAGGGTGGAACTGACGAAAGAGGTAATGTTGGAGCTTTCGACCAAAGATCAGGATTATTAAAAAGTTTTGACCAAGCTAAAGATGCTTTAACAAATTACATTCAAGGTGGTGGAATTATTGGAGCAGGTTTAGGTATATTCGGAAATATTGCAGATCAATTTAACAAGTCCAGAAGAACAAATTGGTTAGAAGGTACTGATAAATTTGGTATGCCTAGATCAAGAGATTTTTATATTGCACATGGAAAAGCTTTTGATCCTAATGCTGTTTTAGACAAAGGCTCTGATGAATATAGTTTTTTAGAAGATAGTGGATATTTTAAACAATTTAATAATCCAGAAAATTTTAATAAAGATGATCCATCTTCTGCGTTTGATGATCCTACTGATTTTAGTTACGACACTTTAACAAATAATCCAAATCCTTATTCTATGGTTAATCAATACTTTTCAAGTCTTGGCAACAACAACTTAGGAATATCATCTAACTATACTAATACTTATAATCAAGCTAAAGCAAACTTAGCAAAATCATTAAACATGACACCAAACACTCAACAATATGGATATACAGCAAACCCATACTCTCAATACCCAAGTACAATGACATCTGCTAATCCATTTTTTGATGAACTAACTGAACAAGGACTAATATAATGAACTTTAATTTAAGAGGACTATTACAAGACGAACAATTTTTAGTAGCAGCAGGATTACTTTCTGGTGGATCGCAAGGTCAAAGTATAGGACAAGCTGCATTTCCAGCTATATTACAAGCTGCACAAATTAAAAAAGCTTTTACACCTACTGCTAAAAAAACAAAACAAGCTTATGATAATGTTACAGGTAAAAATGTTTTTGTTACAGATTTAGAGGTAGCTCAATCACCTGGAAGATTTACTCCAATAGATACAAGTCAAAATATTAGTTTTAATACAGAAACAGGAGAAGTTAATATTGGATCTGCTTCAGGTGCTAAGTTAATAGAAAAAAATAAAATTAATGATGCTAGAGCAGCTAAAATGCTTCAAGGAACTTATGGTTATTTAAGTGATTTTATTCCAAAGATGCAAGACCAAGCATCAAAAGCACCATCTGGTGCTGTTGGTGGAACAATAGCTTTTATAGATTCAGTATCAGATCAATTTAATCAATTAGGAGAATTTACTGGTATAAAAAATGCTAATATATCATTTGGTTCAGATACTGACAAATTTTTAGCATCAAAAGGTTTTAAAAAAGATGCTGCTAATTATGCTAAACTAAAAGGTTCAGTTACTAAATTAGGATATTCTTTAGCAAAAATTGAAGAACCTGATAACCCAAGATTATCTGAGGGTGATGTTTTAAGACAATTAGACAGAATTAATTTTGGTGGATCAAGAAATCAATTTGTTAATTCTTTACAAGGAATTTTAGAAGATGAGTATATTGCAGGAAAAGCAAAATATAAAATGTTGAATCCTCAAGGTGAATGGGGATTTGAAAATCCAAGAATTAAAAAAACAGATAAAAATAATAAATCTTTAGGCACAATTTCGGAAGAAGAAGATATTTTAGGTTATTTTAAATAATGAAAAGTATAGCACAATTTAAACAAGAAAATCCTATTTATCAAAATGAGCCAGATGTAAAATTAGCATCTTTTATTTATGATAAATATTATAAAGACAGAGGGGTTGATGAAGATGATTTTTTTAAACAAGCATTTCCAAATATTGCTGAAAGAAAAGATACAGCTTTAGAGCAAACTTTATCACCTGAAGTGGGTGGAATTATATCTCCTGATGACGAAATGTTAAATTGGGAAAGAATACAAAACATAAACTACAAGCCATCTGTAAAAGATATAGCAATTGAAAATGATATTGGTACAGAAACAGGAGCTTCTGCAAATGCAAGGTTTGCAGCATCATTAGGTTATGATGAAAAAAATAAAGCTCTTGCAATTAAAAATACTTTATCAAATTTATACAACCAAGATATTACAGTTAGAACAGGAACTAACACAGGTGAATTAGAATTTTTAAATCCTGAAACTAAAAAATTTGAATTAGTAAATAAACCAGGTATTGATCTTGGTGATTTTACTGGTCAAGGTGGAAATGCTATGGTCATCTTGCCAGACATAGCTGCTACTATTTCAGGTACTCTTTTGTCAGGTGGTATGCTTCCTGTTGGTGTTGCTAGTGGTGCTGTAACTGCTGGTGTAATGGAATATTCAAAATATATTTTAGGTAGAGAATTATATGGTATTAACAAAGATGTATCTAATGAAGAATTACTTAATAGAGCATTTGTTGCTGCTGGAATATCTGCTGGTTCGGCAGTATTAGGTGTTGGTGCAGCTAAAGTTATAAAATCTACTGCTAATTTAATTAAAGGTAGATTTTTACAAGGAAGCGATGTTGCAATATCAAAAGTAGAAGATGATCTTGTAAAAGCAGATGCTGTTACAAAAGAAATAAATAATGCTTTAGATAGTGCAAAAATAAATTCAAAATTAAAATTTACATTAGGTCAAGCTGCAAATGATGCCGATATGTTGGCAGCACAAGAATCTTTTGAGAATATAAATAAACTTGGTTATATGAATGAATTTAGAACATTTAACCAAAATCAAGCTCAAGCCTTAAATGATTATTATGGTTTTTTAAAATCTGGTTTTGGCACTAATACAAAAGGTGCATCAGAGTTTGAAGCTGGTACTTTAATTCAAGAAGTAATTAAAAAACAAAATCAACCTCTTGTTAAAGAATTAATACAAAAACAAGCAGACGCAGAAACTGTTTTAGAAAAAGCAATTATTAGGATGCCAGATGGAAGTTTAAAAGAAACTGGTGTTGCAATAAGATCATCTATTGATGAAGCTGCTGATCTTTACAAAAAAAATGTAGCAGATGCTGCTGATAAATTAGCAGTTGCAGCAAATATTAAAAATGTAGGTACAGATGTTATATCTAAAACTGTAAAAGAATTAAGTCAAAAGGCAAAAAATAATTTACTTAAATTACCTGAAACAAAAAATCTTTTTAATAAAAAATTATTAGATAGTAATAGTGTAAATCCAGAAACTCTTAGAAATACAAAATCTGTTTTACAATCAATGATTAGAGATAAAATAGAAGGTAAAGCTGCTGGCGAAGCAGTAGAGGTAAAAACATTACAAACTTTAGTATCTTCTATAAATAAACAAATACAAAAATCTGCACCTAAAGAATATACAGATGCTTTAGATGAATTTAATACTTTAGTTGTTAATAATAAAAAATTACTTAACAATGAATTAATATCTAAAATTACTAAAGTTGATGATAACAGGTTAAAAATATTTGGTGATGAAGATTTATTTTCTTTATCTTTTAAAAAAGGTTTAAAATCAGAAAAATATGCAAATGAACTTTTTAATGTAATTAAAGATTCTCCTGATGCTATGAAAGCATATAGAGGTTCTATAAATAATTTTTACAAAAATAAAGTAATTAAAAATGGAAAAATAAATGAAAATGCACATAAAGCATTTTTAAAAGATTATGAAGCACCATTAAAATTATTTTTTGATAAAACAGATTTTAACAAAATATCTAAATTAGGTGGATTTCAAAAAGCAATTGACGATGCTACTAATTTAAGAACTAATACTATTAAAGAAATAGAAAAATCTTTTGCTGGTAAATTAGAAAGATTAACTCCAGGAGAATTAGTTGATAAAATTTATAAAGCAAAAAATATAGATGAAATAAGAAGATTAAAGAAAATTTTATCTAAAGATCCTGAAGTTTATAAAGCATTTCAAAGAAGTGTTTTAACCGATCTAAATGAAAGTGTTTTAAAATCATCTGACAGACTTGGTATGAAAGTTATAGATGCTATGGCATTTGATAAATATTTATATGGAGCAGGTGAGAGAGGTTATCATGTTGCTCTTAAAGAAATTTTTGGTCAAGAGTTTGTAGGTAATTTAGACTTATTGAATAGAGCATTACAAATAAGTGCAAGACGACAACCACCAAAAAGTATGGGTGTTTTTGGTAGTGCTTTTTCTGATATTATTAGAGCAAGATTAGGTCAATTTACTTTAATGGGAAGATTATTTACAGCATCAAGAAGAATTTATGCTAAAGCTGCTGAAAGAGTAATGGCTAATGCTTTGCTAAACCCACAAAGTTTAAGAGAATTAATTGAGTTAAGAAAATTAAAACCTAATACAACACAGGCAATTGCTATTTTATCTAAATTAGATGGCTCTATATTTATAAAAGATAACTTTGAAGATGCACAACCTTTTACTGCTATCGCTAATACATTTTTTGGTGATGCAAGAAACCAAAATTAATTATGCCAACTCAATCACAAAAAAATTCAGAAGAAATTATAAAATTACAAGGGGAAGTAAAACTAATTCATCAAAAGCTTACAACGATTAAAGATAATCATTTGGCTCACTTAGAAAAAAAAGTGGACAATGTTTATAAATTTTTATGGGTGATAGCAACGATCAGTATGTCAAGCCTAATAAACTTCATCTTCAATCTGCTAAACTAACAAAGGCACAAAAAGGAACGATTGGCGAATATCAAGCCATAGTCGATCTTACAAAGCAAGGCTACCATGTAGCTCTAGCTTGTAATCCTCAATGTCCTTTTGACTTAGTAGCAGTTAATGATGATGGGGATATTAGATTGATAGATGTTAAGTCTAATACTTACAGAAAAAAAAGTAAAAAAACTTATAAAAAATCTTTAAAAATTTATAGATGTCCTACTGAAAAACAGAGGAAGCTAAAGATAGAATTGATGATGGTAGATAATGACTAATTACAACAACATTAATGAAAATAACAACTTACATCTTTTTATCAGTTTTTTGGATTACTTTAATTTCAAGCACATTAGCCTATGCAGGTTCAACTCAGACTAATACATCTGGTTCTAATACTGCTATAGAAGGAGGTTATACATCTTCAACGACTAATACCTATGCGTCAGGTTCATCAAGTAATTCTACAACGAACAATACAACTAATTCAGATATTAAATCATCACCTCCAACTGCTAACGCACCATCCTTTTCTGCACAATCGCAAGATGTCTGTGCAACAGGTGGCTCTGTTGGAGTACAAACATTTGGTTTAGGTGTTTCAGGTGGAAAATCATTTAGAGATTTAAATTGCGAAAGAATTAAACTTGCTAAAGTCTTGAACGACTTTGGTATGAAAGTTGCCAGTATCGCACTTCTTTGCCAAGACGAAAGAGTTTTTGAAGCGATGATCCAAGCTGGAACTCCATGTCCGATTGATGGCAAGATAGGCAAGGAAGCTTTAGCTTTATGGTCTAAGTACGACCATGAAAGACCAGATTACGAAACCTATGTCAAAAGAATGGCAGATAGGGAAAAAGCTGACGAAAAAGAACAGGCAGCAATTACAAAAGAATTTGAAAGATTAGAAAAGGAGAAAGCTAAAGAAGAAGCTAAAAATAAAAAGAACATAGAATGGAAAGATCCTAGATGATCTGGTTATTAATTTTTATAGGGATTTCTGCTTATGCGATACATCGTATTGACACTTTTGCTGATGATATTAACCCATACAATTTCAGCAGAAGAAATAACGACAAATAATTTAATTACTAATGGTAATTTTGAAACAGGAAATTCTAATGGGTGGACAACCGAAGGGGATGTTCAAGTATTAAGTGATTGCTGCACATTAAATAATGTTGCTAGTAATTATGATTTAGAGTTTGGCGATAGCGGTTCTATAGCACAAGATTTTAACTTATCTACAGATACCATTACACAAAATATGCTAGACAATGGCATAACTTTAAATTCAACAGTTGAAGTACAAAATGGTGAATGTAGTGTTTCAGGATGTTGGGGTGGTCAAGGTGCTGCTGATACTTTTACTATTACTTTAAATATTAAAGATAAAGATGGAAATTTACTAGCCACCAATACAACGATTAGAACTGATGTAACTGGTATTAATGGAGCTAACTTTACAGATCAATTAATATACACAGGTCAAAATTCTAATATTGGTAATTTAAACATAAGTGGTGTTGATGCAAATGCACCATCTACTTTAGGCGGAGCTAACTTAGATAATATCTCAGTTACCATGACTTATGATGATACTGTGTTATCTGCACAGGCATCTACAGCATTAACTAATATTGAAGAAGTATTAGAAGAATTAACTGCTGAAGTATTTAACGAAATAGAAGAATTATATTTTAAAGAAGAAATAAGTTTTACAGAAGAAATTTTTGCTGAAGAAATAATTGAAATGGTAGAAATGGAAACATTACCATCTGCTGTTGAGGTTATGGCAAAGGAGATTGTTGAAGAAATTATTGAGGAGATAGAAGAAACTATTGAACCTCCACCAACCATGATGGCATCAATGCCAAAAGAAAAAATGGTTGAAACAGTAGAAGAAAAAGCTGAAGAAATTATAGAGGAAATTTATGAAGAAACAGTATCAATGGTTTCTGAGAAAGAGGAAACTGTTAAAGAAGAAGAAGTAATTGAAGAAGCTGCTGTTGAAGAAGAAAACAATGAAGCTGTAGAAGAAACTAATGTACCAGAAAAAGAACAAGCTGAGAAAGAATCAGAAGTTGAAGCACAAGAAGAAGAAGAATCTAATAGCGAAGAATCTACAACAGAGGTCGTATCAACAACAAATAATACCAAGCAAAAAAATATACGACAGAAAAAAAATATCAATATAGATAAAGTAATGGCTAAAGTAGATGAAGCCATCAAAGATATAGACAAGAATTTACAAGTTAAAAACTTAATTAAATTGGAAGTAATGACTAATGACCAAGTTAGTTTAACTGGTTATGCAACAATTCCTTTTTATAAAAGTAAAGACATATACTTAAATCAACTTAATATGTCTGATCCAAGACTTCTCTATACAGAAGTAACTTTAAATAAATACAAAGTTAATGATCCTGTATTTAAGAAACAGGAACTTTTACACAACATAAAATTAAAAAAACAAAAACTTTTAATAGAACTGGAGCAATTGAAAAATGGTTGATAATATTAAAAAGAACTTAACAAACATAGTAGTTGTTATAGGATTAGTAGGATCTATCGGTGCAGGTTTTAGTAAATTTGCTAAGATGGAAAGCACTATTGAACAATTAGCAAGTCAAAAGACAGTAGATTATTCTGCTCAAATTGCAGTTATAGAAGAAAAAGTTAATGCTTTAGAAAATACAGACACTTCTCATACTCACAAATTGATAGACCATGACCATCCTGTTGAACATTCTCATACTAAACCTTTAGTTAATGCTAAAGAAATAGAATTACTAAAAGTTCAAATAGAAGAAATTAAAGTTAAGACTAGCAATCCTTTACAGTAGTTATGAAAGTAAATGACAATACACAGATTTCTTTACCTATAAGAAATTTAGTAGCCATCATTGGAGCTGTTGCAGTAGGTGTGTGGGCTTATTTTGGTGTAGAGGAAAGACTTAATAGATTAGAAACAGCAGACACTTTATTTCAAGCTGACCTTTTAAAAAAGGCAGAACAAGAACCAAAAAATTTAGAAATGTATATGTTAATAGAACATCTTGCTGGACAAATTGAATCTATAGAAAAAGAAATTGAAGCATCAAGATATAACAAAGTAAATATAGATCACTTAAAAGAACAAGTAGATATGTTACAAAAAAAAATAAATGGGAATCATTAATGATAGCTGAAATTTTTGCATTACTATTAATAATAGATCATAAAATTGTAGAACATAGAATACAACCAAGTTTGTCTGAGTGTCTTAAAGGAAAAAGAATTGCTCAGAGGGAAGCCAAAAACAATGTTCAATACAAATGTATTAAATCACAAGCAGAATTAGAAACAAATATAGATGGTTCTAAAACAATTAAAAAATTAATATTGGAATAAAGAAATGATTGATAAAATTTTAGAAAAGTTTTTTGGTTATATGGATATTGTTTGTGAAGGTATAACAAATTTAGTTATCGAAAAACCTAAAAGAAAAAAGGCAAAAAAGTGCAAGAAATGTCATCATAAATGTCATTGTAAAGATGAGTTTCATTCTGACGAATATGGCTTATGTGCTTGTGAGGGATGCAAATGCTAGGAGAAGAAGATGGGTATATTAGAAAAAATTCTTTTAGGAATAGAATGTTTTTGCAGAAAGCTTTATTCAAAAATTTGGTACTACAGAATTACACTTACAACAAATTTAAAAAGGAGAACTAATGTACGAAGAATTAAAAGCAGAAGTAAAAGAATGTGAAGGTTATGTTAATAAAATTTATAAATGCTCAGAAGGTTTTGATACCATATTCTATGGACACAAGGTAACACCAGAAGATAACTATGAACATGGTGTTGAATATTCAAAAGAAATGGGTGAAGAAGTTTTTGAAAAAGATTTTCAAAGAACTGTAGATGCTGCCGAAAGACTTATTGGCGATAGATCAATTAATCATGTTGCTAAAGAAGTTATTATTAATATGGTTTATCAAATTGGCGAAGGTGGTGTATCTAAATTTAAAAATATGTGGAAAGCTTTAGATACAGAAGATTATGGAGAAGCTAGTTTCCAAATGCTAGACTCTTTATGGGCAAAACAAACTCCAGCTAGAGCAGGTAAGTTAGCTGGTAAAATGAGATCATCAAAATTATAGGAGGACATTATGTGGTTAAACATAGCAGCTAAATTAGTTCCAGGTATTTTAAAAACTGGAATGTCTATTGCAGCAAATAGAAGAAAAACAAAAGAATTAGAGTCTGTAGCTGAAATGAAATTAGCTGAACGAATGGCTAATGGAGAAGTTGAATTTAAAAAAGCTGTTATTGATTCTCATAAAGGAGATTGGAAAGACGAATTTTGCCTTATTCTAATTTCAATTCCTCTATTATTATTGGCTTGGTCTGTGTTTAGTGATGATCCAGATATACAACAAAAGATAGACATATTTTTTAATAAGTTTGCAAATTTACCTATGTTCTATCAGGCTTTAGTGGTGGGAGCTTTCAGTACGATACTAGGTATTAAAGGTGTTTCTACTTTTAAAAAGAAATAGATGTCAGAAAACCAAGACCTGATTAACGAATATAAAGATCAAGTTCGTATCTTAAAACAAGAAGTAGCGGAACTGCAAGACGCAGGTAAGTCTAAGGATGCAGCAAATAAAAGATGTTTACAAAAGCTTGAACATTCACAGCAAGACCTTGAACTATCTAACATAAAAATAAAAGAACTAGAAGAACAAATTAAAATAAAAGATAAAAAATGAAATTAGTTTTGATAATGTTTATGTGTTCTGGGGTAGCTGGAAATTGCTTACCTCCACATCAAATGCCAGACCTTTATGACAACTGGTATGCTTGTATGAACGCAGGTTATCAAGCAGCTTTAGATAAATCAATTGAGATAGGTAAATCAGATGTTAATGAGCATGAAATATATATTAGATTTGTTTGTGCTGAAGAAATACCTGAACCTAAAGTGCAAACTTAATGGCAAGTAAAAAAAAATTATGGAAAAAACCTATAATATCTGAAGCAGAAATAGGTAAGTGCAGATATTGTTTTAAGGTTGTTTTTAATACAGATTCCTTTGTATCTTTTTTATCAGTAGATGAAAATGGACAAAGAGAGAAAGCCCATCATTCCTGTATGAAAAAAGATTATTACAAAAACCTTATGAGCAAAGATAAGGAAGTACATAACCGATTAGGTTGATCTACTTGTTTAGAAGATCATGTAATAGCTTTGGCTATTGGGTGAAGGGTGGGCTAAAAAAAGGCTTGGTATGCTATGAACATTCTGTTATATTGTTATTGACAGATGTTACATACTTATTGCATACCAAATGTAAAAAAACATAGTAAAATATGTCCAGATGTTGTTGATTGTATGATTACAAATCAATATGTTGTAGGCATAAACATTAAATATATAGGCTTTTATACTAGAAATAGTATGAGAGCCACTTTTTTTTTGTTTAAATTATGGAAAAAAAACAACCATAAATTTTATCTACATACTTTTTACATACTTTTTATAGCATATCTTTTACATACAGGAGCATATTGATTATTGCAATAAATGGTAACTCTGTTATAACTCAAAGAAACAAGGTTAATAGGAGAGAAAGATGATAATACAC
>LULH01000151.1_pt1 | contig 19271 bp, 19 predicted proteins | sample 728201 | NCBI WGS metagenome assembly LULH01 (sample SAMN03860294, study PRJNA289734) | marine metagenome | biome: seawater column; feature: ocean; material: water; isolation source: Red Sea water column Station 169 - depth 100m | place: Saudi Arabia: Red Sea | collected 2011-10-15 | depth 100 m
TGCTCAACGGCCCGGGTCCCGACAGCGACCCCGACAGCGTCCTCGGCTGGGACGAGGCGCGGCTGCCCGGCAACGTCCACGTGTCCTTCCCCGGCTGCGAGGGCGACTCCCTGCTGATGCTGCTCGACGCCCGCGGCATCGAGTGCTCCACCGGGTCGGCCTGCTCGGCAGGGGTGCCGCAGGCCTCGCACGTGCTGCTGGCGATGGGCCGCGACGACGACGCGGCCCGGTCCTCGCTGCGCTTCACCCTCGGCCGCACCTCCACGGGGTCCGACGTCGACGCCGTGGTGGACGCGATCGGTCCTGCCGTCGAGCGGGCCCGGGCCGCGAAGCTCTGAGACGCCCGGCTGTGGAGGGACTGCGATGAAGGTGCTGCCGTGAAGGTACTGGCCGCGATGTCCGGCGGGGTCGACTCCGCCGTGGCCGCCGCGCGCGCCCACGAGGCCGGTCACGACGTGACCGGCGTGCACCTCGCGTTGTCGCGCAACCCCGCGTCGTACCGCTCCGGCGCCCGCGGATGCTGCACGATCGAGGACAGCAACGACGCCCGGCGCGCTGCCGACGTCATCGGCATCCCGTTCTACGTCTGGGACCTCTCCGAGCGCTTCCACGAGGACGTGGTCGAGGACTTCATGGACGAGTACGCCGCCGGGCGCACCCCCAACCCGTGCCTGCGCTGCAACGAGAAGATCAAGTTCGCCGCGGTGCTGGACCGCGCCCTGGCGCTCGGCTTCGACGCGGTCGCGACCGGCCACTACGCGCTCCTGCGCGACGGTGACGACGGGCTGGTGGAGATGCACCGCTCGGTCGACGCCGGCAAGGACCAGTCCTACGTGCTCGGCGTGCTCGACCAGCACCAGCTGCGGCACTCGCTCTTCCCGCTCGGCGACACCCCCAAGGTGCAGGTGCGCGAGGAGGCCGCCCGGCGCGGGCTGCTGGTCGCCGACAAGCCCGACAGCCACGACATCTGCTTCGTCGCCGACGGCGACAACGCCGGCTGGCTGCGCGAGAAGCTGGGGGAGCGCGCCCCCAACCACGGAGGCGCGATCGTCGACGACGAGACCGGCGAGGAGCTGGGGCGCCACGACGGCACCTACGGCTACACCATCGGCCAGCGCAAGGGCCTGCGCATCGGCACGCCCGCACCCGACGGCAAGCCCCGCTTCGTGCTCGACATCGAGCCGGTCGAGGGCACGGTCCGCGTCGGGCCGCGGGAGCGGCTGGCCGTTCACGGGCTCGAGGGCATCCGTCCGCGCTGGTGCGGCACCGTCCCGGCCCCGGGGTCCTGGTCGGACTGCACCGTGCAGCTGCGCGCGCACGGCGACGAGCACCGCGCGCGGCTGCGCGTGCACGAGGGAGGGGAGTCGGTGAGCGTGGACCTGCTCGACGCGGCGTACGGCATCGCGCCCGGCCAGGCCGTCGTGGTGTACGACGGCAGCCGGGTCGTCGGCTCGGCCACGATCGCCTCCACGGACCGCTCGCCGGCCGGGAGCGCGCGATGACCCGGGCGACCGGTGTCGGCTCGATGCCCGGTGAGGACGCCGAGGCCTACGCCGAGGCCGTGAGGGCGGTCCTCGGCGAGCTGCCCGACCTGCCGCACGTGCCCGAGCTGCCCGGGCGCGGGGCGACCGCGTCCATGACCGGCCGCGCGCTGGCGGTGCTCGAGGGGCTCGATGTCGACCTCCAGCCCGCCGGGTGGCGGCTGGTCGGGACCTCGGGTGCGCCCGGGGTCGACCACCGTCGCGCGCGCAGCCTGCTGGCCCAGGACCTCGACTGCGTGGAGGAGCTGACCCAGGGCTACGAGGGTGCCTTCAAGACCCAGGTCGCCGGGCCGTGGACGCTCGCGGCGACCGTCGAGAAGCCGCGGGGCGACCGGGTGCTGTCCGACCACGGGGCCCGGCGCGACCTGGCCGAGTCGTTGGCCGAGGGGCTGCGCTCCCACATCCGCGACGTGCGCCGCCGGGTGCCGGGGGCCACCTCGCTGGTGGTGCAGGTCGACGAGCCCGCGCTGCCGGCGGTGCTGACCGGGTCGGTGCCGACCGCGTCGGGCTTCGGCAAGCACCGGGTGGTGCACCCGCCGGAGGCCTCGGCGCTGCTGGAGACGGTGCTCTCGGCGATCGCCGAGGAGGGAGCCGAGCCGTGGGTGCACTCGTGCGCGCCGGGGGTCCCCTGGGGCCTCGTGCGCGGCGCCGGTGCGACCGGGTTCGTCGTGGACCTCTCGGTGCTCTCGGCGGCCGACCACGACACGGTCGCCGAGGCGCTCGAGGGTGGCGTGAGCGTCGCGCTCGGCGTCGTACCCACCCTGGAGCCGGCGGGCGGCACCACGGCCGTCACCGACAAGGCCCTCGTGCAGCGCGTCGAGCGCTGGCTCGACATGCTCGGGCTCGACCCCGACGCCGGCACCCTGCTCGTCGGCCCCGGCTGCGGCCTCGCCTGCGCGTCCACCGCTTGGTCCCGCAAGGCCCTCACGCTCTCCCGCCAGGTCGCCTCCGCCCTCTCCTGACCCCCGGCTCGCACCACCGGGCCCGGAGACGCCGAACCGGCGCGTCCTTCCGGAAGGATGCGCCGGCTCGGCAGTGGAGTGGGATCGATCAGACGTGGACGGCCGCACCCTCGGGGGCGTCGTCGGTGGCCAGCTCGGTGTGCTTGACGTTGAGCAGCGCCCAGACCAGGGCCGAGGCGGCCCAGATCATGAAGGCCCCCACGAGGAACGCGGTGGTCGCGCCGTCGGCGAAGGACAGGATCGCGACCTCGCCGGGGTCGGCGTCCGGACCGCCGAGCTCGGCGGCCCGCTCGAGGATGAAGTGCGACGCGACGGTCGAGAGGATGGCCAGGCCCAGCGCGCCGCCGACCTGCTGCATCGTGTTGAGCACGCCCGAGCCGATGCCGGCGTCGGAGGAGGGGATGCCGTGCAGGGCGACCAGCGTCATCGGCACGAAGGTCAGACCCATGCCGATCGACATGGTGACGATGAACGGCATGATGTCGGTCCAGTAGTTCTCCTGGCCCGGGGTCAGGTGGGAGAACATGAAGAGGCTGAAGCCCGCGAGCAGCGTGCCGGTGCCGGTCAGGTAGCGCGGGTCCATCCGCGCGATCAGCCGCGAGGACGTCGTCGCACCGATGATCATGCCGAACGCGAACGGCAGGAACGCGAAGCCCGTGCGCAGCGCGGAGTAGCCCATGACGTCCTGCACGTAGAGCGAGAGGAAGTAGAACATCGCGAACATCGCGGCCGGGGTCATCATCATGGAGACGAAGGCGACGGCGCGGTTGCGGCTGGCGAAGATCCGCAGCGGCATGAGCGGGTGCTGGACGCGGGTCTCGAGAAGCACGAACGCCACCAGCGCGACGACGCCGACACCGAGGAAGGTCAGCGCCACCGGGTCGCCCCAGCCGTACGGCGTGCCCATCGGGTTCGCCGCCGACACGGTGTCGGGGTCGGTGTTGCCGGTGCGGGTGATGCCGAAGACGATCGAGAGCAGGCCGACGGTGCCGGTGATGGCGCCGGGGACGTCGAGCCAGCCGTCGCTCTGGGCGGTGTAGAGCGTGAGCAGGGCGGCCAGCCCGGAGCCGAGGCCGCCGGTCAGCAACCCGGCCAGCGCCCCGGCGGTGGTGAGCCCGCGCCACCAGATGCCGAGCAGCAGCAGCGGGCAGAACGTCGAGGCGGCCACCGCGAAGGCAAGCCCCACCGTGGTGGCGACCCCGACGTCGGAGTCGCTGAGCGCCACGAGGGCCGGCACCACCACGGCGACGACCGCGCCGGCCCGGAAGCCGGTCACCCCGGAGAGCCGGCGGCCCCGGAACGGGCGGGTGAAGACGTCCTGGGAGAGCACGCCGGCGACCGCGATGGCCAGACCCGAGGAGGTCGAGAGGAACGCCGCGAAGGCGCCGCCGACCACCATCCCGGTCAGCACCTGACCGCCCAGCCCGCCGAGCATCAGGCCGGGCAGCTCCAGCACCAGGGAGTCCGAGCCGGCCGCGGCCAGCTCGGGGGCGTAGACGCGGCCGAGGGCGCCGTACACCGGCGGGATCATGTAGAAGAACCCGATCAGCACCAGCACCAGCAGCGTCGTGCGGCGCGCGGCGCGACCGTCGGGGTTGGTGTAGAAGCGCACGACCACGTGCGGGAGACCCATCGTTCCGAGGAACGTGGCGATGATGAGGGAGTAGGTGAGGTAGAGCCCCTGCGGACCACCGGCCGCCAGCGGGTCCGACCACGCGACGACGTCGCCGGGGAAGGAGTCGCCCGCGGGGCGGGCCGCTCCGGGGCGCCCGTCGCCGAGCCACACCACCAGCAGCACCGCGGCGGGGACGAGCAGGGCGGTGAGCTTGAGCCAGTACTGGAAGGCCTGCACCAGGGTGATCGAGCGCATCCCGCCGGCGGTGACGTTGAGCAGCACGACGACGCCGACGACCAGGGAGCCGAGCCAGTCCGGCCCGCCGACCGCGCTGGAGAGCGTGATGCCGGCGCCCTGGAACTGCGGCAGCAGGTAGAGCCACCCGATCCCCACGACCAGCAGCGAGCAGGCCCGGCGCACGGCGGTCGATCCCAGCCGGGCCTCGGCGAAGTCGGGCAGCGTGTAGGCGCCCGAGCGCCGCAGCGGCGCGGCGACGAGCACGAGGAGGACGAGGTAGCCCGCGGTCCAGCCGACGGGGTACCACAGCATGTCGGCGCCGAAGGTCAGCAGCAGTCCGGCGACCCCGAGGAACGACGCGGCGGAGAGGTACTCCCCGCTGATCGCCGACGCGTTCATCCGCGGTCCCACCGCGCGCGAGGCCACCATGAAGTCGCTGGTCGTGCGGGAGAACCGCAGCCCGTAGGCCCCGAGCGCCAGCGTCGCCACGGTGACCAGCACGATCGCGACGATGCCCGGCGCCGCGTCCACCCCGGTGCTCACGTGCTGCTCACCGCTCCACCTCGTCCATCAGCTCGGCGAAGGCGGCCTCGTTGCGCTCGGCGCGGCGGATGTAGCGCCAGGCCAGCACCACCAGGAACGGGTACGACGCCAAGCCCAGCACCAGCCACGCGACCGGCACGGGTCCGACGTGGACCGACGCCAGGCCCGGGAGCAGGTGGAACACCACGGGAAGCGACCCGATCGTCACGGTGAGCAGGGCGAGCGTCCGCACGGCCAGCCACAGCTGCTCGCGCAGCAACGACCCGACGTACACGCCACCGAGCCGGGTGTCCGCGTCGACCTCGCCCTTGCGTGCCATCGGCGGGCGACGGCGTGGCGGTCCGGTGATGCGGACCCGCTGCGGGGTCGGACGCTCGGTCACCTGGTCGCCTGGCCCGATGCCTACTGGCCGCGCCGCAGCAGCAGGTCGCGCAGCTCGCGCGTGTGGCGGCGGCTGACGACGAGCTCGGTGCCCTCGCCGACGACGACCGAGCAGCGGCCGGACTCCATGCGGACCTCGCCGACGTGGGGGAGCGCGACCAGCAGCGAGCGGTGGATGCGCAGGAAGCCCGCCGGTCGCCACTCCTCCTCCAGCGTGGAGAGCGGCGTGCGGACCAGGTGGGAGCCGGTGGGGGTGTGCAGTCGCGCGTAGTCGCCCTGCGCCTCGACGTGGGTGATGTCGCTGCGGTTGATGAAGCGCGTGACGCCCCCGAGCTCGACCGGGATCTGCACCTCCTTGGTGACCGCGGGGGCCTCGGACCCGCCGCCGATGCGGCGCACCGCCTCGGCCAGCCGCTCGGCGCGCACCGGCTTGAGGACGTAGTCGACGGCCTGCAGCTCGAAGGCCTCGACCGCGTGCTGCTCGTGGGCGGTGACGAACACGATCCGCGGCGGCTGCTTGAAGCGGCTGAGGATCTGGGCGAGCTCGAGACCGCTGAGCCCCGGCATCGAGATGTCGAGGAAGATCGCGTCGACCTCGGTCTCCTGCAGGGTCCGCAGCGCCTCGGTGGCCGCGGTGCAGGAGAGCGCCTCGCCGACGCGGGGGTCGCGCTGCAGCAGCCAGGTGAGCTCGTCGACGGTGGGCTTCTCGTCGTCGACGACGAGCACGCGCAGCCCGGCGCCGCTCGGCGCGGTCGTGGTCATCAGGCGTGCACCCCCGGGGCGAACTTGGGCACCCGGACGACGACCTTCGTGCCGGCCCCGGGAGCGGTCTCGACGACGAGACCGTACTCGTCGCCGTACACCGTGCGCAGCCGCCCGTCGACGTTGCCGAGGCCGACGGAGTCGACGCTGCGGTCGCCGGCCAGCACCCGCCGCACGTGGTCGGGGTCCTCGCCGAGGCCGTCGTCCTCGACCTCGATGAGGCACTCGTGGTCCTGGTCGCGCGCGGCGATGCGGATGTGGCCGCCGCCCTCGGCGCCCTCGAGGCCGTGGCGCACGGCGTTCTCGACCAGCGGCTGGATGCACAGGAACGGCACCGCGACCGGCAGCACCTCCGGCGCGATCGACAGCGTGACCTGCAGCCGCTCGCCGAAGCGAGCCTGCTCGAGCAGGAGGTAGCGCTCGACGGACTTCAGCTCCTCGGCCAGGGTCGTGAACTCGCCGTGGCGGCGAAAGGAGTAGCGGGTGAAGTCGGCGAACTCCAGCAACAGCTCGCGGGCGCGGTCGGGGTCGGTGCGCACGAAGCTGGCGATGGCCCCGAGGGAGTTGTAGACGAAGTGCGGGCTGATCTGGGCCCGGAGCGCGCGCACCTCCGCCTCCATCAGGCGGGTGCGAGAGGAGTCCAGCTCGGCGAGCTCGAGCTGGCCCGACACCCACTGCGCGACCTCCTCGGTCGCCCGGGCCAGGCCGGCGGTCGACACCGGCGCGAAGGCCTGGAGCGTGCCGACGACGCGGTCCTCCACGAACAGCGGGCTCACCACCGCCGTACGCGCGGGACACCCGGCCTCGACGCAGTGCAGGTCCTCCCGGCCGAAGGCCCGCGACCCGGTGCGCTCGAGGGTGGCCTGCACCAGCGCGGGCACCCGCTCGGCGTGGTGCTGGCCGACTCGGTCCGCGACCCTCGGCTGGAGGGGCTGACGGCCGGACCGTGGGTGGCCCAGCCGGTCGTGGAGTCGGTGCGCACCGAGGGGGAGCGGTCGGTCTTCGTGCTCGGCGGCGAGGTCATCAGCCAGGTCGACAAGCAGCCGGCCGGCGGTGAGGTCCGCGTGCACGAGCACTTCGGGGGCGTCTCGCGCCCGGTGCCCGTCGAGCCGGAGTGCGCCGAGCTCGCGGCGGCCGCGGTCGCCGCCGGCGTACGACTGCTGGGGCGGGAGCTGCCCTACGCCCGGGTGGACATGATGCGGCTGGCCGACGGTCGCCTGGCGGTCAGCGAGCTGGAGCTGATCGAGCCCGGTCTCTACCTCGACGTGCACCCCGGCAACGCGGCGCTGTTCGCCGACGTCGTGGTGCGTGTGCTGGCCGGTCGGACCGGTGGCCTGCCGGACCGACCCTGACGTTTGCACTCGCCCTGTGCGAGTGCTAAACATGACGGTGGCACTCTCCATGTGAGAGTGCCAAGACACCCCGGTCCGGGGAGTCGAGGTCGCACCCCACCTCCGGGAAGGGTCCGCAGGTGGAGCGGCCGTCCGTCGCGGGCGACGAGCCGGGCCGTCCACAACTCTTTTTCGTGCGAGGAGATCGCAGGAGTTATGCCGAAGCTGATTGCATTCGACGAGGAGGCCCGTCGCGGCCTCGAGCGGGGCATGAACACCCTCGCTGACGCCGTCAAGGTGACCCTCGGTCCCAAGGGCCGCAACGTCGTGCTGGAGAAGAAGTGGGGCGCCCCCACGATCACCAACGACGGTGTGAGCATCGCCAAGGAGATCGAGCTCGAGGACCCCTACGAGAAGATCGGTGCCGAGCTCGTCAAGGAGGTCGCCAAGAAGACCGACGACGTCGCCGGTGACGGCACCACCACCGCCACCGTGCTGGCCCAGGCCATGGTCCGTGAGGGCCTGCGCAACGTGGCCGCCGGCGCCAACCCGATGGGCCTCAAGCGCGGCATCGAGGCCGCCGTGTCCGCCGTCTCCGAGAAGCTCCTCGGCATGGCGACCGACATCGAGACCCGTGAGCAGATCGCGGCCACCGCGACCATCTCCGCCGGTGGCGACACCACCGTCGGCGACGCCATCGCCGAGGCGATGGACAAGGTCGGCAAGGAGGGCGTGATCACGGTCGAGGAGTCGAACACCTTCGGCATCGACCTCGAGCTCACCGAGGGCATGCGGTTCGACAAGGGCTACATCTCGGCGTACTTCGCGACCGACATGGAGCGCATGGAGGCCGTCCTCGAGGACCCCTACATCCTCATCGCCAACCAGAAGGTCTCCAACGTCAAGGACCTGCTGCCGATCCTGGAGAAGGTCATGCAGTCGGGCAAGCCGCTGCTGATCATCGCCGAGGACACCGACGGCGAGGCGCTGTCGACCCTGGTCGTCAACAAGATCCGCGGCACCTTCAAGTCCGTCGCCGTCAAGGCCCCGGGCTTCGGTGACCGCCGCAAGGCCATGCTGCAGGACATCGCGATCCTCACCGGTGGCCAGGTCATCTCCGAGGAGGTCGGCCTCAAGCTCGAGAGCACCGGCATCGAGCTGCTCGGCCAGGCCCGCAAGGTCGTCATCACCAAGGACGAGACCACCATCGTCGAGGGTGCCGGCGACGCCTCCCAGATCGAGGGCCGGGTCAACCAGATCCGCGCCGAGATCGAGAAGTCCGACTCCGACTACGACCGCGAGAAGCTGCAGGAGCGGTTGGCCAAGCTGGCCGGCGGCGTGGCGGTCATCAAGGTCGGCGCGGCCACCGAGGTCGAGCTCAAGGAGCGCAAGCACCGCATCGAGGACGCCGTCCGCAACGCCAAGGCTGCTGTCGAGGAGGGCATCGTCGCCGGCGGTGGCGTGGCCCTCATCCAGGCCGCCGCGGGCGCGTTCGAGAAGCTCGAGCTCGACGGCGACGAGGCCACCGGCGCCAAGATCGTCCAGCTGGCCACCGAGGCCCCGCTGAAGCAGATCGCGGTCAACGCCGGCCTCGAGGGCGGTGTCGTGGCGGAGAAGGTGCGCAACCTGACCCCCGGCCACGGCCTCAACGCCGCCACTGGCGAGTACGTCGACATGCTGGCCTCCGGCATCATCGACCCCGCCAAGGTGACCCGCAGCGCGCTGCAGAACGCCGCCTCCATCGCGGCGCTCTTCCTCACCACCGAGGCGGTCGTCGCGGACAAGCCCGAGAAGGCTGCCCCGATGCCCGGTGGCGACGGCGGCATGGGCGGCATGGACTTCTGAGTCCCACCGCTCCACAGCACCACCGAGAGGGCCCCGGTCGCGAGAGCGACCGGGGCCTTCCCGCATTTCTGTGGGGTCGTGCCCCTGAGCGGGCGCCATGGCGCCCGCTCGGGGGCACGACCCCCGGAGCGGTCAGAGGCCGCGGCTGGTGCGCCAGGCGTCGAACGCCTCGCGCGAGGTCTTCGACGGCCGGTAGCCGAGGACCTCGACCAGCCGGTCGTTGGCCAGCACCGGGCGGTGCTTGAGGAAGATCGTCTGCTCGGGCCCGTACGCCGTCAGGCCGAGCCGCTTCCCGACCGCCAGTGCCGCCCGGAGGAGACCCTCGGGCAGCGCGACCACCGGCTTGCCGAGCGCCTCGGCGATCTCGGGGATGCTCATCGCGCCGGTGCCAGCGACGTTGAAGATGCCGGTCGCCTCGCTGGTCACCGCGCGCTCGATGATCGCGACGACGTCGGTGTCCCAGATGAAGACGAACGGCGAGTCCGAGCCGCGGATCTGCAGCATCCGCGGCCGCTCGAACAGCGCGGTGATCTGGTTGTCGACGCGCTCCCCGAGGATCGTGCCGATCCGCAGGACGACCTGCTCCAGCTCCGGGTGGGTCTCCCGCAGGTCGGCGAGCATCTCCTCGACCAGCCGCTTGTGGTGGCTGTAGGCGAAGGCCTCGTTGCCCCGCACCGGGTCGTCCTCGTGCAGCCAGCCGTCGTGGGCGGCCCCGTTGTCGGGGTGGTACCCGTAGGCCGCACCCGACGACGACACCACCACGCGCCGCACGCCGTGGGCCAGGCACGCTTCGAGCACGTGCCGGGTGCCGTCCACGTCGACGGCGTGCTCCTTGGCGCGGGAGGAGTCCTTGCCCGGCGTGACGACCGAGGCGAGGTGGACCACCACCTCGGTGCCGTGCTCGCCGACCACTTGGTCCACGAGGGCGGCGTCGGTGACGTCGAGGACGACGTGCTCGACCCCGGCGACGGGCTGCTCGGGCAGTCGCAGGTCGCCGCTGACGACGCGGTGCCCGGCCGCGGCGAGCCCGTGGACGACCGAGGAGCCCAGGAAGCCGCTGCCGCCGGTGACCAGCACCGTGCGGGGGTCGGGGGCGCTCACGTGACCGGCTCCGGCGTACGCCGCCCGGCACGCATGCCCCACCATTGGGCGACGGCGAGGCCGGCGATGATGTCCCAGATGCCCCACCAGGCGGCGACCAGTGCCATGCCGCCGAGGCCGTCGAAGAAGGCGAAGACCAGCACCAGGCCGAGGCCGGAGTTGCGGATGCCGACCTCGAAGGTCATCGCCTTGCGGCTGCGCTCGGGAAGGCCCGTGCCGCGGGCGATGCCGTAGCCGAGCAGCAGGGCGAGGGCGTCGTGGAGGAAGACCGCCACCAGCACGATGCCGATGTAGTTCACGAAGATCGACCAGTTGCCGGCGACCCCGACCACGATCACCGCGCCGAGGGCGAGGAACGCGACAGGGCCGACGATCTTCCCGGCGCGCTCGGCGAAGCGCGGCCACTTCGTGGCGATCGCGATGCCGACGACGAACGGGATGCCGATGACGGTGCCGATCTCCACCAGCATGTCGACCGCGTCCAGCGTGATGTCCTGGAGCAGCTCCTTGCCGGTGGGGTGCAGCGAGCCCCAGAAGGCGACGTTGAGCGGCATCGCCACGATCGCCAGCACGTTGCCGACCGCGGTCATCGACACCGAGAGCGCCACGTCGCCGCGGGCGCGGTGGGTGAGGATGTTGGAGACGTTGCCCGGCGGGCAGCAGGCCACCAGGATCATGCCGAGCGCCACCGAGCCGCGCACGTCGAGCAGCAGGGTCAGCGCGAAGGTCAGGGCCGGTAGCACCAGGAACTGCGCGACGACCCCGATCGCGATCGACCCGGGCCGCTTGGCCGCGGCCAGGAAGTCCGAGGGGCGGGTCTCGAGCGCGACGCCGAGGAGGATCGCGCCGATGACGATCTTCAGCGTCGTCAGCGACCCCTCCTCGAAGGCGATCCGGATGCTGTCGACGTCGGCGTCCGCTCCCACCAACAAGGGCAGCGGGATCATCGGACCTCCTCGTGGCTGCGGGGAGCCGACGACTCGGGGGCGGGGAGCGGGTCGAGCAGCGCGAGGTGCTCGGCCAGCGACGCCTTGTAGGCGTCCTTGTTGACGTAGTAGGACATCCGCTCCAGTGCGAGGTAGCGGTAGCCGCCGGTGAGGTCGGGCTTCGGGCCGGCGATGCGGCGGTCCATCTCGGCGGCGGCCGCCGGGTCGTCGCGTCGCGCGCGGAGGTACGCCGCCACCAGCTCGGCCTGGGCGTACCTGCCCTGCCAGCCGATGCCGCTGGCCTCGAGCATGCCGAGCACGAACAGCGTGCTCTGCGCGGGGGTGCGTCGCGGCGGGAAGATGTTGAGGTACAGCTGCGGCGACCAGCCGTCCCAGGCCAGCAGCTCGCGGTCGACGAAGGGGTAGTGCAGGCGGTAGCCGGTGGCCAGCACGACCAGGTCGTACTCGTGGCGCTGGCCGTCGACGAACCGCACGCCGTCGCCGTCGAGCCGGTCGATGTCGGGCCGCACGGTCACGTCGCCGTGGCCGATGTGGTGGAGCACCAGCGTGTTCACGATCGGGTGCGACTCGTAGATCCTGTAGTCCGGCTTCGGGAACCCGAAGCGCACCGGGTCGCCGGTGAACGCCTTGAGGACGCGCGAGTCCACCGCCTGCTTGATCCGCGCCGGTAGCGGCTTGCCCTGGTTGAGGGTGTCGGCGGGCTTGCCGAAGAGGTACTTCGGCACGAAGTAGTAGCCGCGGCGCACGCTCAGGTCGACCGAGGCCGCGCGGTGGGCGGCGTCGACGGCGATGTCGCAGCCGGAGTTGCCGGCGCCGATGATCAGCACCCGCTTGCCGGCGAAGACGTCGGCGTCGCGGTAGCGGCTGGTGTGCATGACCTCGCCGTCGAAGGAGCCCTCGAAGGTCGGCACCGACGGCTCGCTCAGCGTGCCGTTGCACAGCAGCACCGCCGAGTGCCGCTCGGTGCGGGTGCCGTCGGGGCCGGTGCTGGTCACCAGCCACTGCTCGCTCGCTGGATCCGGGTCAGGCTCCACCGCGGTGACCTCGGTGCCGAAGCGGATCTGCTCGCGCAGGCCGAAGGTGTCGGCGAAGTCGCGGAAGTAGCCGTGCAGCTCGCGGTGGCTGGGGTAGTCGGCCACCTCCTCGCGCATCGGGAACTCGGCGTACGCCGTGGTGGTCTTGGAGGAGATCAGGTGGGCCGACTCGTACATCGTGCTGCGCGGCCCGTCGATGTGCCACAGCCCGCCGACGTCGTCGGCCAGCTCGTAGCCGACCGCCGGCACGCCGTAGCGCTGGAGGGTGCGCAGGGCGGCCAGCCCGGTGGGGCCGGCGCCGATCACGGCGCAGGTGAGGTCCTCGTCGCGGGACTGGTCAGCCACGGTCGGCTCCTTCGGTGGCGGTCATCCGGCGGGTCATCAGACGCTCGTAGAGCCCGGGCGCGAGACGGCGCACGTGCCAGGCGACGTGGGCGGTGCGGCCGACCAGCATCCGCGGCCGGCGCTTCCGGACGCCCTCGAGCACGGTCCGGGCGACGTCGTCGGCGGTGACGGCCGAGCCGGTGGTGGTGCGCTCGGTACCGCCCTCGGCCGTGCCGAGGTGGGTGGTGAGGAAGGTCGGGTGCACCAGCGTCACGCCGACGCCGTCGCGCGCCAGCTCGGGACGCAGCGACTCGAACATCCCCGTGACGGCGTGCTTGGCGGCGACGTACGCCGGCCGGCCGACGACCGGGGCGAAGCCCGCGACCGAGCTGACCACCACGACGTGGCCGCGGCTCTGGCGCAGGGCCGGCAGCGCGGCCTGGGTACAGGAGACCGAGCCGAGGTGGTTGACCGCGAGCACCTGCCGGTGGGTCTCGACGTCGTGGTCGTCGAACGCTCCGATCGCCGAGATGCCGGCGTTGTTGACCAGCAGGTCGATCCGCCCGTGGTCGGCGACGATGCGCTCGAAGACCGCCCGGACCTCGGCGTCGTCGGTGATGTCGCAGCCGACCATCGCTCCGCTCGCCAGTCGCTCGGGCGGGCAGGCCTCCGGCAGGTCGAGCCCGACCACGTCGTAGCCGGCGTCGGTCAGCGTGGCGGTCAGTGCGGTGCCGATCGCGCCGGCGGCGCCGGTGACGACGGCGACTCCTCGCATGTGATCCACGTCTCTCCCCTCGGTCGGGAGCGACCCTAGGACATCTCTTGGCCTCGTGCGGCCGACGGGTCGCGCGTGCCTGGCACCATCGACCCGTGACCCCCGTCGATCCGCCCGCCCCCACGCCCGCCGGGCTGCTGCTCGCCGCGGGGGCCGGCTCGCGGATGGGGATGCCCAAGGCGCTGGTGCACGACGACCGGGGCGCCTGGCTGCAGCGGGGCGTCGAGGTGCTGCGCCAGGGCGGTTGCGACCCGGTGGTCGTGGTGCTCGGCGCGGCGCCGGAGGCGGCCGAGCTGCTGGACGGGTCCGTCCAGGTCGTGGTGGCCGAGGACTGGGCCGAGGGGATGGGGGCCTCGCTGCGGGCCGGGCTCGCCGCCCTGGCCGGGCTCGGGGAGGACGTGCCGTCGGTGGTGGTCAGCCTGGTCGACCTGCCCGACCTGGTGCCGCAGGTGGTGGCCCGGGTGGTCGGCGGTGCAGTCGGCGGTGCCGGTGCGGCCGCGGGCTCGCTGGCGCGAGCGGCGTACGACGGCGTGCCGGGGCACCCGGTGCTGCTCGGGCGCGACCACTGGGCCGGGGTGGCCGCCGCGGCCACGGGGGACCGGGGGGCGCGCGACTACCTCGCGACCGCCGACGTGGTGCTCGTCGAGTGCGGCGACCTGGCGAGCGGCCGCGACGTCGACAGCCGGTAGGTCAGGGGACTCGACGGACCCGGATCGGCCCCTTGGCGGTGGAGGGGTCCACGACCTTCCCGCCCTGGGTGACCTCGACCTCGCCGGCCGCGACGAGCCGTCGCCCGGCGCGGCGGGCCGGCTCCATCAGGTCGCGCCAGTCCTCGCCGCCGACCTCGCGGGCCGCTTCGCTGGGGCAGATGGTGGCGCCGCCCTTCCGGGAGTCGAGCAGCGAGCGGATGCTCGTCTCCAGCGCCCGGTCGGTGTCGGTGACCTTGTGGCGGCGGCAGGCGTCGGAGCAGTACTTCACGTCGTCCCACGAGCGCGCCCACTTCCTGCGCCACTCGATGGTGCGGCCGCAGGAGGCGCAGGTCTTGGGCTCGGGCACGGAGGGCACGTCCTCCAGTGTGGGCATGCTCCAACCGCCGACCAACACCCGGCTGTCTAGCCTGTCGCCATGCAGGTCGAGTCCAGCGCGCAGGTCGCCGAGCAGCTCGCCGCGACCGGCTACCTGTGCGACGAGTCGCTGGCGACCGTGGTCTTCCTGGCCGGGAGGATGCAGCGTCCGCTGCTGCTCGAGGGCGAGCCCGGCACCGGCAAGACCGCGCTGGCCGAGGCGCTCGCGCAGGTCGCCGGGGTGCCGCTGCTGCGGCTGCAGTGCTACGAGGGGATCGACGCCTCGCAGGCGCTCTACGACTGGGACTTCCCGCGGCAGGTGCTGCACCTGCGCGCGCTCGAGGCCGCCGGCGGTCTCGGGGGTCAGGGTGTCGAGGAGGCCGAGAAGAGCCTGTACGACGAGAGGTTCCTGCTCGCGCGTCCCGTGCTCGCCGCCCTGCAGCAGGCGCCCGCGGTGCTGCTCGTCGACGAGGTCGACCGGGCCGACGACGAGTTCGAGGCGTTCCTGCTCGAGGTGCTGTCGACGTACCAGGTCTCGATCCCCGAGCTCGGCACCGTCCGTGCCGCCGAGCCGCCGCTGGTGGTGCTGACCTCCAACCGCACCCGTGAGCTGCACGACGCGCTGAAGCGGCGCTGCCTCTACCACTGGGTCGACCACCCCGGGCTGGAGCGGGAGGTGGAGATCGTCCGCACCCGGCTGCCCGAGGTGTCCGCGGCGCTGGCCCGGCAGGTGGTCGACGTCGTGCAGCGGCTGCGCGGCGACACCGGGCTGCAGAAGCCGCCGGGCGTGGCCGAGACGCTGGACTGGGCGCAGGCCCTGCACCACCTCGGGTGCGCCGAGCTCGACCTCGAGACCGCCGCGCGGACGCTGGGGGCGCTGGTGAAGTACCGCGAGGACGCCGACCGCGTGAAGCACGCGCTGGACCGGCTGCTGACGTCATGACGGGTCTCGACGGGCTCGACCAGCGACGAGCGCCCGACGAGGTGCTGCTCGGGTTCACGACCGCCCTGCGCGCCGCCGGGGTGGCGGTGACGCACGACCGGTCGGCGGCCTTCCTCGAGGCCTGCGCGCACGTCGGCCTGGCCGATGCCGCGGCGGTGCGGACCGCCGGCCGCTCGACGCTGTGCGGCGGGCCGGACGACCTGCACCGCTTCGACGGCGTCTTCGAGGCCTACTTCGACCACCGGGCCGGGCTGCCGCGCCCGCGGCCGGCCACGCCGGGCGCGCCGACGCTCACCTCCTTGCCCGAGACCGACGCCGACGGCGCTGGTGAGAGCGACGACTCCGACCCCGTGCGAGCGCGGGCCAGCGACGCCGAGGTGCTGCGGCACCGCGACGTCGCCACGCTGAGCGCCGGGGAGAAGCCGCTGCTGCGCGTGGCGCACCGGCTGACCCACGTGCCCGACGCGCGGGTGGAGACGTTCACCGTCGGCACCCGGCTCACCCACCTCACCCGGGCGCTGTCGGTCCGCGACCCCGAGCGCGCGCTGGTCGCGGCCGGCGACACGGTGCCCGACTGGTCCGGCGGCACGCGGCTGGGGGAGTCGCTGCAGGTCTTCCTCGACCGCTGGGGGCGACGCGGGCTGGCCCGCGGTGCGGTCGTGGTGGTGCTCAGCGACGGCTGGGAGCGCGGTGACCCGACGCTGCTGGCCGAGCAGGTGCGACGGCTGCAGCGGATCGCGCACCGGGTCGTGTGGGTCAACCCGCACCGCGGCAAGGCCGGCTACGAGCCGGTGCAGGGCGGTGTGGTGGCGGTGCTGCCCCACGTCGACGACTTCCTCGCCGGGCACTCGCTGGCGACCTACTCCGAGCTGTGCGAGGTGCTCTCCCGTGCGTGACGTGCTGCCCGAGCTGATGGCGTGGTGGGAGGCCGGCGAGACCGTCGGCGTCGCCACCGTCGTGGCGACCTTCCGCTCCGCCCCGCGACCGGCCGGTGCCTCGATGCTGGTCGGCCCCGACGCGACCGCGGTGGGCTCGGTGTCGGGCGGGTGCGTCGAGGGCGCGGTCTACGAGCAGGCGACCGAGGTGGCCGGCACGGGCGAGCCGGTGCTCGAGCGCTACGGCGTCTCCGACGACGACGCGTTCGCGGTCGGGCTGACCTGCGGCGGCATCCTGGACGTCTACGTCGAGAAGGTCTCGCGCGAGACCTTCCCCGAGCTCGGCGAGGTGGCCGCCGACATCGAGGCGGGGCGACCCGTCGCGCTGGCCACGGTGATCGAGCACCCCGACGCCGGGGTGCGGGGCCGGCGCGTCGTCGTACGACCCGGGGAGGCGCTCTCGGGCTCGCTCGGCTCGGCGAGGATGGACGACGCCGTGCACGACGACGCCCTCGGCCTGCTGGCGAGTGGCTCCAACGCGACGCTGACCTACGGCCCCGACGGTGAGCGGCGCGGCGAGGGGATGCGGGTGTTCGTGTGGGGGTTCGCGCCGAAACCGCGGATGCTGGTGTTCGGAGCCATCGACTTCGCGGCGGCGGTCGCGCGGGTGGGGTCGTTCCTCGGCTACCACGTCACCGTCTGCGACGCCCGGCCCGTCTTCGCGACCGCCTCGCGCTTCCCCGACGCCGACGAGGTGGTCGTGGACTGGCCGCACCGCTACCTCGCCGCCGAGGTCGAGGCCGGCCGCATCGACCCGCGCACCGTCCTGGCCGTGCTCACCCACGACCCGAAGTTCGACGTGCCGCTGCTCGAGGTCGCGCTGCGCCTGGACGTCGCCTACGTGGGGGCGATGGGCTCGCGGCGCACCCACGACGACCGGCTCGACCGGCTCCGCGAGGTGGGGCTGACCGAGGACGAGATCGGCCGGCTCTCCTCGCCCATCGGCCTCGACCTCGGCGCCCGCACCCCGGAGGAGACCGCCATCTCCATCGCCGCCGAGATCATCGCCGGCCGCTGGGGTGGCTCCGGGGAGCGGCTGGCCACCACCTCGGGGCGGATCCACGGGGAGGAGTAGCCGGCGTGGGCCGCGAGGTTCATCGGCCGGCCGATGAACCTTGCCACTGGCCGATGAACCGCTGTCGGCCAACGCCAAGGTCTGTCGGACGGCCGATGAACCTCCCGACCCGCCGCTTGGCCCCAGCCGCCACAGTGGACCCATGAGGCTCCCGTGCGGGTGGATCCGGCCGGTCACGACGTACGCCGTTGGGCTGGTGCTGCTCGCGCTGCTCGTCGCCTGCAGCAGCGACCCGGCGGGTCCGTCGGCGGACCCGGTCCCGAGCACGACCGCGCCCACGGCACCGGCCGGCAGCCCCACGGGCGAGCCGAGCGACCAGCCCACCGGCGAGTCCACAGCAGACCCCACAGCAGACCCCACAGCAGACCCCACAGCAGACCCCGAGTCCGACGAGACCCTCCCACCCGTCCGTGACCCTCAGAGCCTCCCGGCGCTCATGCGTGAGGACGTGCGCGGCGGCGGCCTGCGCACGACCGCGCAGCTGGCCGAGACCGACCGGTGGACCGGCTACGCGGCGGCGTACCGCGTCAACGGGGCCACCGTCACCGGCGAGCTGCTGGTGCCCAAGGGCGAGGGGCCGTTCCCCGCGCTGGTGCTCAACCACGGCTACATGACTACCGCGGCCACGCCGGCTCGGACCCGGTCAGCCCGATGGGCCGGGAGACCCGGCTGGTCTACACCCGTGACGCGATCGGGGCGGTCAAGGCCCTGAAGCGGATGGACTACGTCGACGCCGACCGCACCGCCTTCGTCGGCCGCTCGATGGGCGGCGGCGTCACGCTCAACGCCATCGTGGCCGAGCCGGACCTGGTCGACGCGGCGGTCGTCTTCGCGTCGGTGAGCAGCCGCTTCGTCGACAACCTGCGCCAGTTCACCGAGCCCAACCGCCCCGAGGGGGCACGCGCGTTCTACGACGAGCACGGCACGCCCGAGGAGTCGCCGCGCTTCTACCGCGACCTGTCCAGCCGGACATTCTTCGACCGCGTCGAGGTGCCGGTGATGCTCCACCACGGCACCTCCGACGACGTCTGCCCACCGGCCTGGTCCCGGCAGACCGACCGGCTGCTGCGGGAGGCGGGTGCTCGCAGCACGCTGGTGGAGTGGCCGGGGGAGCAGCACGCCTTCGGCCCGCGCTTCGCCGACTCGATGCGCCGCACCGTCGCGTTCCTGAGGCGCCACCTCGAGGTGTGACCCACGTCACCAGGACGGTGCTAGGTTCGCGGCATGGAAGCGGACCTGCGGGCTCGCCGGGTCGACGCGGTGCGCGCGTGGACCTCGTTCGTCGAGCACGGTGACGGCGCCGAGCAGCTCGTGCGCCCCGAGATCTGGTCGAGCTGGGCGCGCTCGGAGCAGACGATCTCCCCGGAGGTCGCCTACGCCCCCCTCGACGACGAGCAGGAGACCGCGGCCTACTTCCGCGACTCCCCGCTGCAGACCGCGGTCGAGCGGGTCGAGGAGGACCTGCGCCGCACCGCCGAGGACGGCGACCTCGTGGTCGCGGTGACCGACCCGCAGACCCGCATCCTGTGGACGTACGGCGGTCGCACCATGCGCCGCAAGGCCGAGAGCGTGAACTTCGTGGCCGGCGGCCGGTGGGACGACCGGTCCGCCGGCACCAACGCCCTGGACCTCGCCAACCGCCACGACCGCGCGGCGATGGTCTTCAGCGCCGAGCACTACGCCTCGATGGTGCACAACTGGGTCTGCTGGGCCGCTCCCGTGCACGACCCCGTCACCGGCGTGCAGCTCGGCGTCCTCGACCTCTCCACCACCTGGGACCGCACCCACCCCATCGGCCTGGCCACCGCCCAGGTGATGGCACGGCTCATCGAGCAGGCGATGCCGGCCAGCGCCAC
>LULH01000274.1_pt1 | contig 19250 bp, 15 predicted proteins | sample 728201 | NCBI WGS metagenome assembly LULH01 (sample SAMN03860294, study PRJNA289734) | marine metagenome | biome: seawater column; feature: ocean; material: water; isolation source: Red Sea water column Station 169 - depth 100m | place: Saudi Arabia: Red Sea | collected 2011-10-15 | depth 100 m
CCACCACCAGTAGAAACAGTATCACCTAAAACCCCACCAAGACCTTTACCAGTGGCAGCAGCAGAGCCAGCACCAATGGCAGCAGCAGAGCCAGCTCCTGAAGCAACAGCGGCTGAAAAGAAAGTTGCTCAAAAGAAAAAGGGAATGAAGGGAACAATCCTTACAGGCAGTAAAGGTCTAATGGGTGATCCGACTATTTATCAAAAAGGCTTACTTGGTTAATGTATCAATCTAATACGATGCTGTCCGCACCGTTTAGCTCTCCAGTTAAATTTGCAGCAGCTACAGACGTTACAAAGTCTTTAAAGCCACAACAGAAACAGGGAAAAGTTTTTACTGAGTTAAATAATTTGTATGGATTAAACGCCATGCGTCAGGGCAAAAAAACTTTGATGGGAATATAATATGAAAGCAACTGAGCTTAGTAAACAATTTGAAAAATTAAAAGTTTCGAGAGCAAACTGGGAAAGCCACTGGCAAGAAGTGGCTGACTATTGTTTACCTCGAAGGGCCGATGTTACAAAGTCAAGAAGCAAAGGAGATAAACGAACAGAATTTATTTATGATGGAACAGCTCTTCACGCACTTGAACTTTTAGCATCATCTCTACACGGCATGCTTACTAACTCTGCCTCCCCGTGGTTTAGTATGCGTTTCAAAGATGAAAGTTATCGATCAGATGAAGAGGCTCAAGAGTGGTTAGAGTCTGCAACTCGTACTATGTATATGGCATTTGCCAGGTCTAACTTTCAACAAGAAATCCATGAGGTTTATACAGACCTTGTAGCATTTGGCACGGCTTGTATGTTAATTGAGCCAGATGATGAACATGTATTAAGATTTAGCACCAGGCATATTAAAGAAGTTTATGCTGCGGAAAACCATAAAGGCGTTGTCGATACACTACACCGTGAATTTAAAATGACAGCTGAGGCTGCGTATCGTAAGTTTGGTGATAGCCTTCCAAAACATATTATCAAAAAAGTTAAAGAACATCCTTACGAAGAAATAACTCTGCACCATTGCGTTAAACCTAACGACAAACTCAATCCATATAAATTAGATAATAAGTCGATGCCTTATTCGTCCATTTATTATCACAAAGACGATAACCATATTATTTCAATTTCTGGTTATAATGAATTTCCTTACGTAGTTCCACGTTGGTTAAAATCATCATCAGAAATTTATGGTCGTTCACCATCCATGACAGCTCTACCTGACGTTAAGATGTTAAACAAAATGTCAGAGACAACAATTAAAGCTGCGCAGAAAATGGTAGATCCACCATTATTAGTACCTGATGATAGTTTTATTTTACCTGTTAGAACACAACCTGGCGGATTAAACTTTTATCGTTCAGGTTCACGGGATCGTATTGAACCATTAAACATTGGAGCCAACACTCCTGTTGGATTAAACATTGAAGAGCAAAGACGTAAAGCTATCCAGCAAGTTTATTTTATAGATCAGTTAATTTCAGAGCAAAACCAAAGAATGACAGCAACTGAGGTTATGCAACGTAACGAAGAAAAAATGAGATTACTTGCTCCTGTACTCGGAAGATTACAAGCAGAAATGCTAAGACCATTAATTGATCGTACATTTAATATTTTACTTAGAAATAATAAATTACCTCAACCACCAGAACAATTGCAAGGTGAAACAATTGATATTGAGTATGTATCACCACTTGCAAGATCACAACGTCAAGGTGATGTTCAAGCAATATTGAGAACAATGGAGATGATAGCTCCATTAAGTGACAGACTACCAGTTATGGATCATATCGATCCTGATATGTTAGTTAAACATGTTACTGATGTTCTAGGCGTTCCTCGAAAAGTATTGCGATCTGATGAAGAGATTGCAGAAATCAGAACCAACAGAGCTAAAGCTGAAGCTGAAGCGGCCCAACAACAAGCAGTAATGCAAGAGGCCCAGGCTACAGGACAATTAGCTCCGATGGCTAAAGTGCTACAGGAAGGAGCAGAATGACAGACGAAGAACAAAAAAAACAAGCCGCACTAAAACAGTTAGTGCAAGAATACCAATTGGTTTTTGGATCAGACGAGGGCAAACGTGTTCTCGAAGATTTAAAAAGAAGATGTCACTATTATACGAGTACAAACGTTAAAGGTGACGCCCATGACTCAGCTTTCTTAGAAGGACAAAGAGCAGCTGTTTTATTTATTGATAATGTCCTAAAACAAAAGGAGAAATAGATGTCAGAAGAAACTCAGGCAACTGTTGCGGAGGAACAGCAAACTCCCACGCAATCTGAACCAACGACAACAGCAACAACAACAGAAGCCCCAGCTCGATTCATTGATGGATTAGCTGAGGATATGAGGAACGAACCTTCCTTGCAAAACATACAAGATATTAATCAACTTGCAAAAGGTTACGTTCACGCACAACGAATGGTAGGGGCAGATAAAATTGCACTACCAAATAAACATGCAACGGATGAAGATTGGAACCAGGTTTATTCAAAACTTGGTAAACCAGAAACACCTGAAGGATATGAGGTTAAATACAATCCACCAGTGGAAGGTATGGAAGCAACGCATCTACCAGGTTTTCAAGAAGCAGCTCATCAAGCTGGATTAAATTCTAATCAAGCTCAAAAATTACTGGATTGGTATTCAGGAATTGAGAGCAGTGCTTTAGAAAGTGAAACAGCTAGTGTAGAAGCTGGTAGAGCCGCTGCCGAACAAGATCTCAGAAAAGAATGGGGATTAGCTTATGATAAGAAATTAGCAGAAGCCAATAACGTATTCGGTAAATTTTTCGGAGATGAATTTAAAGATATTAAACTGGAGGATGGATCATCTCTAGGTAACAATGCTAATTTTATAAAAGCATTAAATAATCTTTCTAGTAATTTTAGTGAAGATAGCGTTACCGCAGATCAACAAACTTCAGGGGCCATGACACCAAAAGAGGCTGAGGCAGAAATTGCTAAGCTCACGGTTCCAGGTTCAGCGTATTGGGATAAACTACATCCTAATCATGCAAAAGCTGTGGACGAGGTGTTTCAATTAAGACAAATGGCTCACCCAGATTTAACAGAACAACCCAAACTTTAGGACTCTGTTTGACAGCTGAGTAGAGATCAGCCGATGAACAATCGTAAAATGTAAGAAAACCCGTCAGGATAATTTTCTGCTTTTTTTAACTTAACATTGTAATTAATAAGGAGGACTTTATGTCTACACAAATTACAACTGCATTTGTCGAGCAGTATTCTGCTAACGTTCAAATGCTATCGCAGCAAATGGGATCAAAACTACGTTCTGCTGTGGATGTTGAGACGATTACAGGAAAAAATGCTTTCTTCGAGCAAGTTGGAGTTACAGCTGCTCAGAAGAGAACATCACGTCACTCTGACACACCTCAGATCGATACTCCTCATGCACGTAGAAGAGTTAGTCTAGAAGATTATGTCTGGGCCGATCTCATCGATGACGTTGATAAAGTTAGAATGCTTATTGATCCAACAAGTTCATACGCTAAAGCAGCTGCTGCGGCTATGAATAGATCGATTGATGATGTCATTATAACTGCTATGAACGGCACAGCTTACACTGGAGTTGCAGGGGGTACATCTACCTCCCTACCTTCAGCAAGTAAGTTTGCAACATCTGACCAATCAGACGGTTTAACAATTGCTAAATTATTAGCAGCTAAAAAACGTTTTGATTTGCAAGATGTTGATCCATCAATCCCTAGATACATTGTATGTGGGCCTACACAAATCTCTGATTTGTTAGCAACTACAGAAATTAAATCTAGTGATTATAATACAGTTAAGGCTCTAGCTCAGGGTGAGCTTGACAGCTTCTTAGGCTTCAAGTTTATCACTTCAACTAGATTAAACCTTGATTCAACCAATACGGATGACAGGCTATGCTTTGCCTTCACTCAAGACGCTATCAAACTTGCTATTGGCAAGGACATACAAGCTAAAATTGATGAGAGAAGTGATAAGAACTACTCTACTCAAGTTTATTACAGCATGTCAGTTGGTGCGACTCGAATGGAAGAAGTAAAAGTATTCCAAATTCCGTGCAACGAGTAATAAATAGGAGGATATAATTATGGGTACTAAAAACTCAGACTTAGTGGCTAATTATGAAGCTACTCCTCAAGTGCAAAATAGTGCTGGACTACTACACGGAGTCGTTCGTGTAGCCCAAGGTACTATAGCTCTTGCGGCTGGTGATAGTGACAATAACGATATTGTTATGTTGGCACCGATCCCAAGTAATGCGACTGTATCTCAACTATTTGTTGGCTCAGACACATTCGGTGGATCGTGTACTTTCAATGTTGGAATCTACACCTCAGCTGGAGTAGTAAAAGACGAAGATTACTTTGCAAGTGCAGTAGCAGACGCTGCTGCAATGGCAGACGTTCGTTTTGAAGCTGCTGATATAAATACAGCTGGAAAAGCAATGTGGGAAATGGCTGGTGACAGTTCGGATCCAGGTGGACACTACTATATAGCGGCTACAATGGCTGCTGATGGTGGTACTGCTGGAGACATGTCATTTAACATTAGTTACATTGTCGATTAACACTAAAAATATGGGGGCAGGCGTTAGCCTGCTCCTGTATTCTTAATTAAATTTTATAGGATATTATGACATCAGTAGTAGAAATATGTAATTCAGCTCTTAACAGTTTAGGGGCTTCAAATATTACCGCATTAACAGAAAATGCAAAAAATGCCAGGCTATGCAACCAAAGATATGAACCAATTAGAGATGCTGTTTTTAGAACGCATTATTGGAACTGTTTAGTCAAACGTGTTCAGTTAGCAGCAGATACGACCACACCTGCTTATGAATACGATTATCAATATACATTACCTGCTGATTGTTTACGGGTAATACAAATTGGAGGGTTCCACGATGGTTCATCTTCAATGTTAGACAATGGACAAATATATAAAATAGAAGGACGTAAAGTTATAACAGATGAAAGCACGGTTTATTTAACTTACCTTGCAAAAATAACTGATCCTCAACAGTATGATACACTATTAGTTGAAACGATAGCTGCTCGATTAGCAGCTGAATTGGCGTATGCAATAACACAATCGAATACGTTAGCACAACAATTAGAAGAAGTTTATCAAAAAAAATTAAAAGAAGCTAGATTTGTAGATGCAACTGAAGGTACTCCTTATGATGTAGATGCAAGCACATTTATTAATTCGAGGTATTAATGCCTAAGACAACTTTTGCTTTTACAAATTTTACCGCAGGTGAACTGTCTCCACGTTTAGATGGTAGAACAGACCTGGATAAATATTTTAGTGGATGTAAGACACTTGAAAATATGGTGATCCATCCGCACGGAGGAGCATCAAGACGACCAGGAACCGTATTTACTAATGAGGTAAAAACCAGTAGTGCAAAGACACGTTTAATTCCTTTTGAATTTTCAACAACACAAACTTACATCTTAGAGTTTGGCAATCAATACGTTCGTTTCTATAAAGATAATGGAATTATTACTGAGGCTGGTAAAACAATTTCAGGTCTAACCCAGGCTACTCCTGGAGTTGTAACTGCCACATCTCATGGTTATTCAAACGGTGACTATGTAATTTTATCTGGCATTGTAGGAATGACAGAACTAAATGGCCGTCAGTTTAAAGTTGCGGGAGTAACAACCAATACTTTTAATCTAACAGACATGGAGGGAAATAATTTTAATACATCATCTTTGACTGCTTACGCATCAGCAGGAACGGCTTATAAGATTTATGAAATTTCATCTCCTTATGCTACCGCTGATTTATTTGATATTAAATTTGCACAATCTGCTGATCTTATGTATTTGGTGCATCCATCGTATGCAATTCGATCATTAACTCGATCAGGGCATACATCCTGGACTATGGCTACTCCAAGTATTAGTGGATCACCAAGCCCCAACCTAAATACAGCTACAGATAAATATCCTTCATCAGTTACATTCTTTGAACAACGTTTAGTGTTTGCAGGCAGTAACGATAATCCACAAACATTATGGTTTAGTAAAGCATCTGATTATACCAACATGACAACAGGTACTAATGATACTGATGCTATGATTTATACAATTGCATCTAACCAGGTGAACGCCATACGTTATTTATCAGCTCAACAAGAATTATTAATTGGAACTGTTGGCGGTGAATTTGTTGCAACGTCAGGAAGTGTTAATGAACCAATAACGCCAACTAACGTTCAAATTACAAAACAAACAAACTATGGCTCTGCCAATATTGATGCCGTACAAATAGCCAACGTTACTTTGTTTATGCAACGGGCAAAAAGAAAATTAAGAGAATTGGTTTATAGTTATGATGTTGATGGTTATGTTGCACCAGACATGACTATTTTAGCAGAACACATGACTGAAGGCGGTATAACACAACTTGCCTATCAACAAGAACCTGACAGTATTTTATGGGCCACAAGAGATGATGGTGCATTACTTGGTTTAACATACCAAAGAACAGAGGGCGTTGTTGGCTGGCATCGACACATTGTCGGAGGGCATTACAATACAGGAAAAACAATTGTACGATCGTTCAAAAGTTTTACCTCAAACTCAACTAATGTTAGTGTTGCTAGTAACACAATAACAATCAGCTCTCATGGTTTTAGTACAGGTGATCCTGTTTACTATTACACAGCATCTAATGCCATTGGAGGATTAACAACTGATCTTTTATATTACGCTATAGCAACTGACAGTAATACTTTAAAACTTGCTACAACATCTGCAAATGCAACCGCAGGAACAGCTGTTGATTTAACGTCAGCTCCAAGCTCAGATACAACACAATATATTTTTAAAGGTGTTAATATTGCAACCGATGTTGTTTATGCAGCATCTCACGGATTATCAACTGGAGATACTTTTTATTTTAGCTCAGGCGGATCTGCTTTATCAGGATTAACCGATGGTGAAAAATATTATGTTAAAAGAATTGATGATAATCAATTTAAAATTGCTACAACTAAAAATTTAGATGTATTTGCTAATTTACAATATAGTTCAACCAGTACAGCTCAAACTGATAAAATTTTACAAGATGCTAAAGTAGAATCTATTGCAGTGATACCTGGAGATGACGGAGAGTATCAACTATGGATGATTGTTAATCGATATGTAAACGGATCAACTAGAAGGTATGTAGAATATTTAAACAATTTTAATTTTGGTGATACTCAAGACGATGCTTTCTTTTTAGATAGTGGATTAACTTATGACAGCGTACCGACAACTACAATTAGTGGACTAGATCATTTAGAAGGTGAAACCATAAGTATTTTAGCTGATGGTGCATCTCATGCCAATAAAACGGTAAGTGGAGGTAGTGTTACCCTGGATCGATCCGCACAAAAGGTACATGCAGGATTGAACTACGATTCAATATTGCAAACCTTACGGATTGAAGCTGGATCAGCTCAAGGCGTGGCCCAATCTAAAGTTAAGAGAGTTAATGAAATTACAGTTAGATTACATAAAAGTTTAGGTATTGAAGTAGGCGGGAGCCTGGACGATATGGAGGTATTGCCATTTAGATCAAGTGCTGAGTTAATGGGATTACCTGTTGCATTATTTACTGGAGATAAAAAAGTTGAATTTAGGGATGATTATAACACAGACGGTTATGTTTATGTTCGTCAGCAGCTGCCGTTGCCTTTAACGGTACTTGCTATTTACCCTGAAGTAACAACGTATGAAGGATGATAAAAATAATTCCTTTTAATTTTGAACATGCCAGGTTCATTGCAACAAACGAAATGAACGCTGACATAGTAAATGTTAAAGAAAGATATTTAAAAAACTTAGAGCAATTAGTTAAACCAGATACAAGCTGGACAGGTTTAATAGATGGAAAAATAATTGCAGCAGGTGGAATGGTTGAATTATGGGATCATGTTTTTGAAGGCTGGGTTATGGCAACCGCAGATATACAAAAACATCCTATAGCTACAGCCAGGATAATAAAAAAGATTTTTAATAAAGTTATGGTGAAATATGACGTTCACCGATTACAAACCACAGTTAAAGCAGATTATGAAATTGGTCATAAATTTGCTCAATGGCTTGGATTAGAAAAAGAGGGATTAATGAAAAAATACTTAGATGACAATGATTATTATTTATATTCGAGGATTTATTAATGGCTAGTGCAGTATTAAGTGCAGGAGCTTCCGTATTAGGAGGTAGAGCCGCAGAACAAGAAGGTAGAGCTAATCAACAGATAGCAGAACGTAATGCTAAAAAAGCTGAGCTAGATGCTCAAACCGCTATTGAGCTTGGTAAACGTGATGTCAAAATATTTGAATCACAATTCAATAATTTAGTAGCTCAATCTGAAATGAAATTTCTTAAAGGAGGGGTTCGTTTAGAAGGTACTCCTTTAGAGGTTTTAGAAAACATGTATGCACAAGCTGAGCTTGAAAAAGAAACTATTAAATATAACGCACAAGTTGATTCTGCGGATAAAATAGAATTAGCTGTAATTGAACGGATGCAGGGTGCAGCTGCTTATGCTAGAGGCAAAAATCAGAAAAAATCATCTTACCTTAAAGCTGGTTCAACTTTATTAGAGGGTGGACAACAAGCATCTCAAGGAAATTACTGGGGGTAATGAATGGTAAAAATTCCAACATATACAAGTGAAACGAGAGCTAAGGCTCCAATAACTCGATCTCGACCAATGGTAAGCTCAGGTGCTAGTGAGGTCTATGGAGAGCTTGCAAGATTTGCAGATACCATGGGTGATATAGCGGCTCAAGTGCATGAAAAAAATAAACGAATTGCTGATGATCGAAAAAATACGGAGAATATGAATGAATACACTATTCAACATAAAGAAATTTATGATGAATATTCTGTAAGCCGTGATGTTGAAAATGGAGCAACTAATTATTACAACGCTACCTCAGAATTAATAGAAAGCATATATGCTAAAAACGCAGATAACGAAGCTGTTGCTGAATATTTTAGAAACAGAGCTTATGATAATTTAAGAGGTAATTACGTTTCAATTGAAAACAGTATTTTAAAAAATAACAGACTATCTGTTAATGAAACGGTTAAGGATTCTAAATTTTTAATTATGAACTCTTGGCTTGATGCTTATCGTAATGGCAATTCAGTTGTTATGACACAACAAGAAGATTTACTTTTTGGTAACGTTCAAAAAGGAGTATTTGGTATTTATGACAAATTAAACAATGCAGGCGTTGCTCCTAGTGATTTAACTAAAGACCAATACAATGAAAACTTAAAATCAGAAATGGATTTGTTACTTGCTGAACAATTAATTAGTGAAGATTTAAATAAATTTTATGAAATTTATAATGATGAAAACGAAGGCTTTAATAGTTTAGATCCGTCACAAAGAGTAGCTTTAAAAATTAAAGCAGACAATAAGACAAACTCTAGTCTTTCAGCAACACGAACTATTTTAAATAATCAAAAAAGTGCAATAATCGAAAACATCAAAAACACAACAAGCATATTAAATGATGGTTATCAACCTGACACAACCAAAATGCAACTTTTACTTGAGCAGGCAACACAGTTGCATATAGATATTTTAAACGCCAACCCTGGAATAACTATGTCAGGCTTAGAGCCGCACATAGAAGATTTAACTAATGCTAATTATGTCTATGAAATTATTAATACAACGTTGCCCGAGGCTAGTGGCCCAATTAAAAGCCTTCCATTATCAGACGTAGAATCAGCCGCTAACTCAATAAGTGAACAGTTGGATAAAACACAAGGTACCGCTGATTTTGATCCAAGATTAATATTGGTAAAAAATAAATTAGATGAATTGGTAAATTACAGGAAACAAAACGAGCCTAATAATCTTTTAGACGTAGGCCTAAATTCAGGCGTTGAAATACAACCAATTGATTTTTCATTAACTGATTATGATTTAACTGAATTGTTACAAAAGAGAAAAGAAACAGCGTTAAGTGTTAAAGATCAATTTAATCATCAGGTTCCTCAATTTTTCTTAAAAAACGAAAAAGAGCAAATATCACAAATTTTTAATACTGGGGATAAAGACTTAATAAAAAAAGTATTAAGGGATGTAGCTGTAATGGCAGGGCCTGAATATGCATCCTATGCTTTTGAACAATTAAGTTTAGACAAACCCAATGGATTAGCTCATATCGGTATTTTATATGCAAACGTTGGTGAAACTGAAGTATTAAACCAGGCTATTGATGCTTGGGTATTACGCAAAGATGATTCAACAAAAAATATTTTAAGCCAATATAATATATTTGATTTAGAGAACAATTATAATTTAGCAACTACTTTTGACACATATTTTAATACACTAGAGTCTAGCCCTCTTTACGCAGATCGTAAGCATTATGAATCTTTTGCGGCTTCAACAAAATTAATTTTTGAGGGTATGATTTTAAATAACCCAGACTCAGTAGGCACAAACAAAAGAGTTTTTATGCCTATTAAACCCGAACCTTTAGAAGAAATGCTTATTGAGGCAATCCAAATATCAGCTGGATTTAATACGGCTACCAATACGGGAGGTTTTGAAGAATATAACGGGTATCAAATTACTGTGCCAGTAGATCATAAGAACGCAGATTTTGGAGATACAAAAAACAATATATCCATTGAGGAATTACTTGAAAACAACATGACACAAGAGTTATTTGAAAGAGCAATTGTAAATCAAAAAACTGGAGAACCAGATCAAATGTATTTAAATAAAGAAGATAAAATTGCAACAATTGAAGATATTTTTAATCAAAATAGGGTGCATTTAATTCCTAAAGGCCCTGGAAGATATTGGATTGGTTTTGGTGACAACCCTACATCAATATTTTTAAAATCTGAAAATATATCAGAAGAGCCTGTCGTTTTTGATTTAAACTTAATTTACAAGGATCTTATTAAATAATGTTTTACGAGGCTAAACCAAGCAAAAATCATTTTGGAATTAAAATGTCTCCGCAAACGTTTACTGATTTTTATGGGCCAGCGTTTGATGATTTTAGAGAATTTCATGCAAGTTATTCTGATTTACTTTTTCAAAAAAGAGTATGGGATGACACATTAGCAGAAATTGCAAAAATAGATCCAAACGCAGATATTCCAGATCCTTACAGTTATCGTCCTGACTTAGAACTAAACGAAGATGAAAAACTAGAAATGATGATGAAAGGTGTCAATTGGCACGGTACAGGTATAGGGCCTTTTTTAAATGATTTATCACCTGATAAAAAGGAAGATTATGTAAAAAATAAAATTAAAACATGGATTGATGCATTACCTGCGCATGATAAAAAAACATATAAAGGTTATAATTATTGGTTTGAACAAAGAAGTAAAGATGTAAGGGATAGTAGTGAAAATTTAGCAACAATGAGCCAATATGCAGCTAGTGGTTGGAATCCTTTTGAAGGCGGAGCTAAGTGGGGGATGTTAGCTGGAGGAATGGTGGCTGGCTTAACAGATCCATTAATCCTTTCAACTATACCTGTCAGTTTTATGTATGGTTCAGCTAATACGTTTACTATGACTTTATTAAGAACAGCTGCTATTGAATCAGTATTAGCTGGAGCTGCTACAACTGCAATTGAGTCTCAAGTCGTGCCTTTTAAACAAAAAGTAGGATTGGATTATGATTGGGGAGATGCATCTAAAGTAATTTTATTATCTATGGTAGCTGGTGCAGCTTTTCCTACAGCAATTTTAGGTACTGGAAAAGGTTTAAAAGAAGGATATAAATTTACCAGGACAAAAGTTAATCAAAGTTTAGCAAAATTAAGTCCTGATTTAAGAAATAAATTAATAGGAAAAGAACTAGATGCACTTGTTAAAAAAGGAATGGATGACAAATTATTTTTAGAATATTTTGCTAAAAATCTTAAAAATTTAAAACCTAACGAATTACAACTTGTAATTAATTCTTTAAATCCTAATGCATTAAAAAGTAGTGCATTGGAATTTGAAAATAATGTTATTAACCAAAGAAAAGAAAATGAAATAGAAAATCCTTACCCAGAGACTGTGGGAGGAACTTATGAACATATAAAAAGACAAGATAACGCCCTTGTGGCTTTATCAAGAGATCAAGAACCTACTATGCCCGCTGAAGCAGGATTACCAATTAAAATAAATCCTGAAAGGGAGGTCGTAATGCATGAGTATTTACGGCCTGATGAAATTGAAATTGATGCTAAAACATTTCAATTTAAAACAGGAGGGGATGACAAAGGTGTATTAGACACATTAAGAGGCGTTAAAGAGTGGAGACAGCAATCAGCAGGTATTATAACTGTATGGGAAAGAGCTGATGGTGTTAAATTTGTAGCTGATGGACATCAAAGAGTAGCATTGGCTAAAAGATTACAAAATGAAGATCCGACAAAAGAGATAAAATTAACAGCTCAGGTTAATAGAGAAGTTGATGGATTTTCTGCTGCTGATACTTTGGCTTACGTGCTAAACCTGATATAATTAACGAAATTGTAAGCACAGTATCACCACACTCAGCGTCTTGGAAAAGAACACAAGGATTAATTAGATTGAGTGATGATGCATGGGGATATTTTTTAAACTCTAAAATAAAAGAAAATCATGCAGCCACAGTAGGATTATTAGTAGATGATCCTCAATTACATCTCAGTATTTTACGAATTGTTGAGCAAACTAATCCAGCATCAGCCGTTGAATTAAGAGCAATTATTGAAGGAGCTTTAATGGCTGGTTCAAGAAATATTGAAACAATAGATCTTTTTGGTAAAAGCTCCACAAAAGTTAGTTTATTAGTTGAACGTGCTAAAGTATTAAAAAATGCTTTAGATAAACTAAAAAGAGATAAAAAATTAATGTCCACTTTAGTTCAAAATGAATTAAAAATTACTGAGAGTGGCAAAAATAAATTAAATACAACTTATAATAAATCATTGGAGGAAATGAATGAAAACGCAATCTACCACATCGAAGCCCTTGCAAATCGAAAAGGACCTGTCTCAGATGCACTTAACGACTCCGCCAAAGTCTGGTCAGCTGGAGATAAACAAAGAGCAGTTACAACTTTTATCGAGTCTGTCAGAGAGGCAATTGAAAGAGGGGATTATGAGAGGACTCGTCCGATCGGAGGTGAACGCATTGAACCAATTGAAGATGCGTCACGCACAATTTCTAACGCAAACGAACCAAGCATAGTTCAACAAAAATTTGTTGAGTATGATCCTCAAAATTTAAAAAATGCCAAAGATGTTGCGGATCAAGAAATAGCGTCTTTAGAGGCTGAACTTTTAATTAATTCTAAAAGTTTAGAATCATTAAGTGGAGGAGAACCAAGAACATCTCCTACATTAAGCCGAGAATATTCAACCCAAGTTGATAAAGGCTTTGACCAGGCAACAGGGGCTTCACCGTCAGAGTCAGTTTTTGCTAGTGCAACAGCACCAGCAGCCTTAAAACGAATTGACGATGTTAATTCTATTGGTAGTTTTAATGCCATACTTGATCTTCCTATATTACACCATATTGATAATGCGGATCAATTGTTAAAATTAGCAACAAAATATGAGCCATATTTACAGTCCACACTTAATAGTATAAGTAAAAATATAAAAAAATCAACCGTAAGTGTTAGAGTTAAAGAGATTAAATCATTAAATGATAAAATTGACCTTGCTATGACTCAAAACGGGCCTGCTTGGAACCCAAGTTATATTAGTGATTATTTAGGTGGGCGTATAATTGTCGATAAGTTAGATGATGTTCGATTAGTTAGACAAGCATTTGAAGAACAAGATATTAAAATAATTGCCAAAGAAGATTATTTTATTAAGCCAAAAGATTCAGGTTATGTGGCATTACATTTTAATCTACTTACAAAAGAAGGGTTCTCAATGGAAATCCAAGTGCAACATAAAGATATGGCTGTGGCATTTGAAAACGGCAAGGCTTATAGAAAATATAAAGGAAAAATAAATTTAACTAAAGAACAGAGAATGGACCGTCAAAAATTACAAGCGGCAGATAAAATTGTTTTTGAAAATACATATTCTCAAATAAAAGAACGAGAAGGATTTATTGATGATGTTGGTGATGAAATGATTACCTCCCCGTATGATGAAATGATTATTGATGGTAACGTTGTTAATTCACAAAAAACAGTTAGGGAATTTATGGATGAAGTTAAACAAGATGAAACCGCATTAAATAGATTAAAGGATTGTATATGAGCTTTATAGAGTGTGTAACTAATGGAAACATTGAAGGTTTAATTACAAAAAAACAACAAAAAGATTTAGAGGATTTATATGTTGATGCACAAAAGAAATTTTTAGATCAGGGTTTTAGTGAAAATCAAGCAACTATTTTAGCAGGTAAAGAGGCGTATGAAAGTTTTGAATATAAAGCTATTAACAAAAAAAGACATACGGCTATTCAAAACAAAGTGAATAAAAAAGCTGAAAAATATATATTAGAAACGTATAAAGATAATTCAGGTAAAATTAATCCACCTAGAGCTTTAGAGTTAGTCATGGGATTTCTTGACACTAAATCTGAAAAAGGAATTGTTTATAACAATGTTGAAACACGTATAAAATATATACGTGGTCTTTTAGATAAAGAATTTAATGATGCATTATTAACCCACAGTCACAACATACTTGGTTCAGTTAGAAACAAGGGAACTTTAGACCAAGTTGTTGATGAATTTTTTGTTGCAGGTTCAAGTAAAAATAAAGCAGCGGCAGAGGTTGCTGATGCTTTTCACCGAGCTTTTGAAAGAGCTAGAATTATGGCTAATGAGGCAGGAGCTAGTATTCCAGCCTTAAAATATAGATGGCTACCCCAAGCCCACGAACCTATCAAAATAGGCAGAACACCAATGAGTGAATGGATTGATTTTGTTACACCTCTATTGGCCAGGGAGAAAATGATTAATTATCAAACTGGGAAAACATTTAGTGACCTTGAATTAAAAGCAGCATTAACTGAGGTTTATAATGGGATTACTACCCGTGGATGGTATAAAAGAACTAGCTCTGGCTATGCTAAAAGTTTAGCCAATTCAAAGATGGATCACCGTTTTATCCATTTTAAAGATGCTCAGTCGTGGCGTTTATACCATGAAGAATTTGGAAAAGGTAATTTGTTTGAAACTGCCGTATCTCATTTAGATAGAATGTCAATGCACATAGGAACAATGCAAGTAATGGGGCCAAACCCAAATAACTTTATACGGCATGCATCGGATCTTGTAACCCGTTGGGCTAATTTACAACCTACGGCAAATAAAATGAAAGCTCTTGACCAGGCACGGAGTAAAATTAATTCTTTTGAGAATATGTATCAATATATACAAGGAAGCCTTAATGAGCCTGTTAGTCATTTTTGGGCTAAATTTATGTCATCATTTAGAGAATTAGCAACGTCTGCGTACCTTGGATCAGCAAGTATTATGGCTTTTGGAGACTTTAACACTACAGGAATTACATCTAAAATTGCAGGTTTACCGTATTGGCAAGCAGCGGCATCAAACATGAAAGTTTTTTTATCTCCTTTGGGGAGTAAAACAGCAAATAATACACGCATTAAATTAGCTCTTCAATTAGGATTTACTGCGGAGGGAATGAGTATGATTGCTTCTTCATTGTCTCGTTATTCAGCTAAAGAGGTGGAAAGCACACAAATCACTAGAAGATTATCAGATTTTACTGTGCGGACTACAGCTTTGAGTTGGCTAACACAAGCTGGACGTTGGGGGGCTGGCCAACATTTTACAGGCTCCCTTGCAAACCTAAGTAATAAAAGTTTTGCTCAATTAACAAAATATAAAAAAGATGGAGTAATTGGAGCAAAGTATGTAGAGCTTTTAAAAAAATATGGAATATCAGCGTCTGAATGGGATATAATTCGTAAAACAAAACCGTTTGATGCAGGGGAAATAGATCCTAAATGGAGTGGTGCTTTGTTTTTAAGAGCCGATGATATTGCTGCTCGAACAGATATTTCTTCTGAATTGGCTCAAGAGCTTGCTTATAAAGTTGGTCATTTAGTAACAGAATTTCAAACGAACGCAGTTTTAGGTGCTAATGCTAAAGGAGCAACATTTATTGGAGGCTCCGCAAAACCAGGAACTATTAAAGGTGAAATATTAAAATCCATTGTTCAATTTAAACAATTTCCTTTAATTTTTAATTTTACTCATTTATCAAAAGGATTTTATCAAAAAGGAATTAAAGGTAAAATTGGCTACTTAGGGCCATTAATTATTACCACAACTGTTCTTGGTGCCTGGGCGCATGAAATGAAAAACATATCAAAAGGAAAAGATGTTACTGATTATGAGCAAATGATGTCTGGGAAATATATACTTAACGCAATGCTTCACGGAGGCGGTATGGGATTTGCTGGAGATATGTTATTTGGAGGACGTTACTCAACAGATAGTACATTAGGCCGAATAGGTGAGGCAGCTGGCCCGGTAGCAGGATTACTTGCTAAAGTTGCAGATCTAACTTTTGGCAATCTATATCAGGCTTTAGATCCTAATAAAGATATGAATTTAGGATCAGATATTTCTAATTTTGTAAGATACAATACTCCAGGAGGAAGCAACTGGTATATGCGGCTTTTAATGGAAAGGTATATTTTTGACTTTATACAAGAACAAATTGATCCAAAATACCAATCAAAATGGAAAAGAAAAATTAAAAGGAGTATTTTAGAACAAGGCAACGATTATTGGTGGTTGCCTGGAGATAAAACACCAGAAAAGGCTCCAACTATAAACCCTTTTAAGTAATTTGTTTTTGACATATTTGACCGAATAACTTAAAAAAATAACTATAATCTACAAGTATGTCTGTATTTTAACCAAGCTGTCTTAGGACGGCTTTTTTTTTACCCAGGATAATTATGACTTTAAGCACAACAACTGTGAAAAACAGCTATAGCGGCAATGGTTCTACAACCGCATTTACCTATGACTTTGCTATTAATTCTACCTCAGAGTTAGTGGTTATTATCCGTAGTTCAACAGGAACAGAAACCACTAAAAGTATTACAACTCATTACACTGTAGCTGATGCTGGCGCATCAGGTGGAACTGTAACAATGGGATCTGCCCCTGCTTCAGGAGAAACTTTAGTTTTAATTCGTGATACATCTTTAACTCAAGGAACAGATTATGTTGCAAATGATCCTTTTCCAGCTGAAACACACGAATCTGCCCTGGATAAACTACAAATGCAAATTCAAGAAGTTCAAGAAGAGGTTGATCGTTCTTTAAAAATTTCAAGAACAAACACGATGACCTCTACTAGCTTTACTGACAATGCTGCTAGTCGTGCCTCTAAAGTATTATCGTTTGATAGTTCTGGTGAATTATCTGTTACCAATGAGATTGGAAACTGGCAAGGTAACTGGGCCACTAGCACAGCTTACTCTCTTAGAGATATTGTAAAACAAAATAGTAGCTCTGACTCTGCTACTTATAAAAATGTCTATATATGTACAACAGCTCATACCTCAACTGGATCATATTTAACTCAAAATGATACGTCAAACTGGGCGGTATTAGTAGAGGTAGCTGCTTTTGATACACTATCTGAATTAAGTGATACAAACATATCAAGTCTTTCCTCTGGCCATGTTCTTGTTTATGACGGCTCAGATAGCTTTGATAATGTGGCTATTAGCGGTGACGCAACTCTTGCTGCAAACGGTGCATTAACGATTGCAAGCGGTGCTGTAGAATCAGCCATGATTGCAGCTGATGCTATTACAGCAGCAAAAATTGCTGATGACGCAATCAACAGTGAACATTATACAGACGGCTCAATCGACACAGCTCATATTGCAGACTCACAAGTTACTACCGCTAAGATAGCTGCTGATGCAGTTACTCAAGCTAAGATTGCTGATGACGCTGTAGGAGCTGACCAATTAGCAGCTGACGCAGTGGTCAATGCAAGCATTGCATCCAGTGCAGCTATAGCAGACAGTAAACTAGCAACAATAAGCACAGCAGGTAAAGTAGATATTGGTGCATTAGAAATTGACGGTGCAACTGAGATGGGTGCAGCTCTTGCTGATGCTGACCTATTGATAGTAGATGACGGAGCTGGCGGTACAGAAAAATCTATGTTGGCATCCAGGATACCAACTTATGTATTTACTAAAGTTAGCGGTGATGCAACTGTAGCATCTAATGGTGCTTTGACTATTGCAGCTCAAGCTGTAGAAAATTCTATGTTAGCTGACGATGCTGTTGGAGCTGATGAGTTAGCTGCCAATGCAGTCGTTACGGCATCTATAGTTGATGATAACGTTACCCAGGCTAAAATTGCAGATGATGCTGTCGGAGCAGATCAGCTTGCAGCTTCTGCTGTAGTTACTGCATCTATTGTTGATGACAATGTAACTCAAGCAAAAATAGCAGATGATGCAGTAGGTGCTGACCAATTAGCAGCCAATGCTGTTGTTAATGCAAGTGTAGCCTCTGATGCTGCAATTGCTGATAGCAAACTAGCAACCATTTCAACTGCAAACAAAGTAAGTATTGCAGCATTGGATATAGATGGTGGTACTGAGATTGGTGCTGACATTGTTGATGCAGACTTATTCATTATCGATGATGGTGCTGGAGGTACAAATAAAAAAGTTCTGGCATCAAGAATTAAATCATACGCAGCAGGTTCAGGTGCTACACCTGGTTTTGCAGTTGCTATGGCAATAGCTTTATAAACAAGGAGAAATAAACATGGCTCAAGATTTTAGAAGAGTCTTACAAGACGATCTGCCAACATCACATAACGATACCAATTCATTACTTTGGACTGGTGGAGATTATGATGCAGTTATAGGTATTAGATGCACAAACATTACTTCGGCATCCGTAACTGTAGATGTATATGTCAGAAACTCTAGTACAGATTATTACATTGCAAAAGGTGCAAGTATTCCTCCAGGCGGTTCACTAGAACTCATCCAGGGAGGAGCTAAGTTTGTTATGGCAAACGGTGATGTTTTATATGCCATTTCAAATACAGCTAGTGCTGTCGATGTAGTTACATCTGTTGTAGATACAATCAGTTCATAGGAGAATAATATGGCAAGTTATAATGAGGTGGGTGGAAACCTATACATAGGTTCAGCCCCAGCATCAAATCAAATACCAGAGCATAGTGCAACTGTAAGTGATGACC
>LULH01000254.1_pt1 | contig 19105 bp, 25 predicted proteins | sample 728201 | NCBI WGS metagenome assembly LULH01 (sample SAMN03860294, study PRJNA289734) | marine metagenome | biome: seawater column; feature: ocean; material: water; isolation source: Red Sea water column Station 169 - depth 100m | place: Saudi Arabia: Red Sea | collected 2011-10-15 | depth 100 m
TCTACTGAAGATGATGGTAGAGAAAGAAGAGAAGCAAAGGTTTATATAACACCTGATTTGATTGGAGATAATCAACCTGATTTTCAAGATGAAGTTACATTAACTTATGCTGGATCTACAAGAGTAGGACAGATAGTTAATATAGATACAAGACAAGGTGGACAGACTTATCTGTTTACTTTACTAGTGAGGTTCTAATGGCTAAAAGTAGAAATATTGCAAACATAAAAAAAGATCTTACTGGTAATTTTGAAAGGGATTTGAATACTTTAGTAAGAGTAATTATTACTGATTTATCAACTGAAGAATATAGTGCTGTTGATACTGGTTTTTTTGCTTCAAGTTGGACTGCTGGAACACAAAGACCTAGACCAGATCAGTCAAGAAAACAGTTTGCTCCGTGGAGTAACATTAAACCTTCAGGAAATGGCAGAAAAGCTCCAGGGGCAGTAGTTGAACCTAGATTTCTTGATAAAATACCTAATTTTAAACCTTATTCTAAAGTATTTGTTGGAAATAGATCAGAATACGCAGCTAGAGCTTTAGCTTCTCGAAGAAGTGGAGTACCTCAATATGTTCAAGGTGAACTCGGTCAGTTAATTAAGAAAGTATTTACAGATAAACCAAAACTAGGTGTAGGTACATTTGGTACAGGAGTTAAATATCAATCTAAGAATGTAAGAGACTTGAAAGGTGTTGGTTTATTTGGTGGTGTTGATGACGCATTTGTTGATTATACTGATCTATGACTTTAGTTAACACCAGAGCAGCTTTTGAAAAAGCAATAACAGATGCGGTTGCAGCAGTAGACGCTACTGTTGAAATGGTTTATGACAACATGGTTTATAAAACACCAGGAAAAACTAAAAAATATATTGTTATTTCTGTTGATTTTTCACAAACAACAACGCAGACTCAAGGACCATCACAGGATTTCTATTCTGGTGTTATTCAATGTAATATTTATGTTCCAAGAGGAAAAGGTACTGCAACTTTATCTGTATTAGGAGAAGCTATTATTGATGGGCTTACTTCTGTTAATGCTTCTGACTATACGGATACTTTTAGTTGTAATCCTAGAGTCTTAGAGATTGTTGGTCCTGCTCCCATAGATCGTGACGATTCTTCACATTTTTTAGCCTTAATATCTTGTCAATTTACCGCCAACTCTTAGTATAATGATAATAGCTATACATTAACATGACTAGAGCAGTTGATCTTTTAAAGAACAAGTTTGGAGTTTCTCAACTTTACAAGCATGATGTAAAACAAGACGATGAGATTATTCTTACTGTTTATTGGCATCCATTAACTATTGCAGAACGAGAAGCAATACAGAAAAAAAGTAATTCTGATGATGTAAACGATTATGCTTTACAAATGATGATTGAAAAAGCATTAGATAAAGATGGTGCAAGATTATTTCAAGATGGAGATAAGGCTTCATTAAGAAGAGAAATTGAAGCATCTATTCTTGAACAAATACAATTAGCTATGGTTAATGCTGGTGCTGATAAGGAGGTTAAAGAGGCTAAAGCCGATTTAAAAAGCTAATAACGATTGGCAGTTTTTATTTTCATTAGCAAAGACATTACATAAAACTGTAGCTGAGTTATGTGAGACTTTGACTATTGAAGAGATGATAGGTTGGGCTGCTTATAACGAGATTGAAAATGACGAATATAAAAAACAACAGGAACAAGCACAGAAAGCTAGTGCTTTACGAGGCAAAAGAAGGTAATATAGAGAAAATGTTTTAATTTTTATAGCAAGTGGCTAATTATAATGTAGATATTGCTGTTGCTTTAAAAGGTGAATTACAAGTAGAAGGATTAAATAAAACTTTAAAAAATATTGCAAAAGATCAAAATTTATTTATAAAAAGTTTTGAAAATTTAAATACAGTTTTATCGACTGCAAAAAATAGTTTTAATGCTGTTGCATCAGGTACTTTAATGCAGAAAAAAGCTGCAAGAGAGTTAGTAGTAGCAGAAAGAAATTTAAATAAAGAATATCAACAAAGAGAAAGACTTTTAGAAAGCATAAGACGCAATCAATCAGGTTTTGCACAATTTAGTAGAAGTGCTTCACAAGTATCAAGTCCTACTGTTTTTGATACTGCTACACAAAAATCTATAGATAGAAACAGAAGAAATCAAAATCGGATAGCTGGAAGAACTCCTGTACCTTTTGGCCCTCAACCATTTATTGGTCCACTACCAATGCAAGGTCCGATGTTTGGCCCTATGCAAGGTCCGATGCCGATGATGACAGTAAATAATAATCCAAGAATTCTAAGAAATCTTGAAGCAAGTCGAATGTCAAGAGAAGCGTCTGGATTTGGTATTAGACCAGGCACTCAATATGAAAGACCTATTGGGCCTGCGTTTAGTGCTGTAATGAAAGCACAATTAAGGCATCAAAAGAAAATTGATAAGAATACAGGTAAAACAGCACAATTATTAAGTGCATCAAATAATAGAGCAGTTTTTGGCAATCCAAATCAGTTTGCAACTCCAATAGGTCCACAACCTGCAAGACCTTCATTTTTAAATACGATGGGATTTGGTCAAGGTGCAAATCCTAGAGGAATCTTTGCTAATAGCAGGGGAAGACGAGGTCGATTAGCAGGTGCTGCTAGTAATGCTCTTATTGGTGGTGGTTTCCCTCTGTTATTTGGTCAAGGTGCTTTAGGTGCTGCTGGTGGTGGTATTGGTGGTGCTTTGGGTGGTGCTTTAGGTGGAGGTTTTGGTTTTGGACTTTCTATCGCTGGTACTGCACTTGCTACAAGAATACAAGAAACCATTGATTTTAGAAAAGCAGTTGATAAATTAAATGTTTCTATTCAAGCAACAGGTGGCACATCAACATTTACTGCGAAACAAGTAGCTGAATTTGCTAAATCTCTTGGAATGACCAAAGACGAAGCACTTGAAGCATTAAAAGCATTTAAACAATTTGAAGCATCTGCAAGGATTACTTTATTAAAAACATTTGGATCAGAGGGGACTTTTGATATTTTTGCTGGATTAAAAGATAATGCTTCAATTATTAGTGCATTACCTGGATTATCAAAAGAACTTGGTATAAATCAAGCTATTAGTGCTTTAGAAACTTTAAAAAGTAAAGATGCTACTGCTGCTCAAGATCAATTATTAGGAAATATTATTAGTAAGAACAAAGAAATAATAAAACAAGAAAGCAAAAAAGTTGGTTTTTTTGAAAAACTTAATCCCTTTAGAGGTAAATTTAAACTTAATGATCCAGCTAAAGGAATATTAGGTGGTGGTGGATTTATGACAGTAGAAGAATTAGAAGAATTTAAAGCTAAAAATGCAGGTGCAGAATTTGATTCTCTTATAGTTCAAGCAAAAGAAAGATTAAGATTACAAAGACAATTTAATGAAGAATTAGAAAGACAAGCAATTATCAAAGCTCCTGTTGATGAACTAAATAGATTACTTGATCCTTTAACACAGATTGATTCTTTAAGTAGAAGTATTGGAGATTCTTTTGCAGAATCTTTTAAAGGTATTATTAATGGTTCAATGACAGCAAAAGAAGCCTTAAGAAATTTATTTATGCGTACAGCAGATCATTTTTTAGATATGGCCGCACAAATAGTAGCAGCACAGATTAGATCAGGAATTATGGGTATGTTTAGCGGTATGTTTAGTGGTTTTGGTGGTGGTGGATTTAAAGCTCCTGCACCGATGAAAGCTGCTCCTGGAACTTTTGGTACAAATATTCCTAGCGGAGTACAAGCACCTGGAATGTTCAATATTACACCTAAAGCAAATGGTGGACCAGTAAAGAGAGGTGGAAGTTACATAGTAGGAGAACGTGGACCAGAAATGTTTAGCCCAGGTGTATCTGGTATGATCACACCGAATCATGCCCTTGGTGGATCTACAAATATAGTAGTTAATGTGGATGCGTCAGGTTCTGCTGTTGAGGGAGACGAGGAACAAGGTAGGCAACTAGGTAATGTTCTTTCGGCTGCAATACAGGCCCAACTCATTCAAGAAAAACGACCTGGAGGTTTACTTGCATAATGGCTACTTTCCCATCAATCACACCAGTATATGGACAGCAAAAAAGATCCGCACCAAATACTCGAACAGTTCGTTTCGCTGATGGTTACGAACATAGAATATTATTTGGGTTAGCTGCTCACCAAAACCCAAAAATATACTCACTTAAATTTGAGGTTTCAGAAACAGAAGCAGATGTTATAGAAGCATTTTTAGATAGCAGAGCAAATGATAGTGCTAGCTTTACTTTTACACCACCAGGTGAAGGTATTTCAAAAACAGGAACTTATGCACAATCTTCAACAGCAATTACGGTGACAATTACAAATCATGGTATAGCTGTTGGTGAAACTGTGACACTAGATTTTGCAGCAGGTGGATCTACAGATGGTACTTTTATCGTTAACACTGTACCAACTGTTGATACCTTCACAGTAATAGCAGCCGCCAGTGGGTCGCATAGCGGAACTGTATCGGCAACTGTCTCTGGTGCTGGTCAATATGTTTGCGAAAGATGGTCAAAATCTATACCATACAATAATAGAGCAACAATTCAAGCAACATTTAGAGAGGTGTTTGAACCATGAGTGCTGCAACTGTATGGAGTGCAAGTGCTAGTTTATCAGTAGGAGATATTATTGCACCAACTTCTGCTGATAGTGGATTATTTTTTAGAGTTACGCAAGCAGGAACAACAGGAAGTAGTGAACCTAATTGGGCTACTGTACTTGGAGAAACTGTTTATGATAATAATGTTAGATATGTTTCATTCAGTATTGTTGCAAGCGATTTACAGGCTATAAATCCCTCATCTATTATTGAATTATTTACACTTACTACGACTTCTGCCTTACATGGATCGGCCACAACATACAGATTTCACGCTGGTTCAAGTTTAAATTCTAACGGTAAGATTGTATGGGCTGGCAATACTTATACAAGATTTCCTGTACAAGCAGAAGGCTTTGCGTACAAAAAAGGCCAAATACCAAGACCAACTTTAACTCTTAGCAATGCTCTTGGAACTATTACTTCAATCCTTCTCGCTGTAAACCAAACGACAACTGGTAATGATTTAACGGGTGCAACAGTTACAAGAATAAGAACACTTGCAAAATTTATTGATGCTGTTAACTTTGCAGGAGGAGTAAACCCTTATGGCACACCAGATCCAAATGCTGAATTTCCTCAAGAAATTTATTTCATTGATAGAAAATCACAAGAAACAAGAGAAGTTGTTGTTTTTGAATTAGCTGCTCCTTTTGATTTAATTGGTGTTCGTGCACCAAAAAGACAGTGTACAAGAACAGAATTTCCTAGTATTGGGCGAATAAGTATATGAGCTGGAAAGATATTGCATTGGCTCATGCCAAAGAACAAGATCCAAAAGAATCTTGTGGTTTATTAATAGGGATAAATGGAAAAGAAAAATATTTTCCGTGTAAAAATCTTTCAACTTGGACAAATCAATGTTTTATTATTGACCCTGTTGATTATGCAAAAGCAGAAGATACTGGAAAAATATTAGCTGTAATTCATAGCCATCCAACAACACAACCTATTGCAAGTCAGGCAGATATGGTAAGTTGCGAAGATACAAATTTACCCTGGCATATAGTAAATCCGAAAACAGAACAATGGGGTTACTATGAGCCAAGTGGTTACAAGCCACCTTTAGTGGGTAGGCATTGGGTTTGGGGTGTTACTGATTGTTTGGCTCTAGTCACTGATTGGTATTTAGAAGAAAGAGGAATTGTTATAAATAAAGCAACAAGACCTTTAACACCTGAAGAATTTATTGAAGACCCAAGATCAAAAGAAGATGGTGATTTTAATAATTATTTACTTAATTCAGGATTTCGTTTATTAGCACCAAATGAACAATTAGAAAATGGTGATGTTTTAGCAATGAGTATTCTTACAAAAGGTCTAAATCATGTAGGCATTTTTTTAGATGGAGATATTTTGCATCATTTATCAGATAGGATAAGCTGTAAAGAACCATATAATGAATGGCTTTTTAAATGTACAGGAGGCAGGTATCGTTATGTTGCGTAAAATAAAGTTATACGGAGAACTTGCAAAGGTAACAGGCCATAAAGAATTAGAAGCGTGTGTAAATACAACAGCCCAAGCTGTAAGTTTTCTTGTTAACAATTTTCCAGAATTAGAAAGCCATATGGCAAATAAATATTATCAAGTGTTGTTGGGTAAAGAAAATGTAAATGTAGATGAATTACATTTTCCAATAGGTAAATCTGATATTAAATTTGTTCCTGTAGTATCTGGTTCTGGTGGTTTGGGTAAAGCTTTACTTGGTGGTCTTTTAATTGGTTTCAGTTTTGGTGCTTTTGGTTTTTTTGGTGGGATTGGTAGTACTACTGTTATGGGTGGTGCGGCTACAACCTTTGGTGCACAAGCAGTTTTTGGTATAGGTGCTTCATTGGCTTTGAGCGGTGTAAGTGAAATGTTATTTCCCTTACCAAAGATGCCTCAATTTAGTTCTGAGCAAGATCCAAGATTGTCTTTTAGCTTTGGTGGAATACAACAAACGAGTCGTGCTGGTATTCCAGTTCCATTAGTATATGGCGAAATTTTTACTGGTTCAGTGGTAATCTCTGGAGCCGTTGATACGGAGCAAGTCCAAGTATGACCGATAAAAGGAAAATCATTCGTGGTGCTGGAAAAGGTGGCAATTCTGCACCTCCCCCCCCTACAAGAACACCTGATACCTTACACAGTAAGCAGTTCGCAACATTTTTAGATTTAATTTCTGAAGGTGAAATAGAAGGAAGTGCATCTGCGTCAAAAGAAGGTATTACAGACAAAAATTCTACAGCATATAAAAATGCGTTTTTTAAGGATGTGTTTTTAAATAATACCCCAATATTAAAAGCAACAGCAACATCATCTAGTCCAGCAGACATTGATTTTAATTTTCAAAATGTTACTTTTAATGCAAGATTTGGCACAGCAGATCAAACAAAAATTGATGGGATTGAAAGTTCTGCTTCAGTAATACCTGTAGGTGTTGAAGTGAAACAAACTACACCAGTAACAAGACAAATTACAAACACAGATGTCGATCGGGTAAGACTAACAATTACATTTCCACAGATACAAGTAGCAACAGACACAGGAGATTTGCTAGGTGATACTGTTGAATTTACAATTTCTGTTCAGTATAATTCTGGTGGTTATACAGTTGTCCATACTGATACCGTTACTGGAAGAACTGCTGACGCATATCAAAAAGATTTTTCAGTAAAGATAAATGGTTCATTCCCTGTTGATATAAGGGTTTCAAGAATTACTGCGGATAGCACAACTAGCAGTACAATAAATGCTTTTCAATGGACAAGTTTAACAGAAATAATTGATGATGCTTCTACTTATGCTAACTCTGCTTATACCTCATTAAGATTAGATTCACAACAGTTTAGTTCAATACCATCAAGAAAATATAGGATTCGTGGAATAAAAGTAAGGATACCTGGAGCGGGAGCATCTAGCTCTGGAACTCCAACTGTTGATCTTGCAACTGGACGTATTATTTATCCTGATGGGTATATTTTTAATGGAGTAATGGGTGCTGCGGTATGGACTTCCTGTCCAGCAATGATTTTATTAGACGTTTTAACAAATACAAGATATGGTTTTGGCGATCACATAACAGATAGCAATCTTGATTTATTTTCTTTTGTTACTGCAAGCAAATATGCAAATACTCTTGTAGATAATGGGTTTGGTGAACAAGAAGCAAGATTTAGTTGCAACGTAAATATTCAATCATCTGCTCAAGCATTTGATCTTATAAATGAATTAGCTGGTGTTATGAGATGTATGCCAATTTTTACTGCTGGTTCAATAACTATTACCCAAGATTCTCCAAAAGATGCAAGCTATCTTTTCAATTTAAGTAATGTTACTTCTGAAGGTTTTTCATATTCTGGTAGTAGCTTAAAACAAAGACATACTGCTGTTGCTGTTTCATATTTCAATATGGACACCCAAGAAGTTGACTTTGAAGTTGTAGAAGATAGTACTGCACAGAGTAAGTTTGGAATTATAACAAAACAAGTAAAAGCTTTTGCTTGTACATCAAGAGGACAAGCTGCAAGGCTAGGTAGAGCAATATTATTTGCAGAACAAAATGAATCAGAAATAGTAAGTTTTACAACTTCTATAGATGCTGGCGCAGTTGTAAGACCTGGTTCAATTATTGATATAAACGATCCAGTAAGATCGGGTGTAAGAAGAGGTGGAAGATTGTCTGCTGTTGCTTCAACAACAGTTATGACTATTGATGATGCTAGTGCTTCTGATTTAGCGACAACAAATTCTCCGAAATTTACTGTTGTTTTACCGAATGGAACTGCTGAGACTAGAGATGTTTCGAGTATTAGTTCTGCTGGCGTTGTTACTGTAAGTTCTGCTTTCTCTCAGACACCGAATGTTAATACTGCTTGGCTTTTATCAAATACAACAGTAGAAGCACAAAAATTTAGAGTAATAAGTATTGAAGAGCAAGATGGTATTCATTTTACAATCACAGCACTTTCTTATGTTACTGCTAAGTATGATTTTATTGAAGATGGCACTGCTTTACCTGCAACAACTATTAGTATTTTAGATGAACTTCCAGCACCACCATCTAACCTTTCAGCCTTTGAAACTATTGTTGCAATAAACAATCAAGCTGTTTCAAAAATTATTATTAGTTGGAGACCAATAGTAGGTGTCGTTGAATATCAAGTAAATTATCGCTATAACAACGGAAATTATGTTTCTGAAAGAGTTTCAAGGCCAGATTTTGAAATAACAAATAGTCAACTCGGCACATACGAGATACAAGTTTTTAGCTATAACATTCAAGGTCAACTTTCTGCCACGTCTAATGATTTAACTTTTATTGCTGTTGGTAAAACGGCTCCTCCCGAAAATCCAACAGGATTAACAAGTGAACCTGTTTCAGAGAATTTTATAAGATTACGTTTTGATCCTGCAACGGACATTGATGTGACTCATGGTGGAAATGTTGTTGTTAGACATACTTCTGATACTTCTGCGAATGCTACATTCCAAAATTCAGTAGAAATAATTCCAAGATTGCCAGGAAATGTCAGCGAAACGCTTGTTCCAGCACTTACAGGAACTTACAGTGTAAAATTTTTGGACGATACTGGTAATTTATCGGAATCCGCAGCAAAAATTATTGTTACAAAACCAAATCCGCAACCAGATCAAGTAATACAGACCAAAAGAGAAGATCCTAGTTTTGCTGGCACAAAAGTACGCACAGCCTTTAGCACTGAATTAAATGGTTTAGTTTTAGACGGTACTGAATTTTTTGACAACGTAGATGATGTAGATCAACTAGCCAATTTTGATTTCATGTATGGTTCGTTCTTGAATCAAAGAGGTATTGTCTCACATAGAGGAACATATACATTTGCAGATGATTTAGACTTAGAAGCAGTATTTAATTTATCACTAGAAAGACATTTTAGGTCTAATTCTTTTACGCTTTCAAATTTATGGGATACCAGAAGATCTCTTGTAGATGAGATGCTGGATTGGGATGGCACATTAGCAGAAGATGTAAATGCAACATTACAAGTGTCTACCACACAAGGTGCTCCAACTGCATCATTATCTGCTAATTACACTCAGAGTAAGGATCAAATAACTATTGCGAGATCAAGTCACGGTGCTGCTGTTAATGATAATTTATTAGTTAATTTCACAGGTGGCACTGCACAAGATGGTTTTTTAAAAGTTACTTCTGTACCTGATGTAAATAATGTAACAGTAGAAGCTGTAAGAGAACAAGTATTATATAACGTTATGGCTAATGATGCTCGTGAACTACGATTTTACACTAAAGGTAATCATGGGGGGTTGTCTGTTGGTGATACAGTAAGATTAGTCATGTTAACAGGTGGAGCAGTATCAGGTGAATATGTTGTAGGTAGTCTTTTTCCTTTAAATACCGTTTCAATCACAACGACATCTAATCCAGTAGTAGATGTTGGTACACTTGAATTTATAAAAGTAAAAGATAGTTCGGGCAATAATGTAACTACAAGTGGAACTTGTAATTTATCTGCTGCATTTACTCCTTTCAACACATTTGCTAATGGTGAATTTACAGCCCGTGGATTTAGATTTCAAGCGGTATTAACCTCAGACAACCCAGATCAAAATATTGAAGTAGACGAACTAGGATACACAGCCAGTATAAAAAGAAGAACAGAAACTGTAAATACTGCTATTGCAAGCGGTTGTGCCACAAATAACGCTGCAAAAACAGTGACCTTTGGAAATAGTTTTTATACAGGAACAAATACAATAAATGCGTCTACTACTGCTTTCTTGCCTACTATCGGTATTACACTTGAAAATGCTGTTTCTGGAGATTATTTTAAAATTACATCTGTTACAGGTAATAATTTTGCGATTGAAACAAGAGATAGCAGTAATGCATTCAAAGACTTAAGTTTTAAATATACTGCTATTGGTTTTGGTAAAGGTGTTTAAATATGTTTTTATTAGTTATATAGGGTATTCTATAATTAAAGGAAATAGTTTTATGCGATGACACTCTTTCAAAACGATTTTACAATAGATAATGGAACGGGATTTGCCGTCAGAACAGATATAGAGGATGCTTTTAAATCTTTAGCAAATAATAGTGCTGGAACTTCAGAGCCGACAACAACATATGTTTATCAATGGTGGGCAGATACAAACGCAAACATACTAAAACTAAGAAATTCCAGTAATAACGGCTGGATAAATATAATGAGCTTAACTGGCGGCCCCTTGTTTGCTGTTGATGGAACTGTTAACTCTGTAAATATTGGTAAAGGTACAAACTCTGTCGCTGGTAATGTAGTTTTAGGAGACAGTGCTTTAATTGGTTCTGTTTCTGGTGGTAATAATACGGCTATTGGAAGCGATGCTTTAAGGGCTAATACTTCAGGATCTTTAAATACAGCAGTGGGATCAGATTCACAAAGATCAACGACCACTGGAACGAACAATACTTCTATAGGTTATAACAGTCTGCAAACAAATAGTACGCAATCAGATAATACTGCTGTGGGATTAAGTGCTTTGGGTTCTGCTGCTGCTGCTTTTAATACTGCTGTAGGTTCTTCTTGCCTTGATGCTGCGGTAACTGGAAATCATAATGTAGGCGTAGGCTATAACGCTTTAGGAGTAAATACTAGCGGTTACGAAAATACTTCGATTGGTTCTAATACTTTAATTGCAAATACAGAAGGATATAGAAATACTGCTGTTGGATACCTTGCTTTGCAGGCAAATACTATAGCAGACTTCAACACCGCATTGGGATCATATTCAGCCTATACAACGACTACTGGTAGCAGTAACGTTGCTGTTGGATATACTGCTTTATATTATAATTCTACAGGTTCACAAAATGTTTGTGTTGGATATGGTGCTGGATTAACGAGTCCTTTATCTGATAATACATTTGTTGGATTTAGATGTGGAGAAGATACAACAAAGGGTGAATTAACAGCAGTTGGATCATATTCCTTGCATTTTAATACTACGGGGGAAAAAAATAATGCCTTCGGATATTTGTCACTGTATTCCAATACCACAGGATCACATAATGCGGGTTTTGGTTGCCACACTCTATACAGAAATACTGAAGGGCAGTATAACGTAGCAGTCGGACATAATGCTTTGGAGGAAAACATTACGGGAAATTATAATGTAGCTGTTGGTGTTAATGCTTTACAGGAACAAATTGCCACTGATGCTGATTACAACGTAGCAGTTGGACATGATGCTTCTAGGTATAATGACAAACCTTATAATATTGCTATTGGTGCTTTTGCTTTAGGCGGACCAAATGCTGATACACAGAATAATGTTTACATAGGATATACTGCTGGATACTACGCTACAACTGGTGCGAGTAATGTTGCTATTGGATATGAGTGTCTTAAAGCTGGAACAACTACTGCTGAAAATGTCACTATTGGTGCATACGCAAATGAAGGCACACAAACAGGTAATTATAACGTTTCCCTTGGAGCTTATGCTAGTCGCTATAACAACGGTGGCACTACAAATGTCAATATTGGTTATTGCGCTGGATACGGTAACAATGACGGTTCATCAACAACCGCGTCCAATAATACACTTATTGGATATTATGCTGGCTTTGATGTTACTAGTGGTGGAGGTAATACATCATTAGGACATCAAACACTCAAGGAACTAACGACTGCCACTGGAAATGTTGCAATCGGAATGAACGCGTGTGATGCGAATATAACTGGAAATAATAATATCTTTATTGGTCAGGGAACTGATCCAGATACGGCTGCAAGGGCTGGCGCAGTTGTTTTAGGGTTTGAAATGGGAACTTTTGCTGGTGATAACTCATTTAGAGTTATGGGTTCTGGTGGTGTATATCACACAGGTAATACAACAACTTGGAATACCACTTCAGATGAAAGAATTAAAAAAGATATAACTGATAGTTCTGCTGGATTAACAGAAATAAATAAAGTTAAAATTAGAAACTTTAAATATAGAACTGCTGAAGAAATTACAGCTAGTGAACTACAGGAGTACGATTTAGAAGATATAGCAATAAAAAATACAAATTTACAAGTTGGTGTTATTGCTCAGGAATTTGAAACAGTATTTCCTAACTCAGTTACAGCTGATGATAGAGGTATAAAAAATGTTAATGAAGATGAACTACTGTTTGCAATGGTTAAAGCAATTCAAGAATTATCAGCAAAAGTCACAGCCCTCGAAGCAGGGTAAAATATAAGAAACTATTTTAAAAAATGGCAAATCCTCCTCCTATTCCAGAAAAAACTTCTGATGAACTTTCACTTATTTATACAAACGCAGCTTATAGTGTTACCGCAATAAATAAAGATGCTAGTTATGCAAAATTTATTGAAAAAACAAATGGAATTGGTATTAGTGAAGATGAATGGAAAGCTAGTATACAAAGATCAGTTGAGCATTTAGAAATAGTAAAAAATATGAAAAAAGTTGATAATAAAACTTCTGTATGGACATCCGAATCGTTTACTGACATAGATGCTGCTATAACTAAAGGTAAGAAACTATACGCTTAACTTATGAATCTCCAGGAAAGATTACAACAACTTGCACAACAAAGAGAACAAATCGTTGTCGCTTTACACGAAGTTAACGGGGCAATGAAACTCCTTGAGGAGCAGATTTTGGAGACTCAAGAGTCACCCGAAGCAAACCAGCCATTAGATACAGAGGCATCAATGCCACAATCAGAAGCAGCGTCATCAGAGTAAGAGGTGCTGCTAACCTAATTAAAATTTCTCTTAACATAAAATGTTCCAAAAAATTGCTAACGTTTTGAGTATTATCTCATTTGTAATGGTAGCTTCCATGGGCGGTGGAACGTACTTTGCATACAAATATGTAACATCAGAACAGTTTAAATCAAGAGTTATGAATGAGATTCTTGATAACGTATCTGGAATGATGCCCAAAGTATTAGATAACGCTTTACCAGAAGTAACAGGGCCATCAATAAAGATTCCTAATAAAATATGAATCCAACTGATTGTTTTTCAGAAATTAAAACAAAGTCCAATGAATTAGCACTATATCTTGAAGATTTAATATCCTCTCAAAATCTATCTTGGGATAAACATTTTGGATTTGATGTGATTTTTCTTGATAGTTCTTGGATTCAAAAAGAACTAGCGTTAAAAGAAATAAATGAACTTCATCGGATTAGACAGATAGGATTATTAAAAGTTTCAAGTAAGTATTGTTATCATTGGCACGTTGATGATTTTAGACAGTCTTGTATTAATAGTTTAATTAGCAAAGACCATCATAGTCATACGCTTTTTGGAGAATATAAAGATGTATTTTATTACAATAATCTTATCGAATTAAAATATAAGCCTTATACATATTATTTATTTAATAACCAAAAGAATCACACAGTATTAAACTTGGACAATAAAGATCGTTATCTATTCTCGCTTTATTTTGAAGAAGAGACATCTTATGAAATCTTGCGAGACAAACTAAAAAATATTTTGATTAACACATGAATTGTTGGCACTGTAAAACTGAATTAATTTGGGGTGGAGATCATGATATGAATGAAGAGGATTATCCTTGTTCATCCGCTGAATATAGTATGGTGACTAATCTTTCTTGTCCTAAATGTTATTCATTTGTAGAAGTTTATTTACCAAGAAATGCCTACGATTGATATACCTGATATAAGTATTCCTGAGATATACATTCCAGACGTTCCAGAAATCTATAGCCCTCATTATTTAACTATTACAAAGCCACCAGATATTGATGTTCCTGGTTGTACTTATCAACATCGTGATATAAAAAATACTGGTAATCGTAATTTGTTATTAGAAGATCCAAATGGTGTATTTACAACGTGCGACTTTCCGTTCCCTAGTTTTATACCTCTTGACTATACACCTGAGAATCTTGTCATTACAGAAGAAGCACCTTACCAGAAACAGAGCAGCCAAAAATTCCTCCACCACCTGACCCTCCCCCACCAGATTTTCCTCCTTGCCCTGGTAAAAATGACCAAAGAGTAGGAGATTTTCGTAACGATAAAAAGTTAGAACGTGTCATCGGGCATGAAAGAAGTCAAGATGGGAGTGAATGTATAACTCTCTATGAAACAGTTGAGTGGAAAGATCAGTACATACCTTCTGCCCCTCAGTTTGTTGGGGTCTTTAGCCTTGCTTTGGTTGGTGCTTCTGCTCCATTGGTACTTCAGCTTGTACGGCCTTTAGTAAAGCAAGTTATTACTAAGCTAACTAAAAAGCGAAAGTAACATTGTTACGGATTGAAAATATACTGAGAGTTATATACCTTTCATGCTATAGTAAGTAGGCAATAAACAATTTTACTCTTATGAGACATAAATTTCAAAACAGAACTGAAAACACTCTTGAAAAAGATGATAGGCTCTATTTTCATTTCAATCAATTTGACAGAGAAGTTTCTATAGCTTTTCATTCTAGAAGTGACGTAACAGAGTATTCAATGCCTCTTGATAAATTCATTAGTTCATTACAAACATCTATAGAAGATTTTGATACAACTGAGTTAGAAGTGATGAAAATGACTGCTGCTGTTTTATTTACAAAAATAAGACAGATAGAAAAAGCTAAAGCTGAAGCAGAACTTAAAGAAACTGAAGAAAAGGTAACTCAAACAGTATGACTTCACAAATAGAAAATGCCCTCTCAACTTTATATGAGGGCATAGACTATTCTCTAGAATTTATTACTCCAGAAAAAGCACAATTTTATCTGGAGAAAAATTTTGAGAATAACCGCAAGATTAGTAGAAATAATCTTGAAGAATTAAAAAGAGAGATGAGAAATAGTCGTTTCATCTTATCTGACTCTGCCATTTGTTTTGATAAAGATGGCACTCTGGTCAATGGTCAACATAGATTACTTGCTGTTGTACAAACAGGAATGGTACAACCATTTCTTGTTGTCAAAAATATGCCTAGTAAATCCAAACAAATAATGGATGTTGGTAAGTCTAGGTGTATGTCTGATCGTATTACTGTTAGTGGTGTCAGGATCAGCAGAAGAGACTGTGCGACCATAAGACACGCTATGGCTGCTTTAAACAGCACAACTGGTACTGAGCAATACTCAAGACCATGCCATGATGCCATAGTTGCAGAAACTTATTTGAAACATAATCAGTTTCTTTATCTTATGAGTAAAGTCTGTCCTACTAATACAACTAGGGTCAGATCATTTTTTCTTGGAGCAGCATTAAAAATCTATGCTGAAATGACTTATAACACTCAAAATCCAAGACATAAAAAGTACAACCATACAATGAATCCTAAAGAAAGGGCATTACATTGGTTAAATATTGTCACTACAGGTATGGCAAGTCCTATTGATGGTCTTGATAGAGATATTAAACCATGTGATAGAGCAGCACAGATTATCTTTACCAAGTCTTGTGACAGCAGCCTTAAAAGATCATATTGGAATAGTGCTGAAGCCTTTGCTCTTACTGTTAGAGCAGCCCATAATTTTATGATTGGTTTAGATACTCAGTATCTTAAAGTTCCCAAAGATGATCCTTTTAGAGATTTCATAGAATTACCTTCCACCAACAAGATAATGACTATGACATCAAATTGACGTTACAATGTTTTTAATTACTTTTAACCAATGAATGAAAATCTACAGCGATTATCAATTCAAATAACAAAACATCAGTACAATTTGTTGAAATATCATCAAAAACCAGGTGTTTCAATATCTCTTCTTGTCAGACAGGCTCTTGATAAACATTTTGCTGAAGCCGACCAGATTCTTGGAGAACAGGCTATTGAAGATGCTAAATATGAAGAGTATGAAAAATATATGCTTGCTCAAGAAGCAGCAGGTATAAAAGAAGATCCAATAATGGCTGATGCGAGTTGTCTTTTCTGATTTACTGCTATACTAAATGTGATTCATCCAAGAATCCCATTGCAACACAAGAAATAGGTAAGATGTTTGGAAGGGTCTTACCTATTTTTTTTGTTTTATTGTAAGATAATAAAACCTTATTCAACATGGCGAAGGATAGGGTGTCTAGGTAGGCAAGTCAAAACCCGTGCTTGTCTACTGCTTAATTTTGTGAGTATGTGGAATAACTTGATTTGGTGGGATATTAACAACAATATCTTCACAGGTAACTGCACTAGGAGTATTAGGTTTGAAAGTAACACCTAATTTCGCCTGAGCCGCACACTGTTCTAAACGATAGAGACTGATTTCCATTTTAGTTTTCTTTATCAATAATTTTTGAGCTTCTATATTCACCATTGTTGCTTCATGGCATAATGCTGGCGATTTTCCTAGTGGAATATTTATCTGAGCAGAGATACCATAGTTCAAATTGTAATTATCTTTTTCAAATCTAGGAGTCTCTTGAACATATTTTATCTCTCCAGTATCTTCGTCATATATGTTTTGCCTAGTGACCTGTTCTATTGGTCTGTTAAATGACCAAGCATCTGTTACATAAGGAGTAATTGTTAGGCTAGGAGAGGCACAGACGATACCCTGACTCATACGGAAAGATGGCATAGCTGATGGAGTTATCATCGTTGCATTATTATTTACAACACCTTGAGCATTTGAGCTAGGACTTGCAACTGTTGTATTAGCTAAAACTTTTGCAGGACAAAGCAATAAAGCTATTGCCCAAAGGTAGTTGTAGTTTCTGTTGTAGTTGTTGAATTTATTGTTCTTGTTATTGTCGTTACTGTGTCTAATCCTGGTGTGATTAAAGTTTCTTGAAGAGAGAAGGCTGCTCCACCATTTGTTATTTTCCATCTTGGTACAGCATCTAAGTTTGGCGAAGTCCAACTAAAATTTACCCCTCCAACTGTTTGTTCTGTAAGAGTTGTAGCTGTAGGGTTGATGTATCCATTAAGATCTGAAGATTCAATATTATGCCCTGATGCAGAATATGAGTATCCTGTACGATATTGATGGCTTGTAATAGTTTCATTAATTACCGATTCAGAGGTACTTGAAGTCTGAGATGTTCCACTACGAAATTGAGGAACAACAGGAACTGCTAATGTCCTATATGGTAATGCTAATAAAACTAAGAGCCAAAGTCTAGTCAATCGTAATACGAACAGTAGTAGAGCCAATACAACTTGTTCCGCTACCTCCTGCTGTACAAGTATGTATTCCTGATGAAACTGATGTTAATGCAAGTGATCCTGCCGTACCTCCAGAAATCACTGTTGTCTGTCCTCCAAGGACAGGGAGACTTGCTATACCGCTAGAAGGAGTGATTGCAGTTTGTGTCCCATCACCAGCTTGATATGACTCAGAAAGAGAAAAAGCAGATCCAGCAGTTGTTACTGAAGTATCTGTTTGAATCATCGCTGGAACGCCATCAGTTAACGAACCAACATTGATCCCACCTATTTTTCCTGATGTAGTTGTATCTCCCACAGTTACAGATGGTGTAATATTATTTCCGCTTAGTGAATATGTAGTTCCTACTTTGTTGGTTACTACATAAGGCATATCAACTGTTATCTGTGCAGAAGTAACAAACTCCTGTTTTATATCAGCAAATGCAGCAGATGGTAAGAATAGAAGTAAAGCAAACAGTTTTTTCATTTGATTCCTACTTTGTTTTTACTATTATCTATTATTTTAGGACCATTGTTGTTACCTGTGCCACTTTTCTTGTTTCCCACGGAAATGCCGTACGAACCTAGCACCCCACTTACGAGTCCAGCTGTGAACGCTCCATCAATCCTTACCTTACCCATGTACCCCAAAGTCATCATTGATAAACTCCAGGTCAAAATTAGAAATCTAATCGCATGACCAAAGATTTCACCCCATTCGATACCTTCTTTTTCTTCTTTCTCTTCAGCCATAAAAGTAAAGATTCTTGTCTAATACTAGCAAAGTAGCTATGTTTGGAAAGTAACACATATTTATTTTATGTATAAGATCTTAAAACCAATCTTACTTACGTTCTTAACTACAACTGCTGTTAAGAAATTGATAGTAGATTTATTAAAAACAATAGCTAAACAAACTACAAATACTTTGGATGATAGAGCAGTTGAACTTTTAGAAAAACAACTCTTTCCAATGAAATGAAAATTACTAAATTTCTCAACATAGACATAGAACCAGCACCTTTAGAAATGAAGTTAGATGTTGAAATGCGTTGTCGAGAAATAATGGCAAGTAATGAAATTGATGATATAAAAAAATATTGCACTCATCTTGTTAGGCATAAACTTGAACAGGATGTATTTTTAGCTTCTATGTTAAATAGATTGATTGAACTGGAAGCTGCTGTTGTAGTAAAAGAAATTAGAGAGAAAAAGAAAACTAATCCCGTGAAGAAATTTTTTCATATTCCTTAAGTTCTGCATCTGTAAAATCTTTGATAAATAATTTATCAATCTTGTCAATCTCATAATTAAATTTAAGGATTGCAGTTCTTATATGTTCTGC